>ERZ772956.875-NODE-875-length-21373-cov-4.313069_pt1 | contig 21373 bp, 14 predicted proteins | sample MGYA00580683_ERZ772956 | MGnify/ENA primary metagenome ERZ772956 (study PRJEB29015, sample SAMEA2738077) | human oral metagenome | biome: human oral; feature: human-associated habitat; material: saliva | place: China | collected 2212 ... | reverse complement strand
TGTATCTAAAGGAATTTAAAAACTTAGATTCTTTAAATAAATATATAAGTAATAAAAATCAAAAAAAATATCTATTTGCTAGGCAGATATATTTAAATATTTTAAAAAGAAATGAATTAAAAAATTTAGGAGGGATTAATATGTTTGGGTTAGGAAGTAAAAGAGATTTTATTATTGAATTTAAAGATGGGAATGATGAAAAATGTAGATATGCTGTAAGTATAGACAATGATAATAAGGATAGAGCTTATGTAGTTGAATATCTAAGTTCATTGAAAAATGAAAAAAATCCCATTTTAATTGTAGGAACAGATAAATTTGATTTTGATAAAGCTCTTTTGTATAAATCTGAAGATTTAGAACCAACAGAAAAGAATGAAATAGAAAGAGAATATCCAACAATAAAAAAAGTATTAAAAGATGTAAAATTTAAAGAAGAAGAGTTTATAAATTTTCCTAAAGTATCTATATTTGATATTACAGAAAAGAAGATACTTGGTTTCAATGAAATAAACAGAGAATTTTTAAGAGATAAGGGAATATGGCTTAATCAAGGAAAAAGATACTTTCAACTTACTTTAGAAAATATCTTAGATTATTTTCAAAAAAATAAAGCCTATGATATTGATCTTTCTCTTTATATAACAAGAGTTGGAAATAAAGAATTAGAAGAAAAAGTAAAATTAGATAGTAGTTCAATAAATAATAGATATGAAAAAAATATATCTAATGATTTTATAATGAGTTTTTCATTGGATACAGATAATCTTTATAAAGAATATATAGAAGAATTTAAAGACGATAAATACTTAAATGTTGCTTTAGAAATCGAGATCTATTTTGAAAGTAATTTGAAAAAATTTAAATTTTTAGTACCATTTGATTTAAAATTAAAGGATGCAGAAAGATATGTTGGAAAAGATAGTGTAGTTATAGATTTTGGAACTAGCTCAACTTGTGTAGCTTATTCTAATAGTGAAATGGTAACTTTAGAAAGTATGGATGGTAGTATAAAAGATCAGAGTAGAATTTTTGAAAATCCTACTAATTTTATGATTAATAATTGGAATAATTTTTCAGAAAAATGGCTTAGAGAGGACTTTCCTAATATTATTAGAATGGATTACTTAGGAGATAGTAAAGGTGATTTTATCCAAGGAAATGAATTAAGAAAAGGTGCTATCAATAAAGAAATATTAAATGCAACATTAGATAGAATAAAGTTAATACCTTATACAAAACTAAAATTAGAAAAAAGATTAAAAGTTAAGGCTACTATAGACAACGAGAAAGAAATTCTTTTAATGACAGGAAATGAAGAACAAGAAAATGAAGAAAGTTTCAAACCGATAGTTGCTTATGCCTATTTATTGGGGAGAAATATTATGTCTCCAAAAAAAGGAAGTTCAACAGAGTTAAAGGATGAAGAAATACCTGTTAAATTTAGAATGACTGTTCCTACAAAGTTTGACAGTGAAGTTAAAGAAACAATAAAACAAGATATAGAAAAAGGATTGAAACTAGCAAGTCCGAAAAATATTAGAGATTTAATTAAAGTTGAAATAGGAAATGAAGAGCCAGTAGCTTTTGTTGGAGCTATGATACAAGAAAAAGAACTTAGATGGGGAGATAAGTTTGCTATTTTTGATTTTGGTGGTGGAACACTAGACTTTGCTTTTGGAATCTATAGAGAAGCTGATGAAGATGAAATGGAAGAAGAAGAGATAGAATCGGTCTTAGAAATTTATAATACAGATGGTAATGAAAGAGGAGGAGCAGAATATTTAATAAATAAACTTTCATACTATATCTATAGAGAGAATAGTGATACTATGCTTGAAAATAAGATACCATTTATAGTTCCTCTTGATGAGAAGAAAGTTGATTTTTTTGATGAAAATTTATTGAGTGGAAAATCTACTAATGCTGAATTAAATTTAAAGGCTTTTAATGAATTTATAATAAGAAAAATATTTATAAATGATGAAGATATCAGTTCATTGTCTTTAGATTTAAAAGATATAGATAATGCTCAAAAAAGTCCTACTTTAACAGTAGATAAAACTCTGATAAAGGATCGTATTAGAGATAATATGGAAATGATGGTTGATGACTTTATAGAAATGATGTTAAGAGATATACCTGAACCATATGATAATTTAAAAATATTTAGAGCTGGAAATGGTTCAAGAAGTACAATTTTAGAAGAAGTATTTAAAAATAAATTAGAAAATCATTCTAAGTTTTCAGTGGCTAAAATTCGTTTTGTAGATGATCCTAGTCAAAATGGTATAAATCCAAAGACTGCTGTTGTTTTAGGAGAGGTAAATCTTAGAAGAAATCAAGCTGATATGAAAATTGTTTATAGAAATAAAATAGAAGGAAAAGAAAATGAGACTCCATTTGAATTTTATGTAGGTAGAAAAGATAAACAAGGAAGTTCTGATTTTGAGGAATTACTACATAAAGGAAGCACTGAAAAAGAATGGAAAGACTATGGACTTGTTTCAAAAGAAGATAAAGAAAAAGAAATCTTTTATACAAATGTTATGGGAATTACTGATATAAAAGATAGTAGATTAAGATATCAAATATTTACTTTTAGTGATGAAGAAATGATAGAAAGTAGAAGACTATGGATAAGAGCTAATTCAGCAAATAAAATAGAATATGTGTTTTCTAAAAAAGAACCTTCTAAAGAAGTTGAAGGTACAATTGTTGAGTTAAAGAGATAGGAGGCAAAATAATGTCTAATAGTAACGAAAGAGATGAGAATATGGGAATAATAGACAAAGCTGTAGAAAAAGTAGGAGAGGTATTTGGTTTAAAGGATGTAAAAGAAGATATACAAATTTTAAAAGATACATCAGATGATATTCAAGAAACAATAAAAAAGTTAGCAACAAATATTGAATTAAAGGCAGTGAGTGATAAACAAAAAACATTAGATGATGATATAAAGAATGTTAAAGAAAATTTAAAAAAAGATGTAATCTCTGATTTTAAAGAAAATCTTGAACCCATTTTAAAAAATTATGCTGAACAATATTTAGAGAAAAGAAATGAAAGATATTTAGAAGAGTATAAAAATATAGAAAATTATCTTATTTCTGCTAAAGAAGAAACAATAGAGCTTTTAAAAAAGGATAAAGAAGAATTTAAAACTACCCTTCAAGAAAAAAAAGATGAAATTGAAAAATATAAAGAAGAAATAATAAATTTAAAAACTCAATTGAATTCAAAAGAAAGCGGAGTAAATGATTTACAAGAACAAAATGATAAAGTATCTCAAGAGTTAAAAGATGCAGAAGAAACAATAGAAAGTCTAAGAAAGCAATTAAGTTCAAAAGAAAATGGAGTAAATGATTTACAAGAACAAAAGGATAAAGTATCTCAAGAGTTAAAAGTTGCAGAAGAAACAATAGAAAGTTTAAGAAGTCAATTAAGTTCAAAAGAAAGAGAATTAAATACTTCAAAGGATGAAAGAGAAAATTTAACTCAAGAGTTAAAAAAAGCTCAAGAAACAATAGAAAGTTTAAGAGCAGATTTAAGTTTTAAGCAAAATGATTTAGATAATTCAGAAGGAAATATAGGGAAATTAACTCAAGAGTTAAAAGAAGCTCAAGAAATGATAGAAAGTTTAAAATCAGACTTAAGTTATAAGCAAAATGATTTAGATGAGTCAAAAGGTAAAAAAGCAAAATTAAAAGAAGAGCTTGAAAATGTTGTGTCAAAAATATTTATTCTTGAAAATACAATAAAAGAAAAAGAAGAAAAAATAGAAGTATTAGAAAACGAGAATAAAAAGTACAAGGAAAGTACTTTAAGTGAAAGAAAAGAAGTAGAAAATAGATTAAAAGATTTTATTGAAAAAATAGAAGCTCCATATGAAGGTCTATTAAAAGCTATTACAAAAAATTCTAAATCTAAAGAAATTGAAGAGTATTTAAAATTTAAAAATGATAGAGAGTTGTCTAAGTCTATGATTATATTTTCTTTAATAAATGAAGATGCTCTTGCCAGAAAAATAGCTTCATTCTATGCTGAAAAGAAAGAAATTATGATGGATGAGGATTTTGAAATAATTAAAGAAGTTAATAAAATTTATGAAAATGATAAACCTTGGGGAATTTTATATGCTGAACCTGAAGGGCAATATTTAAGCTCATTAGTAAGAGATAGAAAGAGTTCAGATATATATAAAACATTTGTAGCAATGTATTCACCAGCATATAGAAAAGATGAGGATGGAAACTCTCCATTAAAAGGAATAGTTGATGGAAAGAAATAAGTTTTATTTATATCACAGAGCTTCAAATGTAAGAGTTTTAGGTCCAGGTTTACGTTATGCAATATGGACACAAGGTTGTAAACATAATTGTAAAAATTGTATAGCTCCTGATAGCCATCCTCTTGATAAAAATGGATACTGGATAAGTGTAGAGGAAATATATCAAGAAATAGAAAGAGATTTTATTGAAAAAAAAATAAGAGGGATAACAATTTCTGGAGGGGAACCATTTTTACAGATGGTTCCTCTAAAAAATCTTATAAAAAAAATAAAAGAAAATACAAATCTTGATATTATATGTTTTACTGGTTTTTTATATGAGGAATTACTAAAAAAAAATGATGAAACTATAAACTATATTTTAAATAATATTGATATCTTAATAGATGGGAAATATATTGAAGAGAAAAATGAAAATAATTATTTAAGAGGCTCAAGTAATCAAAATATGATTTTTCTTTCTAATAGATATAAAGTTTATGAAGAAGATATGAAAAATTTAAAAAATAGAAATGTAGAGTACACTTGGAAAAATGAAAAAGAAATGTTTATTATAGGAATACCACATAAAGATATGGAGGATAAATAATGAGTGGAAGAAAAAGTAGTGAAGTCAGTGGCTTACTATCTTTAGGTAAAAAAAGTAAAGATGAGATAAATAGAAATTTAAATAATAATTTTAATCAGAATATAGAAAAAAATAAAGAACTTTTTTCTAGTTTAGAAGATATTGAAAGAGAAATAAAAGATCTAAGTCTACAAATAGATGCTCAAATAAAAGATGAGATTTCAATAAATGAACTTAATGCTGTTTTAAATAGGTTAAAGGCTGAAAAAGAAAAAATTTTAAATACAAAATTAGATGATTTTTCAGAAGAATTAAAGAAAAAGAAACTTATAGAAGATGAATTTTTAAGTTTGGAAAGAATAACAGCAGAATTAGAAAAAAAAATTGCTAACAAAAGTCATTACTGTGATGAAGAGTATTCGGAAGCTAATAGCGTAGTAAGAAGATATGATGAAGGAAAAAAACAATTAAATTTATTGTTATCTAAAATTTTAAATAAGATGCAAAAAAATAATGAAATTTTCTTAAATACTAAAATAACATATCAAAATATTAAAAAAATAAAAGAAGAATTTGCTCTTAAAACTAAAAATATAATAAATGCAAATAATATGGCTTTAATACAAGATATGTTTAAAAATATAGATGAAAATATTGCAAAAAAATTTATGTCAAGTGAATTTACAGATTTACAGAAAGAGTATAAAACTTTAAATCAAGATAATATTGAAAGTAAATTCTCTATTTTTAAACAAAAATTAGAAATTTTTTCTCAAGGACTATTTGAAAAATATAATACTTATATTTTAAAAAAGGGAAAAGCTGAAAAGATATTAGAGGACTTAGAAAATTTAAAAGATAATTTTAGTTTAAGTAATATAGAATCTTATATAAAAAATAAAGAAGATTTTATGGATATGTATACATTTGCTGAAACTTATAAGGTGAATGGAGTATCAAGAGAAAAATTTGAAGAGAGCTTGAAAAAGATAAAAACTTTGATAGGGAAGGAAGACTTTGATTTGGCATATTCTTTAACAGAACAAACTATTGAAACTTTACTTTCAGAACAAATTAATTTAAATAAAGAATATGAAAGAATTATAAAACAAGTAGAATACAGTAAAAAGGTAGCAGAAACTGGTAGAGATTTAGGGTATAATGTAAAAATTTCAGCAAGTGAAGATGGAATACAAGATGGAATAAACATAAAATTAACTATGGGAGATGAAATTATAGAATTTGAACCAAGAGTAGATAATGATGGCAATTTTTCGTTAGATATAGATCATACAGAATCTGTTTCTGGAACTTGTGGAAATACAATGGAAAATATGAAAAATGCTTTACAAGCAAACGGAATATTCATAGCAGATATTTTAAAAAATGGAAGTTCAGTAATATATAAAGATAGAAAATCAATTTCCAAAAGTACTGATAAAAAAGAAAGAGCAAGAAAATAAAAAAATGGAGGGGAAATAAATGAGTGGAAGAAGTAGAGCTAGTGTAAGCCAAGTTTTAGCTAATGGAAGACAGTTGAGACAAGAACTTAATAGAAATCTCAATAATAATATAAATAGCAATATAGATAAAAATAAAAATGCTATTTTTAATTTAGAGAAAATACAAAATGTGGCCAATGAAATGTCTTTAGATATAGATTCTGAAATAAAAGATAGAGATGATATAAAAGAATTAGAAGAAGTTATTAAAAAGTTTGAAAATGAAAAAGCAAAGATTAAAAAAATGAGACCTGAGACTTTATTTGATGAAATTTCAAAGAAAGAAAGAATTGAAGCAAAAATTGAAAGTTTAAATAAACAAATAGAAGAAATATCAAAAAGAGCTTTTTGGGATAGATGGGATGATTACGATGAAGCTAATCGTATAAATAGTCAATATTGGGCTGAAAATGATAAATTAAATACTTTACCTAAAGAACTTAATAGAAAATTACAAATTAATACACAAAGAGTTTTGGAAGCAGAAAATATTTTAAGAAATCTTGAAAGTATTCAAAAAGAATTTAAAATAAAAACAAAAAATATTATAAATTCTAATAAGTTTGCCTATGTAAAAGAACTTTTTGATAATATTGATAAAAATATTGCTCAAAAATTTATGTCAGATGAATACAAAAACTTAGAAAAAGAATTTTTTTCAACTGATAAAAATAATATAGATAGTAAATTTAACTTTTTAAAATCAAGTTTAGAAACTTTTACAGAAGAATTAGCTAATAGATACAATATTTATCTTTTTAAGAAAGAGAAAGCAGAAAGTATATTTAAAGAATTTAGTGAAATTCAGAGAGAATATAATTTAAACAGTATAGAATCTTATATAAAAAATAAGGAAGATTTAATAGATATGTATTCATTTGCTGAAACTTATAAGGTAAATGGAGTATCAAAAGAAAATTTTGAAGAAAATTTTAATAAGATTAATAGCTTACTTCAAGAAGAAAAATTTGATGAGGCTTATTTATTAACAGAAAAAGCCAATGAAGATTTAATTAAAGAACAAAATATTTTGAATAAAGAGTATGAAAGAATTTTAAAACAGACAGAATATGCTAAAAGAGTAGCAGAAGCTGGAAGAGATGCAGGTTATAATATAAAAATTTCTGTTAGTGAAGATGGGATACAAGATGGAATAAATATAAAATTAACTATGGGAGATGAGATTATAGACTTTGAACCTAGAATAGATGCTGAAGGTAATTATTCTCTAGATATCAATCATGTGGAATCTATTTCAGGAACTTGTCAGAATAAGATGACAGAAGTAATGAAAAATTTATTAGGAAAGGGAATTCTTATTTCTGATATTATAAAAGAAGGGCAATCACTTGTATTTAAAGAAAAATTAAAAAATGCTGAGAAGAAAAATAAAAAAGAAACTTTAACTAAGTAGGAGGAAAAAATGGCAAAATTGAGATATGAAGATTTTATAGATTTAATTTTAAATCTTGATGTTTTAGGAAATAATATAGATAAAGATTTGAAGAAACTTGTTTTTGATAATAAGGATAACACTAATTTTGGACTTATACGTGATTATTTTTTTGATAATGGATATATAAAAGAATTAAAAAATAAGCTTTTAGATGATGATATTTTAGAAGGAGAGAAGTTTGAGAGATTTTTAGAACAATTAATAGTGATGTATCCTCTATCTAAAAAATTATTAGAAAATATTATTTATAATAATACAGATGCTAAAATTGAAAAGAAAATTTTAAATAAACTTATGTATAGAAATAATGTTTTTGTAAATGGAATAGAAAGTTATATTGAAAGTATTGATAGTTGTTTTTCAGAGACAAAAGAAGAAATTGAACATTTAAAAGAAACAATAAAGAGCATAAAAGATGAAAGCATTAGAACAGAAAATCTAAAAAAAGAATTAGAAGACATGAAAGAAAAAGAAAAAGATCTTAAATTAAAAATAGAAGAAAGAGAAAAACTTGAAAAACAAATAAAAGATTTAAAAAATTTAAACTCAGGAGAATATGATAAGAAAAATAGAGTTCTTCAATCTGAAATTCAAAATTTAGAGAAACAAATTGAAAAAAAGAAAATTGAACAAGAAGAACAAAATAAAAAAATTGTAAATCTAAAAGAAACTTTAAAGACATTAGAAAAAAATAAAGATAATGAAGAAGAAGATAAATTAATAGCTCAATTAATTAAACTATGGGGAGATAATGATTAATTAACAAGGAGATAAACCGTGGATAAAACAAATAGAGATAATGAAAAAAAATTTGATTATACAAAATGTAAAAGATTAATGGAAGATATACAAAAATCATATTTAGAATATGGTAAAAATAGAATTTTTTTAATAGGAGATGAATTAAAAGATTTATATTTAAGAGATATTAGAGATGGTTATTTTGATTTAACAGAAAGCATTAAAGATTATATCCTACATAATAATAGATTTAAATGGTTTATTTCTGTGTCTTCTTCAAAAGAAAAAATAAGCTTTTTTGAAAAAAATAAAAATAAAAAAGGAAATTTAGTTTTTATAGAAAGTAAATATACTGACTTTAATCCACCACAACATGAAGATTCTATTGGATTACTTGATATGGATGAAAAAGAAAATAGTGATACAGAAGAAATTCCTGATGTTACTCTTGATAATTCAAAACAAATTTTTGGAGTAATTAGTGTTTTATTAGAAGGAAACCATAATGTAGGAGAAGAAATTTGTTTATTTATAGAAGATTTAGATTGGGTTGCTACATTTTATGAAGATCAAAAAGATAATGAATTGATAAAAAAAATAAAAGATTTAGAGAAATTAAAAAAACATTTAGTAATAATTTCAACTAAAGATAAGACATTATTTGAAGAAACTTATTATGAAAAGTTAGATGATAAAGAAATGATAACAATTCCAAAAGCTTCAACGGAGGAAATAGAAATAACTCTATATAGATTAACTTGGAAAGCTATAAAGAAAAATTTAAGAAATATTAGTATGAATGATTTAGCATTGGCTTTTTCAAATAGTAAAACAAGTTTAAGAGAAGTTATAAGAATTTTTAATAAAAAAATAAAAACTTATGGTCAAGATTTAAAAATGGAGCATTTTGAATTTAAAGAAAAAGTCAAAGAAAAAATTTATTGGAAAGATGTTGAATTAAATCAAAAAACAAAAGATGATTTAATCAAAAAAATAAGAACTTTTAAAGATGGAGAATCAAAAGAAAAAGGAATTTTATTGTATGGGCCACCAGGAACAGGAAAAACTATGATAGCTAAGGCCATGGCAACAGAAGAAAAGTTATATTTTTTAGCTCCTAAGTTATCAGAATTAAAAGGAGAATATGTTGGACAGTCTGCACCAAAGGTTAAGGCACTTTTTGAAGAAGCAAGGGCAAATGAACCAACTCTAATTTTTCTTGATGAAGTAGATACTTTATTTCCAGCAAGAGATCATGGAGATGGGGACAGTTATACAAAGGATATGGTAAATGAATTTTTACAACAACTTGATGGAGTTGATACAGGAGAACAAAAAATAATAGTACTTGCTGCAACTAATAGAGAATATATGATAGATCCTGCTGTGAAAAGTAGACTTGGAGATTCCATAGAAATTCCTTTACCAACTGAAGAAGAAATTAGAAAAATGTATAATAATCATTTTAAAGATGAATTAGAAGATGAATTTATAAGTATACTTAATCAAAAAAATAAAGATGAACTTATAAGAAAAAGTACAGGGATGTCAGGAAGAGATATAAAAAATATTTGTGAAAGTATGAAAAAGAAAAATCAATATCAAAATTTTATATTGGAAAAAAATTCAAATAAAAAGAATGATTATTTTAAGGATATTTTAAATATTGTTTTTAAAGAAAAAATGAATAATATAATAAACAATATGATAGATAATAATGGTTTGGAAGTTTTTAGTGAGATATCTAATGTTAACACTCTTTATGGACAAGATGTCGATAAAATAAAAAAAGAGTTGAAATCATATATAAGGGAAATAACTGAAACAACAAAACAAAGACAGGATAGAGAGGCTAAAAATATAAAGAAACAAAATGGAATTCTTTTATATGGACCACCAGGAAATGGAAAAACTGAATTAGTTAAAAATATATGTAAAGAAAATAATCTTATTTATGTTGGAGCTAATGGAAAAAGTTTCATAGGAAATACAGAAAAAAATACTCTTGAAATGATAGAAAATATTTTTGAAGACACATACAGACTTTCAAATCTTTGTTCTGATGAACAAGGAGTAGTTTTATTCTTTGATGAGTTTGATTCTTTAGTTGGTCCAGAAATGTCAAGTACAACAAGAGGAACTGTTCTAACAAAATTATCTAATGATAAAAATCAAGCTGGAATAAGACACGATGCTTCAAAAATTCTTTTAATTGGAGCAACAAATTTTTATGGAAAAATTGATGAAGCTGTAAAAAGACCAGGACGTTTTGATGGCCATTTTGCCTTGAGAAACCCAAGAAAAGAAGATGCTAAAAAAATTATAGAGGAAACTTTTAATCAACAAAATATAAGGGTATCTAATACCGATGTTATAGATAGTTTTTATGAGGTTATTAGAGCAGAAGATAGTGAGGATATAATTATAACTAATACTTTTGAAAAATTATCAAGTGATAGATATGAAGTAGAGGATTCTGAGATTCAAAAAATGATTAGTTATTTAGGAGGCAGTAAAGAAGAAAGAGAAGAGGCTTTAACATTTTTTCAAAATCTTAAAAAGAAATATCTTTGTTCAGGTTCATCTATAAAAACTCATATTTTTAAATTAAAAAGATTTTTATATAATGAAGGTTATAAATTTGAACTAACTGAGGAGCTAGTAAATAAATATAAGGAGCGTTAAAAAATGGAAACTAATTTAAAAGAAAATTATCTAGAAAAAATAGAAGAAATAAAAAATATCATAAATAAATATGATTTAGATTTTAACCAAGAAGATAATGAAACTATCGAAGAAATTCAAAACTTTGCATTAAAAGTATTGATGTTAGGAGTTTTTAATGCTGGGAAAAGTACATTACTTAATAAATTTTTAAATGATACAAAATTTTTAAAAGTAAATTCAGAAGCTGAAACAGCTGTTCCTTGTGAATTAAAGTATTCTACTGATGAAAAAACTTTAATTCATAAAACAAATGGAAAAGTAGTAAGAGAACTTAAAGATTACAATGTTAGAGCTGAAGAAGGTGCTGGAATAGAGTATCTTGAAAAATTTTTAGATATTAAAAAATTAAAGGACTTAGGAGATATTATTTTAGTTGATATGCCAGGTTTAGATTCATCTAATGATGCTCATGAAGAGGCAATAAATAAATATATAAGTGCAGGAGCTTATTATATACTTTTGACTGATCCTGAAAATGGTGGGATAAAAGACTCTACTGGAAAATTTTTGAATAAAATTTTAAAATATCCTGATCAATTTAGTGTTTTACTTACAAAAACAGATTTAAGTTCTAGAGAACATTGTGAAGATGTAATAAATGATTTAAAGGATCAATTTAGAGAGAAAAATTTAGATATTTTTATAGGTCAAACAAAAAGAGGCGACTATAGAGATTTTGAAAGAATTTTAGAGAATATAGAGTATAATAATATTTTTAAAAATATCTATAGAGACAGGGTTTTAGAGATTATCAATTTAAAAGCTTCTTACCTAACAACCATACTAAAGAATAAAGATTTAGATATTAGTGAAATAGAAGAAAATATTAAGATAAATGAGAAAAACTTTATTGAAATTGAAAAGAAAATAGAAAAAGAAAAAGAAAAATTTAATAATAATCAAATAAAAAATGAAATAGTAGATGAATTTAGGAATAGATTGAATTCCCATTTTTCTGAATTCAAATTAGCAGCAAAAAAAGGAGAAGGAGCTTTTAATAGTAAGGCAAAGAATATAGCTTCAGCTGAATTGAATCCTATTATAGAAAGTAAATTAAAACAAAAAGTAGAGTATTTGATACAAGATTTACAAGATTTTGCTTTAGATCTTCCACAGGGAGATTTCTCTTCTTTAAGTATTGATTTAGAAGTAAAAATTGATAATTTTCAAATCTTTACAGATACTTTAAAAGGGATATTTAAAGCTATGTTAATTCCTATACCATTTTTAGACCTTTTTATGGTTGCCAGAGAGATATTTAAGAGTAAAGAAAGAAGAGAAGAAGAAAATGAAGAGTTAGAGGAATCAGTTAGAGGAGCTATTTCAGAAGTTGTAAATAGTGTTATACCACAAGTTACAAAAATAGTTGATAGTACTAAATTAAAAGTATTTGATACATTAAATAAAAAATGTAAAAATGAGCAAGAAGAAATAGATAAAATTTTAAAAGAGTTAATTGAAAAGAAAAAGGAAGAAGAAGAAGAATTTCAAAAATCTGTTACTGATTTAGAAAATGATATTGCCAAATTAAAATCATTAGAATTATAGGGAGATACTGTGGAAGAAAATAATTTAGTTAATTATGAAGGGATAGATCTGCTTATTAAAATTCTAAATAAATCAGATAAAGATAATAAAGTGAAGAAGAATATAGAAAATTTAGATAACATTGTAAATACAAAATTTAAAAAACTGTTAAATTTTTCAAATATTTTACCAGCAAATATATTTTTTGATATACAAAATCTAAATTTAGATTTAAAAGAATTCTCTATTTATCCAAAAATATTTGGAAAAAATATTATAGGTGTTGGAGGTTGTTTTAGTTCAGGAAAATCAGCTTTTATAAATAGTATACTTGAAGAAAGAATTTTACCAATTGATACTATAATAACAACTTCTTTTCCAACATATATCTTGAATGAAACAATTAATAGAAATATTCTTCTCACATCTTTTCAAGAAATGTTAGAAGTTGATAAGTTAGATTTAAAAAAATTGTCACATAGATTCTATGAAGAATATGGAGTTCATTTATCTACTGTTGTAGATAAAATTTTTATAGAAAATAATTCATTTGACTATGAAAACTTAGCTTTACTTGATACACCAGGATATAATGCTGATTCAGATAGTGGAAAAAAAGATATGGAAATTAGTTATTCTCAGTTAAGAAGACTTAAATATATTATTTGGATTATAGACATAAACAATGGTGGACTAAGAAATGATGATTTAGATTTTATAAATTCTTTGGGGAAGGATAAAGAGATCTTTTTTGTAATTAATAAGGCAGATACTATTAGTGATGAAAAAGCAAGATATGATGTTTACCAACATATACAAAATCAAATTGAAAATGAAAAATTTAATTCATTAGGAGTAGCTCTTTATAGTTCTAGAAGCACAAAGAATAAAGAGAAAAGAACATATCCAGGAAATGATGTAAAAAAATTTTTAGCTCAAATTAATGATTTAAAAAATATTAATTTTTTGGAAGATATTGGAAATCGTTTTAAAAGAATAATTAATGAAATTGATAAAATTTTAGCAGATAGTCAAAATAAATCAGATAAGTTAATTAATACCGTAAATCAGTATGATGCAGCTATGTATAAACTTGATGAATACTCTAAAAAATACTCTTCTGAACATTTAATTAAAATAATTAATGATGAAAAAGAGAAAAAGGGAAATATAAGAGAACTTGAGAAACTAGTAAATGATTTTATTATTGAATATGTAAACGAACTACAAGATCTTTTTAAAAATATTGAAACAGAATTTGAATTAGGTAGAGGTAAATTATCCAATTATATTAAGAATATAAATTTAGAAAATATAAGAGTAAAATTAGAAGCAAGTAAAACTGGAGATTTTATAAAAGTCTCTTCTAGAGAGAAACAAAAAGAAACTTTTACTTTTGAAAAAAAACAAGAAAAAATTACTCCAAAGGCTGAAGAAAATATTCAAAGTAATATAAATATAGTTAAAAATGAAGAAAAGAGTATTACAAAGAAAAAACTTATAAAACAAGAATTAAGTAGAGATAAATTTATTACAGAATTAAAGAAAATCCTTAAAGAAAATTAGTGGAGGGAATTTAAATGGAAAAGATCATATCAAAAATAGGAGTATTAGATAAATATAGAGACTATCTTTCTAATAGTTCAGATATAGCTGAATTTAACGAGAGTTTAAAAAATTTAAAATCATCTTTAGATGAAAAAAGACAAGAAGGTAGAATTTTTCAGTTAGGTATAGTGGGGCAGATGAAAACAGGAAAATCATCTTTTTTAAACGAATATCTCTTTGGAGAAGAAATCTTACCAACTGCAGCAACTCCAATGACAGCAGCTCTAACATTAATAAAATATGCTGATAAAGATGAAGCAGTAATTGAATTTTATAATAAAGATGATTGGAATGCTATAGAAGAAAATGACAAAAAATATAAAAAAGAATATGAAAGAGCCAAAAAAGAAGCAAGAGATGAAGCTGAAAAAAAAGGAAGATCTTTCAATGAACAAGGATTTAAATTTGAAGATGTTGATTCAACTTTAAAGGGTAGCCATGAAATATATAAAAACTTTCAAGAAAAAGGACTTAGTAGAGATTTATTAGGAGAAAAAAGAACAATAAAAATTACAGATAAGAAAAATATTCTGGAAGATCTGAGAGAATATGTTGGAAGTAAAGGAAAATTTACTCCTTTAGTTAAAATGACTGCCTTATATATAAATGATGAAAGAATAAAAGATTATATAATAGTTGACACACCAGGAACTAATGATCCTATTATTTCCCGTGGTCAAAAAACAAAAGAGTTTTTAGGAAAATGTGATTATATAGTATTTTTATCTTACTCATCACAATTTTTAGATAATAATGATAATGCCTATATTAAGGAACAATTACCTTCAGAAGGGAAAAAAGATATATTAATCTTAGCTTCTAAATTTGATAATCAATTATCTCAAGAAAGTGTTTTTGATGATGCAGATGGAGACATTAAAGTCGCATATGAAGAAGAAAGAAGAAAGTTATCGAGAAAATTAGATAGATGGAGAGATGAATTTAAAAAAGAAAAAAATCCTTTAGATCTTTCTAAAAGTGAATTAGAATTTCAATCTACTATGTTATATAGAATATATAAACATTTTGATAATTTAAGTGATATTGAAAAAGAAATATTTGATAGATTGAAAGATGACTATAATAATTCTACTTTTACTAAAGAATTATTAAAAGATTTATCAGGAATGCCAGCAGTTGAAAGAAAAATATCAAATATTTTACTCAGAAAAGAAGAGATAATGAAAAATGGGATAAAAGATTTACTTGATGGGAAAAGAGATAGTTTATCTAAAATACTAGAAAAAATAAGAAAAGGTTTTGAAGAGAGAAAATTTGAATTATCAGATGTTGGAATAAAAGATGTAGAAAATAAAATTAATAATTTACAGGAAAAAATTAGCTCTCTATCTTCTGAAATAAAGAATTCTGTAAGAACTGAAAGAGAAAACTTTGATAAAAAATTAAAAGATGAAATTTCAAAAATCTCTAACACTAAGGATAGATATTCTTCACTTCAAAAACAAAGTAGAAGCTATACAGAAGAAGTAGATGTAGAAAAGGGATGGTTTTCAGGTTGGAAATTTTGGCCACACACAGAAACAAAAACTGTTCGTAGAAATGAAACTTTTATAAATATTCAAGATTCTATAGAACAAATAATATCTTTTACACAAGACGCAGCTGAAAGAATTGAAAGAACTTCTGAAAGACTTATTTCAAAAAATGTTATAAAAAAGGCTATGAGAGATGGAATAATAGATTTATTTGAACTTGAAGATAGACAAAAAGTAGTTTCTGTTATAGATAACTATATTCAAAAAATTTCTATTCCTGAAATTAAGTTTGATGTCAATAAATATAGAGATATAGTTCTATCAAAATATGGTAGTTCTTATTCACAAGAAAAGGATGTTAATTTTATAGAAGGATTACATAATAAAGCTTTACTAACTATTATTGAAGATACAGAAAAAGCTTTTACTGATGTAAAAGGGAAATTAAATTCTGTATTAGAAGAAATTGAAAGAAATATAGTTGATGAACTAAAAGAAGGAATAGAAGGAGATTTAAAAACACTTAAAGAACAATTAGAAAATCAAAAAGAAAGCATAAAGATGACTGAGCTTGGAATAGAAGAAGTCAATGCTTGTTTAAAACTAATGTAGGTGAATGAAATGGCGAATAATTTATCCAATTATTTAAAAGGAATAAATTATGAGAAAGTTGGAAAATATGAGGAAGCATTTAATATATTTCAAAATGATTCCTCAGATTTTTCATTATCAAAACTTGTAATTTATGAATATTTAGGTTTAGGAACAGATAAAAATTATAAGAGTTCTCTTGAGAATTTAAAAAAAATAAAATCTAATGTTGAAAGAAAGTTTTTAGCAAGCTATTTACTTTTAAATGAAGATAAAAAAAACTCTACAGATTATTTGACTTTATTAAAAGATTTAGCAAATAAAAAAAATGGAAATGCTAATGAAATTTTAGGAGATTTATATTTAAAGGGAATTTTTGTTGAAAAAAATTATAAAAAAGCAAAGAAATATTATGAGGATGCAATTTCAAATGGAAATATAAATTCAATAGAAAAGTTAAGTGACTTATATTTAAAAGAAGAAACAGATTTCTTTAGTGATAAAGAAGCAATAAATATTTTAGAAAAATATTCTAGTAAAAATATATCTACTATATTCTTTAAAATAGCTGAAATTTATTCAAATTCAAATTATAGTGTCTATGATAGAAAATTAGCAATAGATAATTATAAAAAAGCAAATGATTTAGGTTTGAAATTAGCAAAAGAAAGAGTCAAGAAAATAGAGGGGTGCTAGTTAATGGAAGAAAATAAAAAAATCTCTAAGAAAAAGTTGGGAGTAATTATAGCTACTGTAATTATTTTAGTTATTGCAATAGTATTTAAACTTTTATATGATAGAAAAAATGAAATAAATACAGCATTTTTTTGCATAGATGTAGCTATTTTTTTAGGATTTACAGTGACAAGAGTGTGTAGAGACTGGAAGATAAAAGAAGAAATGTATTTTTTAAATAAAGAATTAAAAAAAGTATCATCAGCCTCTTATATAAGCCAAGAAGAATACAACAAGATAGACGAAGGATTTAAAGAAGGATTGTATCCTAATTTAGTTGAAGAATGGAATTCGTTTTCTGAAAGCATATTTTTTGAAAATGGAATAGCTTTTCAAACAGTGGATGCTGAACTATTTTTTAATGATAGTACCTTATTAAAGGAGAGAATGAATAAAAGATTACTAGATTATGTGCCACAATTACTGTTAGCAATAGGTATATTTGGAACATTTTTTGGTTTAGTACTAGGATTGAGTGGATTAGATTTATCAGCTGGAGATAATAGTCAGCTAAATAGCTTAATAGACGGGACAAAAGTTTCATTTTTGACAAGTTTATACGGGATGTATTTTTCAATAGCTATATCTTCTTTAATGAATTTTCATATTGGAGACTATGAAGAAAATATTTTAAAAATAAAAAATAATCTAAATAGAATATTTAAACAAGCTCTTCCTGAACAAACTTTAATAAAAATAGAAAAAGAACTTGGAGCAACTAGAAAAGAAGTCGAAAATGTTAAAAGTGTAAACTGGGCAATGTCAGAAAAGCTAGGAGAAATTAGAGGTATTAATAAAGGAATGTCAGTAGCTATAGGGCAAGAGCTAATTTCAGTTATTCAAAGTTATAATGAAACAAATGAAAAATATATGGAAGCAGTAACTAAAATAGTAAAAACTAATCTTAGTGGTCTTGCAGAAAGTGTAAGTTCTTTGTTTGAAGAAAAAATGCAAACAATATTCTCAGAAGAATTTGTCACTAAGTTTGAAAACTTGAATAGAAATACTTTAGAAGTTACAACAAACAATAATAAGAATATAGAAGAATATAAAAATGAAATAGCTAAAATTTCTGATAGTATATCTAATACTAATAATACTCTAACAGCTTTCTGTAATGGTGTATTAAAGAATTATGATAATGTAGTGGAAAAATATGATGAAAGATTTAAAAATATGTTAAATTTAATAGACAGTAGTAAGCAAAATTATCAAGAATTCTTAACTCTATTAAAAGAATCTTCTAATGTTTTAAAAGTGTCAAATAAATATATCTCAAAAACAGATGATACATTTAAGCTTATAAATAAGTTCTTAGAACAAGAAAATTCTTTAGTTAATTTCTGGGAACAAAATAAAGAAATAGTTTCTAACTTAAATCATAATTTAGAAAAATTCTTTGATAAGTATCAAAATGGCTTAAATAACTTAAATGTTGCAAGTTCTAATCATTTAGAAGAAGTTCAAAAGAGTGTTGTGAAAGTTCAATCTGAACTTACAAATAATATGAATGAATTTTCAGCTAAATATGGAAATAACCTAGTATCTTTAAATAAACAAAATTCAGATAACTTAGAAAAGATATATGATAAATTTAGAAATATCTATGATGAATTACAAAATAAAATAGATGGTTTCACTAATAAATATGAAGACAATTTAATAAAACTAGATCAAAAATATGATAATAATATTGAGGTAGTAAATAATCAACTTGAAACACTATTTAAGAACTATGATAGTAATCTATCAAGTATAATTTTAAATTTTAACAATATGATAGAGAACTTGAAATTAACTGTAGAAAATATAAATTATGATAAAGCGGAAAATGAAAGATTTGACAAACTTTCTAAAGAAATATTAGATACAATAAATAAAATAGAAAATAGAAATAATACTGAAATTGAAGAAGTAAGAGAAGAATAGGAGGCTAATTTTGAATTCGAAAGGATTTTTTAATAGAAAAGAAGAAAAAACAGAACTTTCTTTTTGGCTTTCTATTTCAGATTTAATGTCTAGCATTTTAATTATTTTTATTTTGTTATTTGTTTATAAGACAATAAATTCAATTAAAGCAGAAAGACTTAAAGAAAATATTATAAGAGAAATTACAGATACAAAAGAAAATATAATTGGGAAATTAAAAACAGACTTAGCTAATAAAAATATTCAAGTTGATATTGATGACAAAACAGGAACAATAAAAATTGATGAAAAGATTCTATTTGAAGTAGATCAATATACTTTAAAACCAGAAGGGAAAGAATTTTTGGAAAGGGTGATTCCTCTATATCTGAAAATTTTTACAGAAAATAAAAATTTTATGAGTAGATTGGATCAAATAATAATAGAAGGGCATTCTGATGATATGGGAAGTTATCTTTATAATATGGATTTATCCCAAAAGAGAGCTAACGAAGTTTTTAAATACATTTATACAACTCTTGGAAATTTTTCTAAATCAGAGAGAGAAGAACTTGAAAAATATAAAAATAACAAAAAAATAACAAAAATAATAAAAACAAATGAAAAGTAAATGAGAAAATAATTAAAAAGGTAAAAAGAAAAAGTTAAACTTAAACTTAAATAGGAAAGAGAATAATATGATATATATTATAGGAGATCTTCACTTATCTTTTGGAGTAGATAAGCCAATGAATATTTTTGGAAATATATGGGAAAATCATACAGAAAAATTAGAAGAAAACTGGAAAAAGATAGTAAAAGATGAAGACACGGTATTTTTAGCAGGAGATTTTTCATGGGCAATGAAACTTGAAGAAACATTGGAAGATTTTAGATATATTGATAAATTACCAGGTAAGAAGATACTTTTAAAAGGAAATCATGATTACTGGTGGTCTAGTATAACTAAAAATAGGGAGTTCTTAGAAAAAAATGGTATAAAGAATATTGATTTTTTGTATAATAATTCCTATATAGTAGAGAATATAGCTTTTTGTGGAACACGTGGATGGGAAATAAAGAGTGTTGAGGAAATTAAACATATAAGGAAAGAGAATATAAGGTTGAATAATTCAATTCAAGATATGAATAGGAAAATAAATGAAGTAGAAAAGAAGAGTGAAGAACAAGAAAAAAATGATATTAAGATTAAGAAAAAGATAGCAATATTTCACTATCCACCAATAACAAAAGAATATATTGAAAAAGAGCTAGGAAAGCAACTAGGAGAAAATGATATATTAAAAACATTGGAAAAAGAAGGAATAGATCAGTGCTATTATGGTCATATACATGGAATAATGAATGATGAAAACCTAATAAAAGAATATAATGGAATAAAATTTGAATTAATAGCATCAGACTATGTAAATTTCAAATTAATAAGTATACAATAGAGAAAGGAGGGTATAAATATGGAAGAAGACATATACGCACATTTATATGCCAAAAGACATAAATATAATAAGAGAAAAAGAGAATATAATATATATAAGATAATAATATTTGCAGCAATAGCAGTAATTGCAATTGCAAGTATTTTAATATATGTGAGTAATCACAATCTAGAAAAAGAAAAACAAAATGCAGAAAGAATAAAAAAAGAAGCTGCAGAGTTAGAAAATAAAGAAAAAGAAAAACAAGAACAAGAGCAAAAAAATAATCATAGTGACCAAGAAAATCAAGGGAATAATCAACCAGTAGAAACTCGGACAACAAGTAGAAGAACAACCAGCAATTAATACAAATATAAAGAAATATCCTGTAAAAAAAGCAGATGCAGAAAGTAAGATAGTTGATATATACTCAACTAAAGAAAAAGTAGCATATTTAACATTTGATGATGGACCTTCAAGTAATATAACACCTAAAGTATTAGATGTCTTAAAAGAAGAAGGAGTAAAAGCAACATTTTTCGTATTAGGACAAAATGTAAAATCACATCCAGAACAATTAAAAAGAATTTATGAAGAAGGACATTATATAGCAAACCATAGTTATACACATAAATATTCTAAGATATATGCAAGTATAGAAGCATTATTAGATGAATTTAACGGAACAGAAGCAGAGATAAAAAAAGTTCTTGGAAGTGGATATAATACATACCTATTTAGATTCCCAGGAGGATCATATGGCGGTGTATATAGTAAGATAAAGAAA
>ERZ772956.872-NODE-872-length-21413-cov-11.561054_pt1 | contig 21413 bp, 21 predicted proteins | sample MGYA00580683_ERZ772956 | MGnify/ENA primary metagenome ERZ772956 (study PRJEB29015, sample SAMEA2738077) | human oral metagenome | biome: human oral; feature: human-associated habitat; material: saliva | place: China | collected 2212 ... | reverse complement strand
AGGGCTGGGACAACGGCACTAGTGATCAGAACCGTTGCAATAACTTCGATGAGTGAGTTAGTAGACACAATCAAGCCAAGAAAATGTTGAATTCCTCTCCCAAAGGTATTACCAAAGAAGAGGTAAATCCCGCTTAAAACGAATACAGTATTGGTCATAGATCCGACAATGCCGGCTGTTATTAACCCAGTACGATTGTGCATCCATCGATAGACAAAATAAGGTGTTACCCCGATGAGAATACGCGGTACTATAGCGATGACAAGGGAATAGAGATTTCCGTTTGGCACAAAGGGACTAAATAGATAGCTTGCTGGGGTTAAAACAAGAGTATTCATCGTTAAACTAAAGAGTCCCATAAGCAGTCCTAGAATAGCACCTGTACGAGGTCCATAAATGATAGACGCGATCACGACAGGGATATGAACCAAGGTTGGCTGAATACCTGATGGTACAAAATGTAAGATGAAGGAAGTTGTAAAATGGATGGTAATCATTACCGCGAAAAATATAGCAATGCGTGAAATGGATGAGGATTTTTTCATGAAAGCGACTCCTGTATAGTAGTTAGAATGGTTTCGATAGAAGCTAAAGCTCCAGCCCCTTGATCGCCACAAGCCAGAGTAGCATAGCGAGGTTGAATAATCTGATAGCCGTAGTCTTGTAAGAGTTTTAGATTTCGTTGGGTAGCTGGGTGTTCCAGCATTTTCGTATTCATAGCGGGGGCTAGGATTTTTTTAGTTTCTTGAGGCAAGGCTAGAGCTGTGCTCGTCACCATATTATCTGCTAGCCCCATGGCAAGTTTGGCAATTGTATTGGCACTAGCTGGTGCTACAAGAAAGAGGTCCGTTTCTTTCCCGATGTCGATGTGCTCAATCCGTTGCGGATCCTCTTCGGTCATGACATCTAGACCGACTGGATTTTTTGAAAGAACCTGTAGGGTTAAGGGAGTGATAAATTTTCTAGCTGCAGGAGTCATGAGAACCTTGACTTCCAGTCCTAATTTGGTTAGTTGACTTGTAATATCGGCTGCTTTATAGGCGGAAATACTCCCGGTAACGGCTAATGTAATCTGTGTCATATGTTTCTTTTTACTCTATATAACTTAGAATGGTATCTGCGATTTCAGTTTTGGTCGAGGCTTTTAAGACCTGATCATCTGTCACTAGATAGGCCTGATGGTGACCATCCTGTATCTTAGTTAGGTCATTGGCTACTATCATGCTGGCATGATTTTTCACTAAGCTTTCACGCGCTACCTGAATCAATTCTTCAGATGAAACAGCAACTAAGAGTTTAAAACCAATAAGTTGTATAGCGGGATTCCATTCTTTGACAAGTGAAATAATCTTTGGATTCTTCTTTAGAAAGAGCACTTGGTACTCTTCTTTTGAGGAAATCTTGGTTTCCTGGTTTTTTTGTTGTAAAAATCTCTGAAGATCCGGTGCTTTTTCAACCTCATCAAGTCCAGTCATATAAACAGGGCTGTAATCTGAAACAGCCATGGCATGGATCAAGACTTGATGATGAGGAACTTCCTTTTGCATTTGTGTGAGAAGATCTTTAACGTTATTTATTACTAGAAGTTTTAGCTGCGGATGAGGGTGAGGTTTGAGGGCAGTAGGGGTCGTGATCAAAGTTACCTGGTGGCCCTTTGCAAGAGCAGTTTCCGCTATGATTTTTCCCAGACTCCCAGTGGAATGGTTGGTGATCGAACGAACGCGGTCGATGGCTTCACTAGTCCCACCTGATGTAATTAAAATGTGCATAAGCTTATTTTACACAAAAAAGATACGTAAGTAAAGTTCTGAAGATCTAAAAGATAACTATAGAAAGTAATAAAATTCATCCGAAAAACGAACGTTGCATTCAAAATATTGAAAAACAATTTTATTTTCGCGAATTTTAGGTATAATAGGTCTATCAAATATAAAGGAGTCCCCTATGAAAACAGATATCGAAATTGCTCAAAGCATTGAACTCCAACCGATTGTGGATGTTGTGAAGAAAATTGGTTTGGATGACGATGATCTTGAATTGTATGGAAAATATAAGGCAAAATTGAGCTTTGATAAGATTCGAGAAGTTGAGAAAAATCCAGTAGGAAAGCTCATTTTAGTCACTGCTATCAACCCTACACCTGCTGGAGAAGGGAAATCAACCATCACCATTGGTCTAGCAGATGCTTTGTATAAAATTGGTAAAAAAACCATGATTGCCATTCGGGAACCTTCTTTAGGTCCGGTTATGGGGATTAAGGGTGGTGCTGCCGGTGGAGGCTATGCCCAAGTTCTACCCATGGAAGACATCAATCTTCATTTCACAGGGGATATGCATGCGATCACTACAGCCAATAACGCTCTCTCGGCTTTGATTGACAACCATTTGCACCAAGGAAATGAGTTGGGCATTGACCAACGCCGCATTATCTGGAAACGGGTAGTAGACTTGAATGACCGTGCGCTTCGTCATGTTAGCGTAGGTCTTGGAGGTCCCTTAAATGGGATTCCGCGTGAAGATGGTTTTGATATTACAGTTGCTTCTGAGATTATGGCCATCCTTTGCTTGGCGACAGATATTGAAGACTTGAAACGCCGTTTGGCCAATATCGTGATTGGCTATCGCTATGACAGAAGCCCAGTCTATGTCCGCGACTTAGAAGTAGAAGGGGCACTTGCCTTGATCCTGAAAGATGCGATCAAACCAAACTTGGTCCAAACCATCTATGGTACGCCTGCCTTTGTCCATGGAGGTCCTTTTGCTAATATCGCCCATGGATGTAACTCTGTGTTGGCAACAACAACGGCTCTTCACTTAGCTGACTATACCATTACGGAAGCAGGTTTTGGAGCAGATCTTGGAGCGGAGAAATTCCTTGACATCAAGACACCAAACTTGCCAACATCTCCAGATGCCGTCGTCATTGTTGCAACCCTTCGTGCCCTCAAGATGAATGGTGGAGTTGCCAAAGATGCTCTTTCTGAGGAAAACGTAGAGGCTGTTCGCTCTGGTTTTGCTAACTTGAAACGCCACGTTGAAAACATCCGTAAGTTTGGTATTCCTGCGGTCGTTGCTATCAATGAATTCATCACCGATACAGAAGCAGAAGTCGCTGCTTTGAAAGAATTGTGTGCTGAAATTCAAGTGCCAGTTGAGCTTGCTAGTGTTTGGGCGAATGGTGCTGATGGTGGGGTTAAACTTGCTGAGACACTTGTCAAGACCATCGAAGCCACTCCAGCTAACTACACCCGCTTGTATGATAACAACCTTTCTGTAGAAGAAAAAATTGAAAAGATTGTGACGGAGATTTACCGCGGGACTAAGGTGAACTTTGAGAAGAAAGCCAAGACACAAATTGCTCAAATTAATAAAAATGGTTGGGATAAATTGCCAATCTGTATGGCTAAAACCCAATACAGTTTTTCAGACAATCCAAATGTACTTGGAGCTCCTGAAAACTTTGAAATCACTATCCGTGAGGTGGTACCAAAATTGGGAGCCGGCTTTATTGTCGCTTTGACTGGGGATGTAATGACCATGCCTGGTTTACCGAAACGACCAGCTGCATTGAATATGGATGTAGCTACGGACGGAACAGCAATTGGCTTGTTCTAATAGACGTCTTATAAAAAAACAACTTCTGTTCAAATGAGCAGAAGTTGTTTTGTGGTTTATTAGTCACGTTTTATGGTGCAAGGAGCTTTTGACTGGCTTTGTGATAAGTGAACCACAGTTGCAGGGTCATTGGAACCCAAATTAAGGGCTCACAAAGTATGACGCCGATATAGCCTGTGTGGGGGATAACAAAGAGCACAAAGAGAATCTTACCAGTTAATTCGATAAAACTAGAGATCAAGGGAGTCAATTTGTGTCCCATACCTTGGAGGGAGTTTCCTAAAATCAAGAGACAGCCCAAGACTGGATAGAAGCAAGAGCTGATTTGTAGATAAAGACTAGCATTTGCGATCAGGTCTGGATTGGTTGATCCCGATATCAGGCTCGTTAAGAAGGGACTTGTAAAGAAGAGGGAAACAGCAACAAAGATGGACCAAATCAGGGAGAGGAAACAAGCTTGTTTGACCCCTTTTTGAATCCGTCGGAATTGTTTAGCGCCAAAGTTTTGCGAGATAAAGGTCGTCATACTAGTGGAGATAGCACCCATTGGCAGAAGAGCAAAGGACATGATTCGGCGAGCTGAGATTTGAGCACTAATGATGGTCATACCAAGCTTGTTGATAGCCGATTGTAAGATGACTGTTCCGATAGAGACAATCGAAGACATGAGGCCCATGGTTAGTCCTTGGCTGATCAAATCCTGATACAGCCTCTGATCCCAGACAAAATCCTTGCTCTTTGGCACAAGAAAAGGTACTTTTTTCAGAATATAAAGGAAACAAAGGATAGCTGAAGTGCTTTGAGCAATAATGGTCGCAATCCCTGCTGATTGGACCCCGAGATGGAGTTGTGTAATAAAAAAGAGATCAAGTAGAATGTTGAGAATGGCGGCGATAATCAAGAAGTAGAGAGCAGCCAAGCTATCTCCAATCGCTCTAAGAAGTCCGGCACAAAGATTATAGGCAAAGGTTACAGCCACACCATTAACAATGGTGGAGATATAGAGATAGGACTGGTTTAAAATCCCAGATGGTGTCCCCAAAAACTGAAGGAGAGGATAGAGGCCAAAAACACCGATGAAACTAACAAGGAGGCTCAGAATCCCACCAATGATAGTAGTCGCTGCGACAGATTTTCGTAATTTGTTTTCATTTTTGGCGCCATAACTTCTAGCGATGACGATCCCCATTCCATTTCCCACACCGACAGCAAATCCAACAATCAAATCAAAAATAGCAGAAGTTGCGCCAACGGCGGCCAAAGATTTTTGACCTAAAAAACGCCCAACAATCATGACATCTGACGTATTGTAGAGTTGTTGAAAGATATTGGATAAGAGAATAGGGAAGGCAAAACTCAAAAGAGAGGGTAGAATAGGACCATCAATGAGATTCACACGTTGATTTCTTTTCATAGTATCATTATATCAACTTCACAAAACAGCTACAAGAGTCTTTGGTTGAATACCCTTACATTTTTTGATATAATCAGTGCAGAAATGGAGGTTTTATGCGCTTAACTAGCCAATTAATCACTGAATCATTCCCAGATCTAGATAAGGTTAAAAGGTTGAATATCGAGGCTTTTCCTGAAGAAGAACGGGTTCCTTTATCAGAGTTTTTACGCTATACGGACAATGACGATGCCAATTTCTTTGCTTTTTATAACGAGGAAGAATTTGTCGGATTTGCTTTTTCAATCTATAATCAGAAAGCTTTTTATGTCAGTTTCTTTGCCATTATGCCACATTTAAGAAGTCACGGATATGGTCAAGAAATCATTGAAAAATTGGTGGAATTTTACCAAAGGACCATGATTCTTGAAGTAGAACGTTTAGATGAAGAATGCGACAATATAGAGCAACGTCAGTCTCGGATGGATTTCTATAAGCGAAATGGATTTAAAACTGCTAATGCCTTTTTAGAATACGACGGACTTAGCTTTGAAATTCTCTATCGAGGCGATCAATTTGATGAAGAGGCTTATCGGGACATCTTCCATAAACTGCAGGCAGAGAATTACTTTGATTTCCGTATTGAATACCGACGCTTTAGTGATCATTAGACATGATATAAAAAAGTTCTCAGCTAATTTGCAGAGAACTTTTTTGGTTAGTAAATAAAGAAATAGTTCACGATACTCATGACTTGTGAAAAGAACCAAGGCAGAAAGAGAAAAGCTAAGAAGGCAGTATGCCATTTCCAGTACAGGGAGACTAGCCCAACCGTTTCTCGGATCCATGCTGATGGGAGATAGTAAAAGGCTGTTTTTGAACCAACACTGCGTCCAGGGATTCTTAATCGTCTCATAAAGACACCAGCACGAAGAGCATGAAAAGAGTTAGTCACGACTAAAACGTCTTTTCCTAGGCCCTCTTTCTCAAGGATAGCCTTACTAAAGGTCAGATTTTCAAAAGTTGTGCGTGAGCGATTTTCGATCAAAATGTCTTCTTCTGGGACCCCTTGTTCTATCAGGTAGTTTGCCATGGCAGCAGCTTCAGAAGTCAACTCATCTGCCCCTTGACCACCAGAAACGATCAGCTTCGGCCGGCCTTGGAATTGGTCATAGATAGTCTTTCCTTTCGTTAGACGCTGGGCCAAAAGTGGTGGGACTTTATCTCCAATTAAACCTGAGCCAAGGACAATGATAGAATCTGGCTCTTTACGAATGGGGAAGACATTGCAAAAGGTCCCATATAAAACATAAGAAAGATAAAGAAAGGTCGAGTAAAAGAGGGCAAAGTCAGCCAGATACATGAGGATATCTTTCCCTGGGAAATAAGGGAGAAAATGAATCGCCAAAGCTCCGATAATAAAGATGCCATAGAGAAGGGAGAGAAGATTGGCCAGTCTTTTACCTTCAAAAGTCATCATTTGACGGCCATTAAAAAGAAGAAAAACAGTTGAGAAAATAATACTGAGTAAAACAAGGATAGCAAGTACGGAAAAAATAATGATAGCAAGCTGCTGGTTAAACCAGAGCTCTGTCCGTACGACCAGTATAAGTGCAGAAATCAGGAGAAAAAGGCCTAAACTGATTGAAAAGAGGTAAGCATTTACTAGTCTTCTGCGGTCGCTGAGAAAAAAGACTAGAAAAATGGTAGCTGGAACCAACCAGAATAAATAGAGATACATGATGACTCCTAGGTGTATTAGTAGCTCCATTGTATCATAAATGGCTGAAACGTACTCATTACCTCCAAAATGCTTCAGACTTTTTGAAAGGCTCGACTGCCACTTGAGAAAACAAATAGATTCAGTAAAAATGATTGCTCCGAAGCATGAAAGCTGTTACACTAGATTAGATTGAAAAACGTAAAGGAGAACACATGTTACGAAAAGGTTCCTTAACAGGTTTGCTGTTATTTGGTATTTTCTTCGGTGCAGGGAATTTGATCTTTCCACCTGCGCTAGGTGCCCAGTCGGGTAGCCATTTTTGGCCAGCAATTGCTGGATTTGTCTTATCAGGAGTAGGGATTGCGATCCTTACCTTGATCATTGGGACACTCAATCCTAAAGGGTATATCCATGAGATTTCACGTAAAATCGCTCCTTGGTTTGCCATCGTTTATCTGGTAGCCTTGTATTTGTCTATTGGTCCCTTCTTTGCCATTCCAAGAACGGCTACTGTTTCCTACGAGGTTGGGATCGCTCCCTTGTTAGGAAATTCTAATGGAGGACTTGGTCTCTTCATTTTTACCTCGATTTATTTCTGTTTAGCCTATTTGATCGCCCTTCATCCTTCTAAAATCCTCGATAGTATTGGTCGGATTTTAACACCGGTTTTTGCAATCTTAATTTTAGTTTTAGTGATTCTAGGAGCTCTCAAGTACAGTGGACATGCGCCACAAGCTGCATCAGCAGTCTACCATGGCTCTGCCTTTGGTCAAGGTTTCCTTGAAGGGTATAACACCTTGGATGCTCTTGCTTCAGTAGCCTTTAGTGTGATTGCAGTAACTACCCTTAATCAACTTGGGTTTACCAGCAAGAAAGAATACATTAAAACGATTTGGATCGTTGGAATCGTAGTAGCTATTGGCTTTAGTATATTGTATATCGGCTTGGGTTACCTTGGAAATCACTTCCCAATTCCAGCAGAAGTGATGGCATCCGATACCAATAAGGGTGTATATGTCCTCTCAGAAGCAACCAAGGCTATCTTTGGCCCAGTTGCTCAAATCTTCCTTGCAGGTATGGTGACGGTGACTTGTTTTACGACAACAGCTGGTTTGATCGTCTCAACAGGGGAGTTCTTCCATAAGACTTTCCCTAAGATTTCTTATAAGGTTTATGCGACTATTTTCACTCTGATTGGTTTTGCGATTGCCAACCTTGGCTTGAACACGATTATTGCCTTCTCATTACCAGTTTTGATGATCCTCTATCCAATTACCATTGCCATTGTGTTGATTGTGATTGTCAATAAATTTATCGACCTTTCAAAACCAGGGATGCAACTAACCATTTTTGCAGTTAGCTTGGTGGCGATTGCATATGTTCTTGCAAGTACCTTCAAACTTTCAGGCTTAGCTACTATCATTAAAAATTTGCCATTTGCTACCCAATCCCTTCCATGGTTACTACCAGCAGTAGTTGGTATTGTCCTTGCTCTCTTCTTGCCAAATAAACAAAGTGCAGAAGAAGAATAAGATTTACTAGAAACTCTAAAGCTCCCTGCTTTAGAGTTTTTTAATTTTGAACTAGTAACGAAGTGATTTCTTTAAATGCAAACCGTAGCAGAAATTTTTAATTTAAGGAATGGCATGTTATACTATATCTAACATATCAATATACGGAGCATTATATGAATCAAATCGTTTTCTCCTTCACTGTCTTCTTGGCAGGGATTCTCTCCTTTTTTTCTCCCTGTGTCTTCCCTTTGCTTCCGGTCTATATCGGTATTTTGCTAGGGAGTGATCAGGAAAAATCCGTTCAGATTTTTGGAAAAAAGATTCGCTGGCATGGGATTGTAAAGACCTTGTGTTTTATCGCAGGTATTTCTGTTATATTCCTCATCATTGGTTTCGGTGCTGGTCTACTTGGTCAAATCATGTACACCAACTGGTTCCGATACGTGATGGGAACCCTCATTATTATTCTTGGTCTCTATCAAATGGAAGTTTTTCATTTCTATTTCCTAGAGAAGCAGAAAACTGTCGATTTTGGAGCTAACAAGCAAAAGAATGAATTATTTTCAGCTTTTCTACTTGGGCTTGGTTTTAGCTTTGGCTGGACGCCTTGTATCGGGCCTGTTCTTGGCTCTGTTCTTGCCTTAGCCGCATCTAATGGACAAGATGCCCTCATGGGGGCGATCTATCTCTTCATCTATACACTAGGGATGGCCATCCCATTCTTGCTCTTAGCACTGGCATCAGGCCTTGTCTTGCCTTATTTCAATCGTCTCAAACCTCATTTGTTATTGTTAAAGAAAATTGGGGGAGCCATCATCATCCTTATGGGAATTCTTTTGCTCTTGGGACAATTAAATAGCTTGTCTGCTATCTTTTCTTAAATCTAACGGAGGTTTTTTACCATGAAATTTATTAAATATACCTGTTTTTCAATTCTCTCACTGGCTTTACTGACAGCTTGTTCAATGGAGCAATCAAGTGAGAGTAGTATGAGCAATATGGGGAACCAAATGACGACAACCCCAACCACTAGCAAACATCCCTTAGTGGGAAAAGAAGCGAGTGACTTCGAACTCAAAGACATGAAGGGGAATACGGTTAAACTTTCAGATTATAAAGGGAAGAAGGTTTATTTGAAATTCTGGGCTACTTGGTGTGGTCCTTGTCGGCAAAGCATGCCTGAACTCAATAAACTAGTTGAAGAAAAGGATCGGGACTTTGAAATTCTCACGGTTATGGCACCAGGAATGCAAGGTGAAAAAACAGAAGAAGAGTTCGTTGACTGGTTTGCCCAACAAGATTATCCATCCGTGCCGGTCTTGTACAATCCAGATGGCTCAGTCTTTGCTAACTATCAAGTACGTTCCATTCCTACAGAGGTCTTCATTGATAGCCAAGGTAAAATTGGTCATGTACAGCTAGGCGCGATTTCAAACGAAGCAGCGAAAAAGATTATTAAAGAGTTGAAATAAAAAAGAGAGTGGGACAGAAATCGGTCATTCGTTAGAATTCGATTTCGTTGTCCCACCTCCTCACAGTTGACTAGGGCTGTAAAAGCCGATGAAATTAGCGTAGTAGAGCCCACTCAACCACTGCATCTTGCTCGATAATCCAAAAAATTGAGAGGCTAGGACTTTTGTCCTAGCCTCTTTTTATTAGTTACTTGCACCAGATGTAGCATCAGCAGCTACGTCACCGTGTCCACCAGCATCAGACGCACCCGAAGTCGCATCTGCATCTCCATGACTGCCGGCAGGAGCAAATGGTCCACTACCTCCTACAAGGCGTTGACCGGTCGTTTGCAAGTACCAATCGAGCCATGGTTGGAAGTTGAAGACAATCTCATTAATACCAGCATAGGAACCATCTTCATAGTACATAGCTTGGTAGTTGTGGGTGTTGATAACTCCTTCAGGGGATCCTGGAACAATGGTACGAACATATTCCTGGTTTCCATTTCGAAGAGTACCGATGACCCATTCAACGTTTTTCATACGTGCTGGTGGAAGGGATCCATGAACCGTCGACATCCGACTACCTGATTGAGGTGGTACCCGTTTGGCAAACATACTATCTGGATCTTGATGGGCATTGTTGTAGTAGAGAAATTGGTTGTTGTCATCCGCATAAGTTAACTCAAAAGGCATGGCCTTTAAGAACATATCGATTTGGTTGACCGTTAGGATACCATGGTCCAATTTGACGTATGTGTCACCAGAGACAGCTCCAGTGATTTCTGCAACTTTTTCTACCCAATTTGGATCATCTGGATCAACCTCTGTAACAGTCGTGGCGATTGGATGATTACAATCCAAGTCTTCTGGTTCAATTGGTTTTGGTTTTTTCAATTTCGATACAACCTCTACGTATTTAATAAAGTTATCCAAGCAAGTTTCAAGGAATTTCACTGTTCCTTCGTTTTTGATATTGCCATCTTCATCAAAAGCTTCCTTAGCTTTACCAAGAAGGAACTCGTTCCCTGGAAGGGTGTAGGCATTGACACCAGGAGCATCAAGAATCTTGCGTAGGTGAACCTGAGCACGTGATGTTCCTTGATCATAATAAGAGGCACCGACGATCATAACTGGTTTATTTTCAAATGGATGAACCTCGAAAGAAAGCCATTCAAGAACTGATTTTAGAGCAGCCGAAATGGTATGGTTGTGTTCTGGGGTTGCAATAATCACCCCATCTGCACGAGTGATTTTATTATACAAAAGACGCAATTGGAAGCTTTCGTCCCATTTTTCATCTTGGTTAAACATTGGGACTTCATCAATTTCAAGAATTTCCAATTCAAATTTGAGCTTAAATTGGCGTTGCATGAACTCCAAGAGTTTACGGTTATATGATTGATCATAGTTTGAGCCTAAAATTCCAACAAATTTCATTCTTATCGTCTCCTATCCTACAAGTTTTCCCAGTTAAATTTTTCAGCAGATTTGCGAATTAACTCATGAGCATTACGTAATTTGTCTGTAATCTTTACAAAAATACGGAAGTCATCGAAGATAGCATCCAATTTTTGAATGACTTCTAAATCTACCAAATCTCCATGTTGGTCGAAGGCTTGCAATGAATGAGAAAGCAAGAATTCATCTGGCAAAACAGTTGCTTTGATTTCTGGAGCGTTTAAGATTTGGCGAAGTTGCAGTTGGGCACGTGAAGATCCTAAAGTACCGTATGAAGCACCAGTAATCATAACTGGTTTGTTCAACAAAGGAAAGACTCCGTAAGAGAGCCAAGCTAAAGCGCTCATCAGGACAGCTGGAATAGAGTGATCATATTCAGGAGTGCCGATGATGACACCATCAGCTTTCTCAATTTTATCAACAATCTCTAAGATAGCTTCTGGTACATTCTTGTCAGCCGGTTTGTTAAAAACTGGGATGTCTTTGATTTCGACCAATTCAATATCAGCTTTGTTTGCAAAATGTTTTTGCATGTATTGAAGTAGTTGACGGTTTGTAGAACGTTTGGAGTTGGTCCCCACAATCGCAATTAGTTTTGTCATAAAAATTTCCTTTCTGATGTAACATTATATATAGGATTGAAGCCCGCTTGTAAAAGCGATCTTGCCTGATTGCGAAACCAATAAGGTATCGATACCAGGGAGCGATTCAACAATGTTGAGAATAGAAGCAGGGGATTCCCCAAACAGTCGAGTAGTCCAAATCTCCCCATCTACGGATTTGTCAGATATTATAGTAATGCTGGCTAAGTCTGTCTCAACAGGATAGCCTGTCTTGCTATCGAATATATGATGAAATGACTGCCCGTCGACTTCTAGATGACGTTCGTAAATTCCTGAGGTTACGATAGACTTGTTCTCGATTGAAAGAGCAAGTAGGTGGTGCCCTCTTGGCTCAACAGGATTTTGAATCCCAATTCGCCACGGCTGTTTTCTAATCGGATTCTGACCGACTGTTAGAATATTGCCTCCAAGATCGATTAAAGCATCTGAGATTCCTTGACTTTTTAAAAATCTAGCAACGAGGTCAGCACTGTAACCTTTTGCCAAAGCCCCAAGATCAATTTTCATACCAGGATGTGTCAGATAGACAGCGTGGTTTTTATGATCTAGTTGAATTTTTTGAGGGTTGATTTTCAACAAGGCTTGGTCAATTTCCTTCTGGTCTGGACGCCTAGCGTCTGCAAATCCAATTCGCCAGGTCTGAACAAGAGGACCAATTGCAATATTTAAATGGCTATTTCGGGCCTGACTGTGCTGGGTACCTAAAGAGATGAGCTCAAAAAGATCTGGATGGACTTGAACGGCTGAAATACCTGCTTGATGATTGACCTCCATGAGTTCAGAACTTGTATCATTGGCACTGAAACGGTGTTCATAAGACCGGAGAAGCTCAAAGCATCGAGTTAGAAGCTTATCTGCTTGTGGGTGCAGGATCGATACAGTAATCGTTGTTCCCATCAAGCGTTCAGATTGACTGCTTAGGTCCACTGAAAATATATCCTTTCCAATTTTCACTTACTTATAGTATATCAAAAAGAGATCGTTTTCACAATCGTTTTAAGCATATTATTTGACTTTTTTTACAGTATGTGAAATCTATCTTTCTTGTGAAATTGAAAAAAATATCACAAATTTAAGCAAAATCATTGTAAACGATACCATTTTTGTGATATACTCAAGAGGTAAATTAAATTAAAGGTAGGACTTTTTCTATGAGTAAAATCGTTGTTGTAGGGGCAAACCATGCCGGAACAGCATGTATCAACACTATGTTAGATAATTTCGGAATTGAAAATGAAATTGTAGTTTTCGACCAAAACTCTAACATTTCATTTCTTGGTTGCGGAATGGCGCTTTGGATCGGTGAACAAATCGATGGTCCTGAAGGTCTTTTCTACTCTGATAAAGAAAAATTGGAAGCAAAAGGTGCAAAAGTGTATATGAACTCACCTGTTCTTTCAATCGATTATGATAAAAAAATTGTGACAGCAGAAGTTGACGGGAAAGAGCACAAAGAAAGCTACGAAAAATTGATCTTTGCGACTGGTTCGACACCAATCATTCCTCCAATTAAAGGAGTTGAAATTGTTCCTGGTAACCGTGAGTTCAAAGCGACTCTTGAAAACCTTCAGTTCGTTAAATTGTATCAAAATGCTGAAGAAGTGATTGAAAAATTGAAAGACAATAGCAAACACTTGAACCGCATTGCCGTAGTTGGTGGCGGGTACATCGGTGTTGAGTTAGCTGAAGCTTTCGAACGTCTTGGAAAAGACGTTGTCCTAGTTGATATCGTGGATACTGTCTTGAACGGATACTACGATAAAGATTTCACAGACATTATGGCTAAAAACTTGGAAGACCACAACATCCGTTTGGCTCTTGGACAAACTGTTCAAGCAGTTGAAGGAAATGGTAAAGTAGAACGCTTGGTAACTGACAAAGAAACATTCGACGTGGATATGGTTATTCTTGCTGTTGGTTTCCGTCCTAACACAGCTCTTGCTGATGGTAAGATCGAACTCTTCCGCAACGGTGCCTTCCTTGTAGACAAGAAACAAGAAACGTCACTTCCTGGTGTATACGCTGTAGGTGACTGTGCGACTATCTACGATAACGCACGTGATGAAATGAGTTACATCGCTCTTGCATCTAACGCTGTTCGTTCAGGTATTGTTGGAGCTTACAACGCGACTGGTCATGAATTGGAAGGAATCGGTGTTCAAGGTTCTAATGGTATCTCAATCTACGGTCTTCACATGGTTTCGACTGGTTTGACACTTGAAAAAGCAAAAGCTGCTGGTTTCAATGCTGGCGAAACAGGATTCAACGATCTTCAAAAACCTGAATTTATCAAACACGATAACCATGAAGTCGCAATCAAGATTGTCTACAATAAAGACAACCGTCAAATCCTTGGTGCTCAAATGGTATCACGTGATATCTCAATCTCAATGGGAATTCATATGTTCTCGCTTGCGATTCAAGAACACGTGACGATTGATAAATTGGCCTTGACTGACTTGTTCTTCTTGCCTCACTTCAACAAACCATACAACTACATCACAATGGCAGCTTTAACAGCTGAATAATGAATGGAGACAGGACTAGTACCGCACTGGTTCTGTTTTTTATTTCTTTCCATGTATGCGGAGGCAGTGAAATAAGGTATAATGAAAAAGAATAGAATGTGAAGGAGTGTAGGATGGCTGTAAAAGATGAATCTATTAAAAATGAATTTCGGTTTGCCTCTAGTTCGATTGTAGCTCATGTCGTCAGAGGTGTTCTGGTTGGAATTGTGGTTGGATGTATTGTCTCTAGTTTTCGCTTTTTGATTGAACATATGTTTCATCTAGTGCAAGGTCTATACATAGCCATGCCTTCTCAACCTTTTTATCTTCTGATCATGGTACTAGGTTATGGCTTGATTGTCCTTCTGGCTGGTCGCCTGATTCGTACCAATCGGGACATCAAAGGATCTGGAATTCCGCAAGTAGAAGCAGAACTCAAGGGGCTCTTGGCCGTAAGATGGTGGGATACCTTGTGGAAGAAGTACATTCTAGGCGTTTTGGCGATTGGTAGTGGACTGCTTTTAGGGCGTGAGGGACCTAGTATTCAATTGGGAGCCATGGGAGGAAAAGGCGTCGCTCATCATTTGAAGGTCAGCCCGGTAGAGGAGCGCTCTTTGATTGCGAGTGGTGCCGCTGCAGGACTTGCCGCAGCCTTTAACGCCCCCATTGCCGGACTTTTATTTGTCGTGGAAGAAGTCTACCATCATTTTTCCCGTTTCTTTTGGATTTCTACCCTTGCGGCTAGCCTGACAGCAAATTTCATTTCGCTAAATGTATTTGGCCAAACTCCTGTCCTTCACATGCCGCAAAATATTCCTCCCCTACATCTGTCCCAGTACTGGATTTATCTCTTTCTCGGGGTCTTTTTAGGGGCTGCAGGTTATGTCTATGAAATAGTGGTTCTCAATATTGGACGTTTTTACCTCCTGCTCGAAGAGTTCTTTCATGTCCCTTCGCATTACTCTTCCTTGTTTGCCTTTCTCTTCATTCTTCCGATTGGGTATTTTCTACCACAAATTCTTGGTGGAGGAAATCAATTGGTGATTGATTTGGCTCACATGCCTTATCCAGTATTAACCATTGTGTTTTATTTTATTCTTCGATTTATCTGGAGTATGCTGAGTTATGGTAGTGGCCTTCCGGGTGGGATTTTCCTGCCTATTCTAGCTTTAGGGTCTCTCTTAGGGGCCATTGTCGGAACCTTCCTTCAAGATATCGGGTTTATCACCTCTAATCAATTGCCCCTCTTTATTATTCTAGGTATGAGTGGGTATTTCGGAGCTATCTCAAAAGCCCCTCTGACAGCTATGATTCTCGTAACAGAGATGGTGGGGGATATTCGCAGTTTGATGCCACTAGGGATGGTCACGCTGGTAGCTTATATGATCATGGATCTCTTCCATGGTGCGCCAGTCTACGAAGCTATGCTGGAGCAACTCTTACCGGATAAGGCGCAAGAAGAAGGAGGGGAATTGACCTTAATTGAGATCCCAGTATCAGAAAAAATTGCTGGGAAACAAGTTCATGAACTCGAACTTCCCCAAGACATTTTGATTACCACACAAATGCGAAGTGGTAAGAGCTATACGGTCAATGGTGCGACCCGCTTGTATCTAGGGGATAGTATCTTTGTGGTTGTCAAAGAATCCGAAATCGGAAAAGTCAAAGACATTCTCTTATAAATAGCTGATTTTCAGAAAAACTCCTATTATTAAATTTTCAGACAATTATTGAAAAATGAGAAAACTTCTGGTAAAATAAGTCCAAGAACAAATGAGGAGAAGCTTTTCATGAAAAAATATAGTCTACTTTTATTGAGTGTTGCTCTTTTGACAGGGTGTGCGAATTCTAGCACCAAGCAGTCTGGTCAAAAAACGCAAACCAGCTCAACGGTGCAGTTGTCAAAGGCTGACCAGAAGACCTTGGACAATGCGACAGTTGAATACAAAGACTTTGTCGAAATGCAAATCGATCAATTGCTCAAGGATACAGAAGGATTCCGAGATACCCTAAAAGCTGGAAATTTAGAAGAAGCTAAAAAACAATACCCATTAATCCGCATGGCCTATGAACGTTCAGAACCGATCGCTGAAACCTTTGGGGAGTCTGATGTGAAGATTGACTACCGTTTGGTGGACTATGTGGATGAAAATAAATCAGAGGATGGCTGGTCTGGCTTCCACCGGATTGAGCGCATCCTTTGGGAAAACAATACCACAGATGGCACAGACAAATATGCAGACCAACTGGTTAACGATATCAAGGAGTTGAAAGCTAAGATCGCAACGGTTGAGGTAACTCCTGATGTAATGCTAACTGGAGCTGTGGACCTGCTCAATGAAGTGGCAACGCAAAAGATTACAGGTGAAGAAGAAGTCTTCTCTCATACAGACCTTTACGACTTCCGTGCCAACATTGAAGGGGCTGAAAAGATCTTCTCACTCTTTAAACCCTTGATTGAGAAAAAAGATGCTAAACTGGTCAAAACCCTGGAAGCAGAATTCAAAAATGTCAATGGTCTATTGGACAAACACATGACGGATGAAACAAATTACAAATCTTACACAGATTTAACCAAGGAAGATACCAAGGAATTGGCAGAAGCGGTTACCAAGCTTGGAGAACCTTTGTCTCAAATGGGTGTGATTTTAGATGGGAAATAAGAAAAAATGGCTGACGAAAAATTTTTAGATAAAAAAATGGACCGTCGTGAATTTCTTAAAAAAGCAGGTATTGGAGGGGCTGGTCTAGCACTGGGCCTCTCTGGTGCATCTGCTTTTTTCGCTAATCAAGACAGTTCCAGTAAAAAAGCTTATGATGGAGATGAAGACATCTCCTTTTATGGCAAGCATCAAGCTGGGATCACGACGCCTATGCAAAAAGCTTGCTACTTGGTGGTGCTGGATCTTCACACGACGGACAAAAAAGAAGTCATCCAGCTTTTTAAAGACTGGACCGATTACAGTAGTAAATTAGTCGAAGGAGAATTGGTAAAAAAAGATGGTTCCAATGCCCTCTTGCCACCATCGGATACAGGTGAAACAGTAGGGCTCAACCCCTATCGCTTGAGTCTGACTTTTGGGGTCTCTGCTAGCTTTCTCAAGAAATTAGGTTTGGAATCGAAACGTCCCAAGCTCTTTCGTGATTTGCCTCCATTTCCAAAGGAGCAGTTGCAGGACAAATACACTGGTGGCGATATCGTCATTCAGGCCTGTGCGGACGATGAACAAGTAGCCTTTCATGCGGTGAGAAATCTCATCCGCAAAGGGCGCAATACCATCACCATGAAGTGGAGCAAGTCCGGTTTTGCAGCTATTGGTGACCGAAAAGAAACCCCTCGCAACCTCTTTGGTTTCAAAGACGGGACAGCAAATGTGACGACAGAAAAGGAATTTGACAAGGTCGTCTGGACTGATAGCAAGGACTGGATGAAGGGTGGTTCTTATATGGCCCTTCGCTTAGTACAAATGCATTTAGAAACTTGGGACCGTACCAATTTGCAAGAGCAGGAAAACACCTTTGGCCGCTACAAAGAGTCTGGAGCCCCTTTTGGCAAAACCAACGAGTTTGATGAAGTTGATTTATCTAAACTACCAGTAGATTCACATGTCCGTTTGGCCAAAGAAGTGGATCGACCAATTTTACGGCGGTCCTATTCCTATTCGGATGGCATCAATGAACAGACTGGTCAATTTGATGCAGGCTTGATTTTTATCGCCTTTCAAAAGGATCCCAATAGCTTTGTCAAAATCCAGACCAACTTGGGTGCAGTGGACAAAATGAATGAGTACATCACCCATATCGGAAGTGGACTCTTTGCTTGCTTTGCAGGCGTTGAGAAAGGAGGCTATCTTGGTCAAGCACTCTTTGAATAAATTCTTGATCTTGCTAGGTCTTCTTACCTTGTTCTGGAGCTATCCAGTTGCTGCAGCATCCTATAGTGATCTCTTTATTAAGATCACGGATGCGACAACGGCTGTAGAAAATAAAGAACAAGACAAGGCCAAGGAATTGATTGCTGAGATTCGGGCTGATTTTGAAACCGAGGCCCACCATGATTCCAAGGCCGGAAAAAAAGTTAGTCAAGCCCTGGCTATCCATGGTGAGGTAACGAAAGAGGATCTCACCAAGATCTCATCAGCCTTGCTAGCTTTTGAGAAAGAGCAGAATCCGGTCGATCTAGAGGCGGAAAAAGACAAACTCGTGAGTCGGCTCGCACCTTATTTTAAGAATCTACAAGATGCCATTACCGCTAAGGATCTGGAAAAAACCCGACAAAGCTATACCGATCTCAATAATATGTGGACGCGAAACGAAGCGGTGGTAAGAGATCATAGCACAGCCTACTATGGCAAAATCGAGACGGCCATTTCGCTCTTACGTAGTAGTATTGAAACAGAGCCAACTGATTTCACCAGCATCCAGTCCTCTTATGATGACCTCAAAAATGGGATTGATGCCTTTGTAAAAGGAGAAGCGATTAGCAGTGCTAGTTCTAATTTGACACTGAAGGATGGAATCAAGCTTTTGGAGAAGGCACAAAGCCAATTCCAATCTGGTGACGATAAAGCTGCTGCGGCAACCATGAAGCAATTCATCACCATCTGGCCAACCATCGAGGGGGATGTCAGCACGACCAATCCAAGCCTCTACACACGCGTAGAAAGTGAGTCGCCGGTCATCATGGTCAAGGGGAAGGAAAAAGCTTATCAGAAAAAACTCCAAACCTTAATTACAGACCTGTCGGCTATCGACACGACAGCTTCTTACAATGCATTTGATGCCATGTTGATTCTTCTGCGTGAAGGAGTAGAAGCCCTTCTGATCGTTATGGCTCTTGTGACGACCCTTAAGGCCGCTAAGATGCGCAAAGGCCTCAAATGGGTCTACGGTGGAGCTATTGCTGGTATTCTTGCCAGTGCAGCGATCGCTCTTGTTTTGCAAGTAGCTTTTCCAGCTGTTACATCGGGGTCTAACCGTGAAATCATTGAAGGTGGCGTTGGAATTTTCGCTGTGATCATGATGATGCTCATTGGAATTTGGCTCCATAGCAAGTCCTCGGTCAAACAGTGGAATGCCTTTATGGACCGTCAAATAAAGACCGTAACGGCTACAGGAAGCTTCATCTCTATGTTTGCCCTTAGTTTCTTAGCAGTCTTTCGTGAAGGGGCTGAGACCATCCTCTTTTATGTCGGAATCATTCCACGGATTACAACTGCTCATTTCTTACTGGGAATCGGGCTGGCTGTAGCTGTCTTGATCATCATTGCAGTGGTGATGACCAAGGCCAGTCAAGCGATTCAACCTCATAAAATCTTTTTCATTCTGACGTGGTTGATTTACGCCTTGGCCTTCAAGATGCTCGGTGTCAGCATCCATGCCCTTCAGTTGACCAATATCCTGCCTAGCCATCTGGTCAATGGGCTTCCGACCATCGAGTGGGCAGGGATCTACCCAAGCTGGGAAGTTTTCCTTCCTCAACTAATCTTTGTGGCTTTGATCGCCCTCATCACGGTGAGACAAGATGGCAAAGACTAGAGCAGATGAAATGACCATTGTCGAACACTTGGTCGAATTTCGAAGACGATTGATCGCAGTGGTTTTGTGTTATCTTATCGTCTTCATCCTAGCCTTTGTTTTTGCAGGAGAACTCTACCAGGCTTTGACTGCTAGCCTGCATCAAAAACTGCTGGTCTTGGGGCCAAATGATATCCTCTGGATCTATGTATCGCTGGCTAATGTCACGGCTTTTAGTCTGACCCTGCCCTTTATTGTCTACCAGATTTGGCAATTTGTGAGACCGGCTTTAAGGGAGAAGGAGGCGCGTGCAGTCTTTGCCTACATTCCAGCTAGCTTTGTGTTCTTTGTGCTGGGGCTCGCATTTGGTTATTTCTTTGTCAGCCCAGCTATTTTAGAGGTCTTGATGCGCTTAGGAGAAGGACTCTTTGATACCCAATTAACGGCACAAAATTATTTAACCTTCTTATGGCATACGACCTTGCCTTTAGGTGTCTTGTTTGAGTTACCAGTCTTAGTCGCTTTTCTGACCTCGATTGGGCTTTTGACACCACAATTTTTATGCACCTACCGTCGTTACGCTTACTTTGTCCTGCTGGTCTTAGCAGTCGTGCTGACCCCGGCAGACTTTATCAGTGACTTGGCCATGACGCTCCCTTTGATCCTCTTATTTGAAGTGAGTGTTGCCATCAGTAAAGTCATCTATTCGAGAAAAAGGAGAAACTAATGGGAATTTTACGTGATATTGGAGCACCAGGTTTGATCATCATCATCCTGGGAGCCCTCTTGATTTTTGGACCAAAACGCCTGCCAGAATTGGGCCAGTCCATTGGCAAAATGTTTGCTGAATTTAAGACAGCTGTCAATAAAGGCAGTGAAGAAGCCGATCAAGGCACAAAAGAAGACAAGAAAGAAAAAGAATAATCAGACAATTTTCAAAATTCTATTGAGTTCGATTGCATAAAAAGGTATAATAAGACAAGGACTTGCAATCGACGAAGGAGGAAACCATGATTATTACGATTTTGTCACTCATTTTCTATTTCAGCTATATCGGATTCTTATGCTGGTTGGTCGTAAAAATTGTAGAAAAATTGTTCAATTTCTTGTTGAACCGTTAATAAAGAAACAATCCATTTCACCCTGCGTGAGTGGATTTTTTTGTGTCCAATTCAATTAGAAAGATTAAAATAAAGAGGTCTTAACGGTCTCAGATTGAAGATAAAGTCATATAAAAAACTTTCCTTAAGTGAGTACGGATGGATGTCAGCGAACTTCGTAGAAGTTCCATGACTAAATCAAGATACAAAGGGCGTCTGCGGATAAAGTCAAAATAGGGAGCTGGGCAGAAGCACTGTTGTATAGGATTGCTTCGTTGTCCTGCCCCCACATCTCCTCCTGCGATCCCTTTTGGTAATTGGGTTGAGCAAGTCTTTCCCCCCAGTCCCATTAAATTTCTCCGATATCCTCCTGCTCTAACAAACAAAGAGACCTTCATAACAAAACACCCCAAAAGTTAGTTTTTCTGTCTAACTTTTTGGGGTGCAGAACCGCTTAGAATATCAAAACATTATTTTTCGACCATACCACTGTTAATGAGACTTTCTTT
>ERZ772956.870-NODE-870-length-21418-cov-3.415578_pt1 | contig 21418 bp, 23 predicted proteins | sample MGYA00580683_ERZ772956 | MGnify/ENA primary metagenome ERZ772956 (study PRJEB29015, sample SAMEA2738077) | human oral metagenome | biome: human oral; feature: human-associated habitat; material: saliva | place: China | collected 2212 ... | reverse complement strand
ATCCGCAAAGCTGTTGCTTCAAGATCTGGATACCAACTAAAGTTGTCTATTTTTCTCTATAAAAATAAAACAAAAAAACTGAGAAATCAGTTTTCCCAGCTTTTTTTACCCGTCAATTCCTACGGTAATTTTTCCATAAATGCCTTTTTGATTGATTGATGCTTTTTGTCTTCCTGAAGTGCAAAAAAACTTTTTCTCATCAGCTCACGAATATCTTCATAATAGAGCAAGCCTAACACCTCTTCAATACTCGCCCATTTGTAGACTCAGATATATCACTCTCCATCAGTGATCTTTACAGCTGATGGATCTCCAGTATAGAGCATCAAAAAGTACGTCACATCCTTATCCAAATGCCCTCTTTTAGTCTCAGAACTTCTGAGTGAAGTCATCCCGATCTTCTGTTTGAGCTTTAGGTGTTGGATATTGATTCAGCACTCTTCTGAAACCTCTCTAAGTGCGGCTTCTTCAGTTTTTTCTCCTGCTTGGATCTTACCCTTTGGAGCCACCCATTCAATTTTTCCAGAAAGCGCTAGTCTTTTGATCAAAAGGTATCTTGGTTGTCACTCTTTAGTCAGGTAATACACGATACCACCTGCACTTTGCACAACTTCCGCCATTATAAAACGCTATATACAAGTAAATAAAAATTAAGAAATCAGATTTTGAATTCGTTTTGCAGCCCAGTTACTAATCGCTGATTCACCCTCTTGCGGTCTAATATTTTCTATCCTCTCAGCGGACAAAACTCTCTGTTGATTTGCTACAGGATCATGTCCTGGCAATTGTTTGTTCAAAAGCTGAACTTTCTGACTTCTCGAAAGTGAGTTTAATACTCTCTTTTTTAATTCTAAAGTTTGAGAAAACACTTTCTCAAGCTCGGTTAATTGTTCATTGATTTTTTTGACTTCTTGGTTGTATTTGAGCTGATCAAGCTCAGAAAAACGCTGAATTCTCTCTTCTAAATCTCCCAAAAGAACCTCTGGTAGAATTTTCTCAGAAGAAGGATGTTCAGTATTTTCTAGTTTTTCTTGGTGTTCTTTTTGTGACCTTAAAACATCAGTTTCAAGCTGTTTAAGTGTATTTATACGCTCTTGAAGCTGTTTCTGCTGTTCTTGTCTTTCGTTATTAGAATGCTGATATTCCTTTTCTGGAGAGTTCAAACTCATCTTATCATCCAAGTGATTCTAAAACTTTTTTGAGAATAGTAATGTTTTTTTTGTAATTAACCCTCAGCGGACCTACAATACTTAGTACCATATCATATCCATCTAGACTGATTTTTACATACACACAGGAAATTAAAGTATCTTGATCATTGACAAAAGTATAGTATACCTCTCTTTGTTTGAGTATCTTTTTATCAATAAAAGCAACGATCTTTTTCTCCTCAATAAAACGGATAATCGTTCTAGTTGCAGAATATTCATCGATCATATCATCACGAAGCAAGTTGTTAATTCCAAGATAGTAATACTCATCGTTTCTGATAAATCCAACTACTACTCCATCTGCGACCTCTCCTAAAGTTTCTACGAGAGACTTGAGTTCCTGTCTAGCAGAATCTAGATGCAAATCAATATCATCAGGTTTCTGAGCCAGTGTTGAATCTAAGTAGGCAGAGAGTCACTGGAGTGTTGGAATTCTCCCAGAGGAATTATAGGGTTGATATACCATTCCTTGCTTTTCTAGGATATTGAGATATTTTCTGAGTGTAGAAGGTGCATAATCCACCACTTCCAAAGAATTGAGAAATTTAGAACCTACCGGTTCTCCTTTGTCTAGATAGCATTCTATCACAGTATCCAAAAGTGCTAGTAATTTAGTATTTGTAGGCATTTTCATAACTAGCAGATAAAACTTCTCAAGAAAACTCCAAAAAATCTCCACACTTTCCAAAAAGAAATTCACACTTTTTCAGTATACGAAAAGTAGTCCTCATTTTCAAGAGATAAAAATCAGACTTTTCTTGTTTTTTCTCTAAGCTTAGATATACCTCTTGCAATCCTAAAAAAAATCTGTATTTTATGGATATGATTTACTCATTAATACTATATTGATTATGCTTAGTATAAAAAATCTTTCAGTACAAGTAGAAGATAAAAAAATCCTGAATCAGATTTCTTTTGATTTTAAAGATGGGAAAAACTACTGTATCCTTGGGAAAAACTGATCAGGAAAATCATCTCTGGCTATGGCAATTACTGGAAATCCTAAATATGAGATTTCAAGTGGAGAAATTCTTTTAGATGGGCAAGTCCTCAATGATATGAGTCCAGATGAGAGAAGCAAAGCTGGAATCTTCCTTACCTTCCAAAATATTCCAGAGATTCCTGGGGTAAAACTTTTTGACTTTCTTAAGTCTATTTATGATAGTAGACAAGAAGCTCCAACAACATTTATTGGTTTCAAAAAGATTATAGAGCCTTTAATGCAGGATTTGGAAATCAGCAAGGATTTTCTTTGGAGAGATTTGAATGTTGGGTTCTCAGGAGGAGAAAAAAGGAAGATTGAAGTTCTTCAGATCAAGCTTCTTAAGCCAAAATACATTATCCTTGATGAGATAGATAGCGGACTAGATGTAAACGCTGTAAGGCAAGTTGCCGAGCTCCTTCAAACGACTGATACTGAAGAAAATAGTTTCATCATCATTACTCATCTCTTTGAGATGCTTCAAAACTTGCCACTTGAGCAAATTGTTATCTTGGATCATGGAGAGATTAGAGAAATCGGAGGAGAAGAACTAATAGAAAAAGTAAGAAAAGACTGATTTTAGTCTTTGTAGATATATAAAAAAGTCTTGAGAGATACTCACAAGACTTCTTTTGTTTTCTTACTACTTCTCCTCTCTAAAATACAAAGAGTGGCTCAAAATCATACTTAGATACTCTTTTTGTTTTACTACTAGAGGTAGAGCGCTCAGTTTTTTTCTTCACTATGTGATTTTTTGCAATAGTCTCAAGTGAAAGATGAAACTCTTCTTCTGTAAAGAGATAACCAAATCGACTGAGCATTACTACAGCACATTCGCGTTTAAGATGTGAGAAAAGTCTTTTTGGGTCTGGTTTATCTGAGTCCTGAGAAGTATAAGAAGATTTGTCTGATTTCCCAAAGAAATCATCAACAAATCGCTTAAGATTGGTAATTCCTGCTACTTCCATATTATTTATATTTTTATATTTATCTGCCACCAATATAGATATTTTAATTAAAAAGTCAAGTATTCATTTGGTTCATTTTAAAAGACTTATTGTATGATGAAAAAAAGAACAAAAAAGGAATTAGATCAGATTTTTGGATTTATGATGGAGAAATTTCCTAATGCAGATACTGAACTCGTCTATCATAATGGATTCCAGTTGCTCGTTGCGGTGATACTTTCTGCACAGACAACCGATAAACAGGTTAATAAAGTTACCGACAAACTCCGAAAAAAAATCAAAAAACCTGAAGATATCTTGGCTCTCGGATTTGAAACCTTTGAAAAATCTATTAGATCAATTGGACTTTATAGATCAAAAGCAAAGCATATTCGAGCGACAAGTCAGATTTTAGCTCAGAACTGATGTCATATCCCAGCTACTCAGCAAGAACTTATGAAGCTTCCCTGAGTCTGAGAAAAAACCGCTAAGGTCATTTTATATGTACTTTATGGGCAGCCAGTTGTCGCGGTAGATACTCATGTTCATAGGATATGTAATAGGCTTGGGATCGTTGAAACTACTACTCCACTACAAACCTCAAAACTGCTTGAAACTCGCATCCCAAATGAATATAAACAGAAGGCACATCACTGCATGATTCTTTTTTGAAGATACCTCTGTACAGCAAGAAACCCTAAATGCCAAGAGTGTAAACTTCAAAATCTCTGCAACTACTTTATTTCTCAACAGAAAAAATAATGTTTAAAATGCTAATGAATGAACCTCAGTGGGGATATGACTTTCTCAAATTTCTTGTAGCACAACAGAACGAACATCCATGGCTTACGCAGTTTTATGCCGTAGGAGCTGATGTATTTGTCTTTGTGTATCCGATTTTCCTGAGCTTTTGGTATATTAAAGGGATTGTAAAAAAGGAGCTCGAAACCAAAAAAGAAGCACTTTTTGTCTTTTTTTCTTGCTTTTTTACTGTAGCATTTAATATTTTAATTCAGCAGTTTTTTGATAAACAAAGACCGATTTATGAATTCTGAATTCAAAGTGTAGATAATGAAACACTACTTCATAGCTGGCTTCCAACAACTTCGTTTCCGTCAGATCACGCGGTTGTAACCTTCTCAATCGCAATTGCAACACTGTTGATTGGGATCAAATATCACAAGCGCTCACTCAAGATTTGGTCAGTATTTTTGTTTATTTTTGCTATTTTGACTGGAGTCTGCAGAATAGGAACAACAGTTCATTGGACGACAGATATTATCGCTGGGACAATCGTTGGATTATTGATCCCAATTATTCTTGTCCTACCAGCTTGCTATTCAAGACTTGAAAAATGGATTTTCGAACCAGTAATTAGATTAGAAGAGCGAATCATTTCAAAGCTTTTTTGAGCAAGCAAAACACTTGGATAGTACAGTTTTGTAGTATTTAAAAGAGAAAAAATCAGATTTTTTATCTCTAGTATATAAAAATGAAAAAACAGTTAGGGATTCTCTTGGCTTTCATAGGACTCTTTGGAGGTTGGAGTTTGGCAAACGAGTATGATGACGCCATAAAACGAATGCATCAGGCATGACTCACAATCCACTCAACCACTCAGGCTTATAAGCTTGATGGGAATTTAAGGAGAGATGAAGCTGCAAAGCTCTTTGTTAAGTTTCTATCGCTACAGACTGGTGCAAAGCTTGAAAATGGTTTTATAGTTCCAGAATCTTGTGAGTTTCAGGATCTAGATAAGGCACGATCAGATCTTAGAGATTCAATAAAATCTGCCTGTTTTCAGTGAATTATCTTGTGAAAGAATGGAAAGTTTTCTCCAGATCAAACCCTAACAAAAGCGCAAGGAATCACGATTTTGATGAGAATTCTAGAAGGGAAACAATCCGAACCAAATCCGAAAGAATGGTGGCTTAATTATTATAAACTCGCAAGAAAAAAGAAACTTTTGACGACAGAGCAGAGAAATAATCCTACCGCTCCAATGAAAAGAGGTGAGCTTGCCCTTTTGCTGTATAAAGCTTGGAATCTTCAGCGAAGATGAGCACAATCCCTAAGCAGTAACGTCAAGCCACAGCTTTTAACAGGAGAAACTAACAATCAGAATTCACTCTCTTTAACTTGAAAGTCGCTCCCGGTAAATACTTGTTCTGAGCTACCAAAAAGTCTTAATACTTGTTCTCAATATGCATGTGAGACAAATGATAAAGGCCTCGGTATGAAAATGCATTTCTCTGTCTCACCACTAAGTAGTTGAAAATGCTCATTTTCTGAGGAGCTACCAGAACCTTCTCTCTCAGCAAAAATTGATTGTATCTTAGATGAGAAACAACAAAAGCAGCTGGCTCTCTACTGGGAAAAATATCTGAAATCAAGCTGAAACTTCTCTACTTCAGCTACAATAAGCACTTCTGATACAAATATTAGTGAAACTATTGATGGAGAGATGGTTGAGAACCCAATGAATACTTGGATGTCAAATCAGGTATGCCAATATACGTTTACTGGTAGTGATATCGAACATTCGAGCACAAAAACCTCAGATAACGTTCCTTTTTGTGATGAGATCACAGATCAAACCTCTCAATGTAAACAAAGATAAAAAATCTGTTTTTTTATTCTCTTAATTATCTCAAAAATGTCAATTTTTTCTCGTATTATCGCTGGAGAAATCCCTTGCTACAAGATTTATGAAAATGAGAAGGTCTTTGCTTTTTTGGATATTCATCCGCTTACCAAGTGACATACCCTACTTGTTCCCAAGGTTGAAGTTGATTATTTTGCTCAAGTTCCTGCTGATTATGCACAAGAGCTCTTCCTTGTTGCTCAGAAGATTGCGCTCGCTTTGGATAGATCGATGTGAAGCAAGAGAACTCAACTGGTAATCGCAGGTTGGGATGTCCCTCATACGCATTTGCATCTCGTGCCTTCTGAAAGCATGGAAGATATCAGAAAAACGCAGACTCTAGAACTCAGTGAGAGCGAAATGCTAGAAATTCAGCAGAAAATCCTCGCAGAGCTTGAGAAATAAGGGATAGGAGATATAGAAATAAAAGGGAAATCTGACTTTTCTCTTTGTTTTGTAAAAATATGTAATAGACTTGATTTTACTAGAAGGATAGCTAGACTTGAAGATGGGCTCTTAGAGAAGCAAAAGAATCTCTGAAAGCCACAAAAAAAGAGGTATCACCTCATGTATTTATTCTTTTTTATGCATAGTATATGACAGTAACACACATTAGTTCAAAAGCTGAATTTGATCAGATTTTATCTAGTTTTTCAGGAGTGATTATTGCTGACTTCTTCGCTACTTGGTGTGGACCTTGCAAGATGCTTTCTCCTATTATGGAAGAGTTGGCAGCTGAGGTAAATCCAGAACAAGTAAAAATCCTTAAAATTGATATTGATGAGGTGGGAGAACTTGCTCAGGAATACGCTATCACTTCAGTTCCTACAGTTTTCGTTGGTGTAAATCATGAAATCAAAGAAGGGTTCCTCGGAGCGAACCCAAAGGAATTCTACCAAGAAAAAATCAATCAATATCTCGGAGAAATTGCTTAGTTGGTAAGTTATTAACGAAAATAAGAAATCTGATCAAGAATACTGATCAGATTTTTCTTCTTGACATTTTTTTGAAAAAGATATATTATCGCCTGTAATACAAAAATCACATAACAATGAAAAAGTGTAAGAAAGAAAAGCTTGAGCTACTTTCGTATGCTCAAGATGTAAACATGTATGCTGAATCATTTTCCACTCTCTACAAAGAAATAGAAAAAGATCCAAATACGGATTTGGAGATTCAAGCCAAAAATAAAGTTCGAGCTAACGCCTATTTAGACTACTGCATGTATCCTGATGATCCTCTCACTAGGCTTCGTGGATTATGTAAATTCTTTGAAGCGGGTCCTCATTTGATGAGAAGGATAAATGAAATAAAGCAAGCTCAGGACTTTGATATCTTTGTAAATGAGACTGAAAGCTCAGTTTTTCAGAGAGAAATTTTAGCAACTTTGAAGACAATAAGAAGTTATGTTTAACTGTTGCCATAAGAGAACTCAGAGTAATTTTACTCTGAGTTTTTTGATATCTTCTTTTTTTGAGGATAAGAAGGGAAATTAATTGTTATTATATTACTATCTCTCAATTGAATATTATACGATAAGAAAAGTCCTAGATAAACTAGGACTTTTTTGAATAAAATAATTAGACACGTTAGGATTCTACTAATGGAATCCGACCAACTTTTAATCCCTCAAGACAGCAATCATGAGAATAGTATTTCCCACCTACATTAATCTTACTATACTCAACTGGACACTCAAAATGACTTCTTTTCAAAGTAAGGTCATTTTCGATACGTAGATTAGAAAATCTACATTGACCTGCTACTTTGCAGGCAATAAAGCTGAAATTTTTGCTAAAAGAGGTATCTCTAATGTTTAGCTGTTTTTTAAAAGAGCAGCGACGAAGTGTGATATCTTGTTTAAAGAGAGTGTCTTCAATAACTAGATCATCTAGGAAGATAATATCTTCTAGACACATAGCCTTATCCAGATTTGTTGGAAGATAAACTTCACCAGCAACCACAATATTCATCTTTATCCGACTTGATGTTGTTGAAGTATCATGCAAATCAAAGTCATTTTGCTCTAAAATCTGAAGGAATTCTTCAGCCTGACAAGAAAGATAGCCGTCTACAAAATTTTTTTCCATATAAAATATTTTTTTATTTATATGTCAAGTAGTATATTTATCTAGTCAAAGAAATCAAGGGAAAAGATAGTTTGTTTTTTATGGAAGGAATGATGAAGTTTCCTGGTTCAAAAAAGGAAATCCCTGAGGAAGCTCAGGGATCCAAAATAAGCAATTGATATACAAAGGACTAATTATGTATACTTTTTTATGATATATAAATCCTCTCAAAACTCAAGAGCAAATGTTTCTCAATAGCATTTTACTTGAAGAAAAATACTGATTACATCTGATTACTCTTTTCCCAATCCTGAGCAAATGATTTTTTAAACTCTCAGATGAGGGCTGGATCATTGAGTAATATTCAGATTTCTCTATTATTATCTAGACTATTAGCAGAGAGATTCATACTCCCAAGGAGCAAGATTTCATCGTCAATCAAAATCATTTTGGTATGTAAATAGGGCTTCTTCATCAGTCTTACCTTGTTATTTCAAAAGTAGCTTGGTAAGTCAGAAACACTCTCAGTATTTGAAAAAATCATCTTAAGATCGAGTTTTTCTGATTGTCTAGCAAGAATGTCAAAGAGCTGAGGATCAGTTAAATACTGAGTTTCAATAGCAATGGAATGCTGAGCTCAACTCAGTAAATGTGTAATCACCTCACGACAATTAATATTGCAGACCACTAGGTTTGGATGGAGATCTGAACGAGAAAGTGTCTTCCCAGACCGATCTTTTTCAAAAAGTTGAGTCAGATTTTTGAGAATTTTAGGATTTTCACTTCGGAATAAATGCTCACGATTTTTGGCAAAAGTTGAATGGGTAAGATTTGAACTCTGAATCCAGAAGCTCTTGTCCATCAGCGTGATTTTACTGTGAAGATACATTGTTTTCATATGCTGATCTGACTTTATAACAATATTTGGCGTATCAGCATACTCTTTTCGGAGTTGCTTGAAGGTATTTTGATATTGCTGATATTTTTGATTTTCGATCATAATGCGAATTTGTGTTCCTGCCTCAGCTAGCTTTTTAAGATGCTTTTTGATATTTTTTTCTGTGAGTTCATAGGTTTGGATATTGATGGTGCTTGTTCATGAGAGAGAATCTATGTAAGAATCTACAAATTTAGGATTAGGCATTTGAATAATTTTTCCTGTGATAGATTCAATTTTCCTTTTTAAGTCTTCAAAATCAGAAAAAGAAGTCTGATTTTGGTCAGTTTTTTGATTTTCTTGTTCAGAATTGAGATTTCAAAACTTAAAATGAATGCCGGGGCTCAATACTAGGATGATGAGTGCGGTAAGGAGCCCAAGAAGCACTTTTTGTAGCATATATTCACAAATTATAAGATGAAATGCTGGATTTTTTCTATAACTTTTTCTATCCCGCTATTGCCATTTTCCTTGGTGATTTCAGAGAGCTTCTTCCACTCGGCAGATGAGACCTCTTCTAGCTGTAGCGAAATATCTTGCCCCTGATCCAAGAAAAACACATACCTAAAATCATGATGAACATGAGCATCTTCCTGCTTTTTAGGATTTTCTGGGATCGGGTGCGTATCGATATCTATCGGTAGTAACTGGTTTTTCAGATGCCAATCAGCAAGACGAATATGCGAAATCCCTGTTTCTTCTAGAACTTCTCTTTTTGCAGTATCCAAAAGCTCATTATCTCACTTTTCCCAATGCCCACCTGGCGCAAGCCGTTTATTCAAATTTACATGATGGGTCATCAAAAGATCATCTCACCTGAGGACATACGCACTTGCTGTCAAATGCCCGTTAAAATTCTTTCTCGTCCAAAGATTCTCCGACTTTTGAAGCTGATTTTTTAAGTGAGCCAATCTCTGCTCTTCCTCTGGGAAAAGTTTTAAATACTGATCGATTTGAGCAATCATTTTTAGATGTTGTTCCATATATTATATAATCTTAAGAAGCTTAAAACTTTAATCGGATTGATGCGATAATCTTTTTTTCGTTTGAAGGAATCTCAAGGATTTATCAATCTGATTATGCTTAGTATAAAAAATCTTATCTAATTCATTATACAACTCCTCTTCAGTTCAATTATTATTGAGCTGGATATCAGCAAGTTTTTGGCAAGCAATGATGTTTTGCTTACTTGGGTCAGAGTTCTCAGCTTCAAGTCTCTCTTGTTCAAGAAATTGTTCCCAAGAAATCTGGTCTTTCTCAGATTTTCTGAGTAGAGCTCTTTCGTATCTAGTTCTCTGGTCAGCATCAATAGAAAGTAGGATAAAATCAGCATTCTCTTTTAATTTTTCTACCTCTCAGAGTGCACGAATAGACTCAATGATTGCATTTTGTCCGTTTTCTTGAGCTTGAGCAAAAAGTTGTTCGACAATATATGAACTTCCATATTCAGACCTCAGATGATTTGCCATATATCTCATGGTGTCCCTATTGACCTCAAGTCCAGCTTCCTTGATCTTTTCGGTCAGATAACCACTGACAGAATAATGCCTAAAACCGCATTTCTTAACTAAATAATCAACAACAGTTCACTTTCCAGCAGCGGCTGGTCCTGTAAGTCCAATAATCTTCATCGTTTCTTTGAGATAAAAGAATAAAAAAAAGTCGCTGAGATCAGAGTTCTTCTTTTTTCAAAGATGGCTCTGTTAAGTCAGCGAATTTTAGGGGTCTGGATTGAGAAGGGTTCTGAGCTTTTTCAGGGCTCTAGAGATTCTTTGTCTGATCAGATCTTGAGAAATCATAAGCGTATCTTCGATTTCCGTATTGCTTTTGTGCTCAATATACTTCAGAAATAGGATCTCCCTGCTCAGGGCATCTAGCTCCTGCATTGCAGATTGGATTTGTCCAAGTTCAAAATCTTGTTGAAGCACCGCTTCGTAGTCTTCTTCATCAACAAGTCCTTCTTCAAATCTTTCAGCTTCTTCATCATCACTATCTAAAAGTGAGAAAGGAAGATCTTTATTTTTTTTGAAGGCATCTTTGAGGGTATTTTTGAAAATTGTCCAAACATAAGCAGAAAAAGGCTGATTGATGTCGTATTTTGACACTGCATTTCGGAATTTTACATAGAAATCAGCGATAATATCTTCACAATCCTGCTGAGAAAGAAAATAGCTACTCTGAAGATAGCGAAAAAATATATCTACAGTTTTTAGATAGAAGGTATTAAATGCTCAAGCGTCCTGCTGGATCAAAAGCAATAAAAAAGTCCTTTCAAAGTCTATAATTGTCATATCAAAAAACCAAATGAAAAATCAGATTTTTTTGTTTTTTCTACTGAGTTTGCTCTAGATAGTTAGTACATTTTCTTGAGTACGACTACATGTTCTTGATCATCATCAAAATATTCAGACTTGATCCCACCAACACAGGCAAGGATTTGCTTTGGATTATTATTTTCATCAAAAGGAAGTTCGAAGGTATGTTCTCCCATTTTATCAATGCTCAGAGTATTGGTCTCTCCGCTACAGTCACACAAACATACTCCACAGAATCCAGTATTGCATGAGGCGAGGATCTCGATTCCATGCATTGCAGCCATCTCTACAAAACCTTTATTATCCTCAGCTGTAAAGCTTCATATTTCAGTTCCAGAGCTATCTTCTATTTTTACAAGTACGGTCATATTTTTTTCTCTATCATGTTAAAAATTAGTTGTAAGTCTAGCAATATGCTGACTATTATCAAGCAAAAATCTCAAAAAAAGGAGGAGATAAATTTTAAACTCATTGTTTAGTTCATACTCTGGATGAGAAGTTAGGCATATTTTTTGCTCGTATTTAGAAAAATCTCCATAAAAAAATCCCCTCTTGAATCAGAGGGGAAGAAGTTAAGTTTTCTAGAGTTTATTTAAGTTGTTTATGTAGACGGCGGACATAGTAATAAGAAACCGCCATGAGAATAAGCATAATCATTCAGATTTCTATAATTCCTGTAGCTAGAAGCTCAAAAATCACTGTTGAGATATGATTGAGCAATGAGAAGTTAAAGAGAACCTGCAAATAATGCTCTAGAGGCAAGGTTGTCGCAACCAAGAGTAAAACCGCGATAATAAATGCGAAGAGCAAAGTTTTGAAGATCACTTGCAAGAATGGTTGTGCAATTTGGTGTGCAGTCGCTCCAAGAAGCTTTTTAGCTTGAATATCTCTCTTGAAGTGAGAGAAGATTGCATTTAGAAAGAAGATCGCAAATCAGATCACTGCAGCAAGCATCACAAGTACGACTAAATATCCAAACGATTGCATAAAGTTTGAAAGATTGATGATATTTAGAACTCTCTTTTCTTGGGTTTTGATTGCATTTTCTAAGAGGTCGTTCATATTAAGGATCAGATTTTTATTTTTTTCTAATAGTGTTTTCATACTAGTAAACTGCTCTTGATCATTGTACATAATGTAGAGCGTAGAAGGAAGCGGATTTTTAAGCTGATATTTTTTGAGTGTAGTAGTCAAATCTGGAACTCTCTTTTCAACAAACCCTAAAGCATCTTGCTGAGAAGAATATTGCACTCTCAATCCTTTTGCTTCGAGGTCCTCTTTGAGTGTAAAGATTTGCTTTTCATCTTGTGCTACAGCATCATTGATATAGATATATACTCAAAGCTTATCTTTCATAGTTGAATTGAACTGGTGACCATAGATTGCTCCAGCAAAAAATACATTCATAATAAAGATCAGAAATCCCATCAAAACACTTACAATCACAAGTGGCCATCTGTAGGCAGAGATCAGGGTTTGCGTATCCTTTTTGATCAGATTAAATTTAAAATCTTTTATTTTCATTTGTTTGAGATAAGGACTAAAGGTAAAAAAGATGAAAAGTCAGAATTTTTTTTATTTTCTGATTTGAAAAAGCTTTTTAGCTTTGATAAACTTCTCAAAAAGAGAAATTTTATTTTGATAGAAAGCGAGCTGCTTGTCTACAAACTTGAGTGAATCTTGATATTTATTGAAATATGAGATCAGCTGCTGAGCTTCCTTATACTCCTGCTCAAGAATATAGATCTGAATGAGATTATAGATGACCTCTGCATCTTTATTGTCAATACTAAAGGCATCTTTGAGGTATCCAACACCTTTTGATCTGTTTCCATACCAGTATTCACAGAGTCCGTAGCATCTGAGGATTTCGTGATTAGTAGCATTCGTCATCTCCATAGCTTTTGAAAGGTACTTTCTGGCTTCTTTCCGGTTATTCTTTTCCATTTCTAAAAGCCCTTTGATATAGAGTCAAAGTGGATCATTATTTTTTTTCTGAGCATTGAGAAAATCAACGGCTTTATCAGCTTTTCCGATCTCTCCTCTACGATACTGAATATCAGCGATCTGCAAAATTGCATCTTCATTACTTGGATCACGAGAGAGGATCTTATTTACGAGCTGAATCGCTTCATCAAACTTACCGAGATCTTTGAGCTCTTCGATCTCTTCAATCAATGCTTCTGGGATATATACCATAGCTATAATGTATAAAATAAATCGTTATCTAATCATACCGGAAAAAATCAAAAAACTCAAATTTTTAGATGAGATTATTTTTGATTGCTCTTTACATTTTTAGAAAAAGATTTAAAGTTATTTCTATACTAAATAGACTATAGCAGAAAATCGCTTGCATTCTCTGAATATATCTTTACACTACAAGCGACCACAGGAATTCAGCTTTTCGTTTTTTTGTCTCTAAAAAGAATATCCATTTTCTAAAAAAGAAAAAGAAAGCTGACTTTTGATTTTATTAGCATTTAACATAGTGATATGTTTCATTTTCACTTATTATCTCAATTAGCAAAACATCATACTGACTTGACTGAGGTCCTCAAGACTTCAGATTTTTTCCTGGTTTGAGGATGTATTAGAGATGTATTACTAGGGATTGTGCAAGATCCTGATGATATCGACCTAACGATGTGAGGACAACCGAGCAAAATTTATGAAAATCTGAATACTTCTGGATTTTCAACTTTTATTACTGAGAAATTTGGCACAATTACCTTGATTCCAAAGCTGGAAGATGGTTCGCATCTGAATATTAAGTATGAATTAACGCCATTTCGTGCAGAAAGTGGATATGCAGATGCCCGCCATCCTGATCAGATTTTTTGGTCTGATAGCTTAGTTTTGGATGCTCAAAGGAGAGATTTTAGGATTAATGCATTGTATTATTCTCAGCAGTTTATCAAGGCTCCATCGTATGAAACAGAAAAAAATATTGACGATGAGCTTTTAGTTAAAATCCTTGAGAGAGAGGGGTTTATCTACCTTGAAAATCAGCAGGTTTTGATCGTACAAAAGGAGAGCTATCTAGAGCAGTTGATCGTAAAGGGAAAGATTGACTTGGATTTCTTATATTATTTACTGGATATTCAGCCAATCGGATATAACTATTGAGAAGTTCAGAAACAATTTTCAGAAAAAATCAGAATTCATCTCTTGATTGATCCAACAAAGGGATTGCAGTCAATGATCTCAAGAAAGCTACAGACTGTTTGAGAAGCAGATAAGAGATTCCAGGAGGATGCCTTGAGACTCCTAAGAGCGCTAAGATTTGTGAATGTGATCAATGAAAAACTGCTTGAGCTCTGAAGAAAAGAAGAAAAACCTGATCCAAAAAATAAAATCAGACTTTTTGACTTTGAAACGGAGACTCGAAAAGCGATCAAGAGAAATCATGCACTCCTCTCCTCTATCGCGAAAGAAAGAATCTATCAGGAACTGGTAAAATCCTTTTCTCAAGGGAACCCTTTTGGACTGATTGGACTAATCGATGAAGCGGAAATGCTTCCAATCCTCTTTCCTGCACTGGCAAAGACCAAGCATTATGATCAGCCGATTAGATATCATCCCTTTGATATTTATGCGCACATTATTCTGACACTCTATCATCTTCAGCAGATCAATAAAAATTATCTTGTTAGATTTGCTATGCTCTATCATGATGTTGGGAAAGTTGGACAATACGACCAGTACTGACTCAATCTTTCAAAAGAAGAAATCAGAAAAGTGCTTGCTGGACCGATGAATCACAGGTTTAGTTCAGGAGAACTGATGAAAGAAGACTTTAGAAATCTAGGTTTTTCAAATAAAGAGATTGAAGAGATCAAACGATATATCAAAGAACACCATACTCCATGAGAGATCCTGCTTTCTAGTCCTACTAGCCGAGCCAAAAAGCTCAAAAAACTCCTATCTGAGGCAGGATATGAAAAAGTTCAAAACCTTCTTGATATCAATATTGCTGATAGACTTGGAATGTATAATCCCCTCCAAAATTCAAGCGACCTCTCAGACTCCTACTATCTCAAGGAACTTCTGGATGAAATTCAGAATTCTGAGGGACAGTTTAAGAAATCTGATCTAGCGATCTCTTGAGCTGATATCATGAAAGAATTTGAATTTAAGCCTGGGAAAATTATTTGAGAGCTGCTTGATATTGCATTTGACTGGGTGATCTGAGATGTGAAAAATAGAAATATACCGGATCAGATCTTTGCAAACTTGAGGAATTATCTGAAACATAGAAAAGAAAAGTAGTTTTAAAAAAGAAGAGAAATCAGATTTTTCTTCTTTTTTTATTGTAGCGATCTAGATTAAAATCAAAAAAGGAATATATATTATCCTGGATTGCTTCGCTATCGCTCGCAATGACGAGGCTGTTTTTGAAAACCCCTCAGGCTCACAACGTGAGCTAGCTCCCCTAGCAGGGAGCAAAATTTATAGTCACGCTGAAGACACTTTCATACTATAGCACTCTATAATAGATCTACAACATCCTAGAAGCTATAAAAAAGCCTGTTTGTCAAGAGAAAGATCAGGAAATAAAATCAAATAATTTGCAAAATGTGAAAAATTAGCTATACTTGGGTGATAAGTACTTTTTATACAGTTCTTTATATCCACTTAAAACAAAATGAAACTATCAAAGCATGCTAAGTTTTGGGCTTTAGGAGCACTCGGAGGAGTTGGACTCTTTGCCCTAGGAGTATTTGCTCAACAGAATGGAGCGCTTGATATTGACTCCACCAATCAGGATTTATTTTCAGATCTAAAAGCGGTTTTTTTCCTTGAAAGAAAGGATAATGAAATCGACTCAATCGTCAGACTTAATGTCTCTAACGGAACGGTTGTTTCAGCACCAACCTCTGATCTCGCTGGAGGAGAAGCAAAAAATACACTACAAAATAATGCTTCTATTATTGGAAGTACCAATAGTGCAAATACTTCTTCTGGAGCGTTTTTGATTGCGACAAATAGCGGTCACGTGGAAGGAGAAAGTATGCAATCCTTTGTCTGAGGAGCAAGCAATACTACCCTTAATGGATATAATGCTATTGCTGTAGCTACAAAAAATACCAATCTAAAAGCAGATAATACCCTCGCCCTTGCTGCTAAAGATTCTACGGTTTCAGCAAGCGACTCTGTTGTTTTAGGAGGTGAAAGTATCACAATCAATCCTGGTAGTCAGGCTTCTCTTGCTGTTTGATCAAAGATCAATGTATTAGGGGCAAGTGGAGCCTTAGTTTTTAATGGAAAGACTATCCCACTACAGGTTGATACTGCATCAGCTCATACCATGGTTGTTAATGCTGATAATGGTCTTATTATCAATACCAATAATTCAAATAATCAAAAAATTCAGCTTACAGTAAGCGGAGCAATTAAACTCTGAGAAGTAAATAATGCTCCTGCTCAAGCTTCCCCTTATATTTCTGTAAAGACAAAGGGTAGTGTAACTTGTGTATGTGGAAAGGTAAATAACCAAAATTCAGCTCTTTCAAAATATACGAGAGGAAACAAACAAATCGCAGATCTCTGTCAAAAGGTATGTGATGATCAAAATACAACACTCACTGCACAATGTGGTGCTGCAGCAACCAACTACCCTCTTACTCAAACACAGTGGTCTACTGATGATTTCTGTCAATGAGGACTTGGACATGCAGGTGCTAAACCAACTTTTCCTACACTTGGAGGACAAGTTAGCTGGACTTGTGAATCTTTTCCATCAGGAGGTCCAACCTGTACAGCAACAAGAAAAGGATGCGGAGATGGTATAAGAGCTGCTGGGGAACAATGTGATCTCGGTACAAACAATGGAAAACCTGACTCAAATTGTTCTATTAGCTGTGAAAATGTAAAAGCTCCAAAATGCTGAGCTAATGCAAAGACTTATCTTGGTTCTGATGTAGCTTGGGCTCAGCCAAATGGATTCTGTACTGATGATTCAGTACTTGGAGAGACTACTCCAGCCTTCTGGAATGGTTCTACTTCAGGACAAAAGACTTGGACTTGTAAAAATAAGAATAATAAAAATCTGACTTGTTCAGCTAATAGGCTACCTCCAGCTGTTGCCGGAGCATGTGGAACTGCTCTAAATACTTGTTCTGCAGGAACCCTCTCAGGACAGACAACTATACCTCATGGTGACAGATGGTCATGTGATGGACTCTATGGTGGATCAAATAAAACTTGTTCAAGGTGTGAGAGTGGATATAAATATAATACTACTACTAATATCTGTGAAGTAGATTGTCCAAACCCAATCTATAGACATACTAATGGAGTAACTATCAAAGCTGCTGCCTGTGCAGAATCTGGAAAAGAATATATGTTTGAAGGTCAAAAATACTATGTTGCTAGAGATAAAGATGATATTAAAGAAAAAATTGCAACAAATGCTTATCCTGCTAATAGAATTGTAACTACAAGGGTAACTGATATGGGTCAAATGTTCCATCAAAATTCTTCTTTCAACCAGGATATAGGGAACTGGGATACTAGTAATGTAACTACTATGTATGGGATGTTCCGATGAGCACAAGCATTCAATCAACCGCTCAATAATTGGGATACTAGTAAGGTAACTACTATGAGCTTTATGTTCACTAATGCACAAGCATTCGATCAACCGCTCAATAATTGGGATACTAGCAAGGTAACTACTATGAGCCATATGTTTGATTGAGCAGGAGCATTCAATCAACCTCTCAATAATTGGGATACTAGTAAGGTAACTGATATGATGTATATGTTTGAGATGGCACAGGCATTCAATCAACCGCTCAATAATTGGGATACTAGTAAGGTAACTACTATGCAAGCTATGTTTTATTGAGTAGGATCATTCGATCAACCGCTCAATAATTGGGATACTAGTAAGGTAACTGATATGAGCTATATGTTTTATTTAGCACGTGCATTCGATCAACCGCTCAATAATTGGGATACTAGTAAGGTAACTACTATGAATTGGATGTTCACTTCAGCGACTGCATTCAATCAACCGCTCAATAATTGGGATACTAGCAAGGTAACTGATATGAGCTATATGTTTTATTTAGCACGTGCATTCAATCAACCGCTCAATAATCGAAGAATTAATCAGATCTGAGATGGGAATTTAAAAGATATGTTTACTAATGCGACTGCATTCAAAGCAAATCAACCGTACTGTATTTGGGCGAATTGGTCTGCTAAAAAATGAAACTTTGTAAATATGGGATTGAATGCATGTATCAACGGACAATGTAAAGCTTATCCATGAAATCATGCTTCTCAACCGGCTACTTCTACAGCTAATGGATGTGTAGGTGGAGACTATCAAGATATCTCTGATGATGCTCATAACTGGAAGTGGAAGTGTATTGGTAAATATTGAGCAACTTCAACTGAATGTTCGGCTTCTAAGCAGCCTGCTCCAGTAAATGCACAATGTAAGGTTTATCCATGAAATCACACTGCTCAACCTGCAACTGCCACTGCTAATGGATGTGTAGCTGGAGATTATCAAGATATCGCTGATGATGCTAATAACTGGAAGTGGAAGTGTATTGGTAAATATTCAGGAACTTCAACTGAGTGTTCGGCTTCTAAGCAGCCTGCTCCAGTAAATGCACAATGTAAAGTTTATCCATGAAATCATACTGCTCAACCAGCAACTACCACAGCTAATGGATGTGTAGCTGGAGACTATCAAGATATTTCTGATGATACTACTAACTGGAAGTGGAAGTGTATGGGTAAATATTCAGGAACTTCAACTGAATGTTCAGCTTCTAAGCAGCCAACCTGTCCATCTGGATTTACTGCTAGCAATGGGAAGTGCGTGAAATGGAAATGTGAAAATACTCCTGCTTCTACAACTCCTGCTAGATGTGAGAAAAAGTCTAACTATAAGTATATTGAGACAGAGGGATATAGGTTTATAGAATGAGAGGTTGGACGTGTTAGTTGACAAGTAGCATGTGATACTATGGAAGAACAAGGCTATAATCCAAGTGACGCTTTCATGTTAAGAGTTACATGTCCGCTACTTTGATACTGATTATATGATAGTCTTTCTCGGAATGAGTGGCATTTTACATGGTGATTTGATACTTGAAACAGGAAAATGTCAGTGAAAGTACCATCTGGAAATATATTTGGAATTTTGAATCCAAATGCTTATATTGAGTGAGATTTTTTGTATGATCCAACAGCGATGCCTGATCACTTAATACAGGAGTATCTAAATAGTCAACATACAGGAAATCCCTACCGTGGAATAGTATTAAATGAAAATCAAAATTTTTCTACTGCTATGATTTCTAATAAAACATCTTGCGAATCTATTGCTAAAGCAGCACAAATATTATTAAGAAGACTTAACATAAATTCTAGATTAGTATCCGGTACTTTATATGAACAACCAAGATATTATAATATAGTTAAATTAAGCGATGGTTATTATATATTTGATGCTTGTATAGGAGCAGAAATAAAAGCTACTAATAATCAAGAAGATTACCAAAAAGGAATGCTTGCTTTTAATACTTCTGATTATCAAACTGATTTAGTAAATATAAAAGAAGAAGGAATGGGGAATATTTATAAATATAGAAAGACTAATGAATAATGGAATACATATATAATCTAAATGAATTTGAAGGCCCAATGAGTTTACTTTTAGAACTTATTAAAAAAGAAAAAATGGATATATTTTCTGTTAATTTAGAAAATATAATAGATACTTATTTAAATGTTATAAAAACAGTACAAAAATTAGATATTGATATAGCAAGTGATTATTTAGTAATGGCTAGTGATTTATTACTTATAAAATCAAAAAAATTATTACCTAGACAAGAAAAAGAAACCGAAGAAGAATTAACAGAAGAAAAATTAAGAGAAAAATTAATAAATTATGAAATGTATGTAGAATTTGCAAAAAAATTAAAAGATTTTAAGCAAGATAGAGATTCTTTTTATAGTAAAAATTCTACAGATATTAATTATAAAAAAGATGAAATATTAACTAATGATGGTAGCTACACTATAGAAAAACTAAAAGATATATTTCAAAAGATGTTAGAAACAGAAGAAAAATTAGAAAAAAAAGAAATAACTTATAATAAAGTAACTGTAAAGGAAAGAATAAAGTATATTAAAGAAGAACTTTTAAAAAGAAAATCTATTAACTTTTATGAGTTTTTTCTTCCGTTTCAAAAAGATATAATAGTAGCTAGTTTTTTAGCAATACTAGAACTTGCTAGTGATAGCTTTTTAACTATAAAACAAGAAGATAATTTTTCAAATATAATATGTGAGGTTAGATAATGAAAGAAGCTATAGTAGAAGGTTTACTTTTTATAAGAGGAGATATAGGTGTATCTCAAGAAGAATTATTAACTGTAATAAACGAAGAAGAATTAGAAGAAGTAATAAAGTTATTAAATAATAAGTATTCTTTAAAAACTAGTGGACTTACTTTAAAAAAATATGGTGATTTATATAAATTAACTACCAAAGAAGAATATAGTAGTTATTATGAAAAGTTTTTTGATGATCCTAAAAATATGAATTTATCCAATTCTTTATTAGAAGTATTGTCTATCATTGCATTTGAAGGTCCTATTACAGTAAAATCTATAGAAAGAATAAGAGGAATAAGTAGTAGAGAACAAGTTAGAAGATTAAAATCTTTAGATTTAATAGAAGAAGCAGGTAAGAGTGAAGAAATAGGACATGCTACTCTATATAAAATTACTAATAATTTTTTAGATTTCTTTGGTATAGAAAACTTAAAAGATATAAAAGAAGAGCAGAGTAATATTTAATTAGTTTGTTTTCTTTACATTAAAATTATTTTATATTATAATTTACATGTTTGAAGCACCCGTAGCTCAGTTGGATTAGAGTGCTTGGCTACGAACCAAGAGGTCAGGAGTTCGAGTCTCTTCGGGTGCACCATAAAAAACAATAAAAACAACTTTAAAAGTTGTTTTTTCATTAAATATAATAAAAACTATTCACAAAAATAATATATTGTTATATAATCTATTTATCAAGTATTTAACGGGAAGTGGCTCAGCTTGGTAGAGCACCTGGTTTGGGACCAGGGGGTCGCAGGTTCAAATCCTGTCTTCCCGACCATTTAGATATTTAAAACATTATAAGAAATTATAATGTTTTTATTTTGATATTGTATTTTGTAAAACTAAAGAATTCTCTTAATATAAGAGGTGAGATATGAAAATTAATGTAGAAGGAGTATCACTAGAATATGTTAGTCCTGATCAAGTAATCTTAAATATTGA
>ERZ772956.869-NODE-869-length-21420-cov-27.050550_pt1 | contig 21420 bp, 19 predicted proteins | sample MGYA00580683_ERZ772956 | MGnify/ENA primary metagenome ERZ772956 (study PRJEB29015, sample SAMEA2738077) | human oral metagenome | biome: human oral; feature: human-associated habitat; material: saliva | place: China | collected 2212 ... | reverse complement strand
CACCTCTAAAGAGAGCAGGGTTAGATTGGGAGACTCTGCATGAGAAATACCCTAAGCTAGTGTACGGATATGTATCAGGATACGGAGAAAAAGGTCCTGATAAGGATCTGCCAGGTTTCGACTTCACTGCATTCTACGCTAGAGGTGGTATCTTAGGGCCACTTCGTGACAAGAATAGCTTGCCAATGCTGACAGTTCAAGGTTTTGGAGATCACCAAGTAGCTATGAATCTAGCAGCTGGAGTTTTGGCAGCTTTATTCAAGGCTAAGATGACTGGCGAAGGAGACCATGTAGTAGTATCGCTCTTCCACAGTGCAATTTGGGATATATCACTCATGCTTCAAGCTAGCCAGTACGGTGCCGATAGTACTCAGTATCCTATGGAGAGATGGAAGCTTGGCAATCCACTAGTGCTCTGTTACGAGACTGCTGATGGACAGTGGCTACAGATTGCAATGCCTCAGTACGACAGACACTATCCAATACTCATGAATGCAATGGGCTACCCAGAGCTAGCAGATGATACTAGATACTACCCACAGAAGAACCTCATCCCTAACCGTGAAGAGTTCTCTGCATGGATTACAGCAGAATTCAAGAAAAAGACTTGTGACGAGTGGTGCAAGCTCCTCGATGCAAATGATTTGCCATATGCAATTGCACAGGAGTGGGATAGTCTCCTAGAAGACAAGCAGGCATGGGCTTCTGATTGCTTCTATGAGATGTCTTATAGCAACGGAAATAAACGTACGCTCGTAAGACCTCCGGTTCTATTCGATCAGATGGGTCTTCCACCTTATGAGAGAGGACCATATCTTGGAGAGCAGACTAAGGATATCCTAGGAGAACTCGGATATTCAGGAGAAGCGATAGAAGAGATGATTAAGATCGGTGCTGCGATCGATATGGATCCAGCACTTAGGGATTAATAAATAATTTGCAGAAAAAATGCATAGATTTGACACAAGAAAAGTGATTTACAAAGGAGAATTGATATGAAAATTACTGCATATGAAGTTAGACCTGATGAAGAACCTGTCATCAGAAATCTATGTGACAAATACGGTATCGACGTAGTAATTACAAGAGCAAACCTCGACGAGACTACAGTTAATCTAGCTGAAGGTAGCGACGGAATCACTACATTGGGACAGAGCACTTACTCTAACGAGGTGCTGGATGAACTCAAGAAGATGGGCGTTCAGGTACTAGCATCCCGCTGTGTTGGATATAATCACATGAATGTTGAGTATGCTAAGGAACTCGGCTTTAAACTTTGCAACGGTTCATATGCTCCAAATGGAGTTGCTGAATACTCAGTAATGGCGATTCTGATGTGCATGCGTCACCAGAAGAAGGCAATCTACAATACAAATGATAACGATTTTACTCTCAAGGGTAAGATGGGTAGAGAGCTTCGCTCCCTCACAGTTGGTATATTAGGTGCTGGCAAGATTGGCAAAACTGTAATCAAGATTCTTAGCGGATTCGGATGCAAAATCCTTGCTTACGACGTAGTTCAGGATGACGAGGTTAAGGAATATGCAACCTATGTAGATATGGATACCATATACAAGGAATGTGATGTGATAACAATTCACATGCCACTACTACCAGCGACTACAGGCATGATCAACAAAGATGCAATTTCTAAGATGAAGGATGGCGTAATAATAATTAACAATGCAAGAGGTGAGCTACTCGATGTGGATGCGATTATCGAAGGCGTTGAAAGTGAGAAGATTGGCGCACTGTTCTGCGATGCTTTCCCAGGGGAGACTGGAATTATTCATATTCCACATAACACAGACATTATTAGAACTGAAGGAATGCCTTACTTTAAGCTCAAATATCTGCGTTCATTTGTAAACGTATATCACACACCACATATGGCTTTCTTTACAGAAGAGGCTGCTGCATCTATGGCAGCATGTGGAGTTGACAGCATCTATGAGATTATGACTGAAGGCAAGTCATCTCATGAGATACCATGCTAAGGAGGTAAGTAAATGATTTTGGATCGAAAGCATGCGTTGCAGCAAAAACTGTTTCGTGAATTTGCAGAGACAGAGTTCACCAAGGAACTTCAGAATGAATTAGATGAAACTGGTGAATTTAACTGGGATATGCACAAGAAGATGTCACGCTACGGATTTATGGGAGTGAAGATTCCTGAGGAGTACGGTGGTGCTGGAGCTGATAGCTTAACTTATGTGCTCATGGATGAGGAGTTCGCTCGTCAGGATGCAGTTCTTGCAATATACGCGAACACTTCGAATTCTCTTGGAGGAGGTCCGCTTCTGCTTGCAGGAAGCGAGTCTCAGAAGAAGGAATATCTCCCACAGGTTGCAAGCGGCGAGAAAATCCTCGTATTCGGACTTACTGAGCCTGGTGCAGGGTCGGATGCTGGAGGAACAACCACAACTGCTATACCAGATGGAGACGACTTCATAATCAACGGCCGTAAGTGCTTCATTTCAGGTGCGCCTATGGCTGACTGGATTATCATCTATGCAAAGACAGATTTATCACAGAAGGGCTCTCGCGGAATATCGATGTTTATCGTGGATATGCATGCAGACGGTGTATCACTTGGTGCACCTGAGAAGAAGATGGGAATTAATGGATATCCAACTTCTGATGTAGTATTTGAAGATGTAAGGGTGCCAAAGGCAAATCTTATTGGACCTCTCAACAAGGGATTCCAGTATGCAATGAAGACGCTTGACGGAGGTAGACTCGGAGTAGCTGCTATGTCGGTAGGAGTAGCGCAGGGCTGCCTAGATGAGGCTGTAAAGTACGCAAAAGAACGTAAGCAGTTTGGCCGTAGAATAGCAGATTTTCAAGGCGTGAGCTTCATGATTGCTGAGATGCAGGCAGATGTAGAGGCAGCTAGACAGCTGACATATCATGCAGCTATTCTCAAAGATCAGAATTCGCCTCAGGCAGGAATGGCTTGCTCGATAGCTAAATATTTCGCTGCAGAAGCTGCAAACCGATGCGCTTACAAGGCTGTGCAGATTCATGGTGGATATGGTTATATCAAGGAATATAGAGTAGAAAGACTTTATAGAGACGCTCGCATCATGAGTATCTTTGAAGGAACTAGCCAGATTCAGGAAGTTGTAATCGCAAATAATTTGCTTAAGTAGAGGAGGAAGGAATAGATGAAAATTTTTGTAACAGTTAAACAGGTTCCCGATACCTCTGGCAAGGTTGCAGTAAACGAGGACGGAACGTTAAACCGTGCTTCGATGCAGACAATCATTAACCCTGATGATCTTAATGCGGTGGAGCAGGCGTTAACTCTCAAAGAAGAGTTCGGATATAAGGTGGTTGCTTTCACTATGGGACCTATGCCAGCAGAAGGTATGCTTAGAGAGCTTATGGCAATGGGTGTAGACGAGACTGTGCTGGTTTCTGCTCGTGAATTCGGAGGCTCGGACACTTATGCTACTTCACAGATTCTAGCAGCAGCGATTGATACTTATGGAATCGAGCAAGATGACATAATAATCGCTGGTCGTCAGGCTATTGATGGTGATACTGCGCAGGTAGGTCCTCAGATAGCTGAGAAGCTGCATCTGCCACAGGTTACTTACGCAGGAGAAGTTACTAAGGAGGGCAAGTCTCTTATTATCAAGAGAATGCTCGAAGATGGATATATGCTAGTAAAGGTTCCAACTCCATGCATGATTACTTGCATCAAGGAGCTCAATACACCAAGATACATGAGCGTAATCGGAACTGAGAAATGCTGGGATATGCCTCTCAAAATTATGGATTTCGCGGCACTTGAGAATCATCCGCTTATCGATAAGACTACTATCGGACTCAAGGGTTCTCCTACCAACATCTACAAGTCGTTCACACCTCCTGTTAAAGGCGGTGGCATGATGATGGAAGGTTCAGACAAGAATACCACTGATGAGCTTGTGTCGATTTTGACCGGCAAGCATATCATTTAGAAAGGAGAATTCAATATGGCTTACGATAGTTCGCAAATCGACGCTTTCAAGAATGTATGGGTATTCTGTGAACAGCGCCAGGGCAAGATGATGCCAACAACATTTGAACTTATATCCGAGGGTAGAAAGCTCGCAGATGAGCTAGGATGCAAACTATACGGCATACTTCTCGGTGATGACGTAGACGGACTTGCTGCAGAACTTGGTGGATACGGTGCAGATGGCGTATATGTATATAATAGTCCACTGCTCAAAAATTACACTACTGATGGGTATACTAAAGTTATTAGCGAAGCGGTACAAGAGTTCAAGCCAGAAGTAATGCTATTTGGAGCATCAAATATTGGTAGAGACCTTGCTCCAAGGTGTGCGGCAAGACTTCACACAGGACTTTGTGCAGACTGTACACACCTAGATATAGATCTAGATGGATACGTTAACTTCTTGCGTTCGGGATCGTCTCTCGACGTTGATAACATGAAGTTTGATACAAAGCTATTTGACGTAAATACTAATCTTAAGATGACTCGTCCTGCTTTTGGTGGACACTTGATGGCTACCATCGTGTGCCCTAGGTTCAGACCTGCTATGGCAACTGTAAGACCTGGCGTAATGCAGAAGAGACCTTATGATGAATCTGGTGCAGCAAATATAGAGATTATGCACCCAGAGTTCGAACTAGTTGCAGCAGACATAGAGACAGAGGTTCTCGATATTGTTAAGGCTGCAAAGAAAATGGTAGATCTGATTGGAGCAGATGTAATCGTGTCGGTAGGTAGAGGAATTGCAAAAGACGTTGAAGGCGGAATCGCACTTGCAACAGAGCTTGCAGAATTACTCGGCGGAGTAGTGGGTTCATCGAGAGCCTGCGTTGATGCTGGTTGGATCAGTGCAGATCATCAGGTAGGACAGACAGGTAAGACTGTACATCCAAGGATATATGTTGCGCTCGGTATCTCTGGAGCTATTCAGCACAAAGCAGGAATGCAGGACTCTGAATGTATCATTGCAATAAACAAGAATGAGACAGCTCCAATTTTCGAAATTGCAGATTATGGAATCACAGGTGATTTATTCAAGGTAGTTCCGCTGCTAATCGATTCGATCAAAGCAGCAAGAGAGACTGCTTAAAACGGCAAGTACAGGGGGGTGTGAGCACGTCTTGCATTCCCCTGTTCTTAAAAAGCTGCCGAAGGGGGATAACATGGACAAAAAGATATATAACATAGTCGCTATTAATCCTGGTTCAACATCCACAAAATTTGGATTTTACCACAACTGCGAAAAGGTTTTTATCGAGAATATCTATCACAAGAAAGATGAGCTTTCTCAATTTGGCAGTATACAGGAGCAGCTCAGCTATAGAAAGCTGCTCGTGGAAAATAGATGCGCATGTAATGGTGTTAAGTTACAAGAGGTAGATGCATTTGTCGGTAGAGGGGGAGGGCTTCTTCCTTCGACTAGTGGTGTATATTGTATAAATGATAAAATCATATACGACTGTGAGACAGCGGCCTCTGGTGTACATCATCCTGCGCTACTCGCTTCTCAAATAGCAAGGCAGCTCGCCAACAAATACGATGCAAAGGCATATATCGTTAACCCACCTGATACCGATGAATTTCAGGATTTAGCACGCGTTACCGGGATCAAAGGAATTTATAGAGACAGTCACGTTCACTGCTTAAATCAAAAAGAAGTGGCAAGGCGATACTGCTTAGAGAAAGGCATTAATTACAATGAGTCCAATTTCATAATATGTCACCTTGGTGGAGGCGTATCCATTACAGCTCACCAGAAGGGCAGGATGATAGATAGCAATGATAATCTCATCGGCGATGGTCCAATGACCCCTCTGAGAGCCGGAACAATTCCGGCAAAGAAGCTAATCGATATGGCATTTAGCGGAGACTATACGCACGAAGAATTAGAGGATTTGATTGTTAGGAATAGCGGACTCAATAGCCACCTAGGAACTGCAGATGTTCAGGAGATCATGAGGCGCATTGAAGAGGAAAATGACGACTATGCAAAGCTTGTTCTCGATGCGATGATATATCAGTTTGGAAAGGCTGTGGGAGAATGTGCGTGCGTGCTTAAAGGTGATGTCGATGCAATCCTCATCACCGGCGGACTTGCTAGAAGCGAATATATAGTGAGGAGTTTAGAGAAATACGTAGACTGGATCTCGGAAACGTGGGTTATGCCAGGGGAGTGGGAGATTGCAGCTCTTGCATCTGGCGCATATCAAGCTATGACCAATCAGGTGGATGTGCTAACATATACTGGAGTCCCTGTATTTCGAGGTTTTCATTCATTAAAATATCATTTATAGATATACACCTCTTAATATTATAAAAGCGCGGCTTTAAGGCCGCGCTTTTCAATTGGTTCTGCTTTAGCATTGGATGTGCCGAGCGATAGCGAGGCGAATCAATAAACCAGTTCTTCTATGTATGAAGGCAGGAAAGAAAAAGGAGGTCATCCTATAGTTGTATTTGTCGGAGTTGTTGTAGTAGGATATATTGTAGATGGAGTTGTGAAATATAAAACTGGTATAAGTTGTGGAGACTGGGTTGCAGTCGCTTTAAAAAAATATAAACGAAACAAGAAACCGAGGACAATTTATCTTAATGGAAAGTATTGATTTAGATCAATATATTAATATGTGTTATTACGGTGCTGCCTGTAAAAGCAGCACCGTTTATAGGAGGGAACATGAATAGGTTTGTGCTATTTATTTTAGGTATTATTGCTTCATTAGTTATATCGTATATATTAGGACATCTTTATGTATAAGTTTTCGTATAAATTGAGGTATTAATATGGATAATTTAAAATTATATTTTTCTGATTTTTTTAATGTTAATCAGGATACAATAGAATCATATGGTGCTGTAAATATATCACTTATAAATGATTTGCCACTTTTTGTGGATCCATTTTTATTGTTTAATAGTAATAAAGAAGAATATCAAGAGATTCATAACGAAATAATTAAGTATTTATTGTTTTTACAGAATCAATCTAGCCAGCAAAATGTGCTTTCGCAAGGTATGATGGAAAGTTGGTATTTATTCTCAGAAATTAAACAAACTTGGTTAGGTTTTAGCTTATCAGGCAATTGTGGCAGAGGATTGGGGCATGATTTTGCTTATAACTTGCATGAAGCACTCAAATCTATTTTTTCGGAGTTCGGGAGAGAAACTGTTACGAAAAGTCCGCATCTTGAGAAATTATGTTTGATTAGCCCTAAAGTAGGAAGAGATAAAATTAGTGATTTTACAACGAATTTCACTAAAGAATATATACTCAACTACAACCAAATTTTTGCTGAAAAATGCCTAGACGAATCACAATGTAAAATTTTCAGCATTCCTCGAGTTAAATTTAATTATGATACCCAAACATGGATGAGCAAAGAATATAAGTTACCTTGCTATAAAAACGACTATGTGCTTTTAACACCAAGAGATATGTTAGTTCGTGATGAAACTTTTATTAATAGGAATGATATGATTAATAATTTGGAGCGCATAGCCCCATCTGTTGAAGATGAGCAAATACGATTCCAGCTAAATCAATATTTAATTAATATTCTACCTAAAAAGAAAAAAGAACTTTCAAAAACTGAAAAAGAGCAGGCTGCAACTCTTTTAATAAAGGCTAACCCTCAAATTATTGATTACTATATAAAATATAAAGAAGAAAATGAGGAACAAGCATCATCAATAAGCAAGGAAGTTGTCGCTGAAGTTAAAACATTGTTTAATGATCAATTACAACAATTAACCAATGTATTAAAAACCAGCACTGATTTTTATAAAGAAAATCCATCTTCATATGAAGAATCTCTTAAACGTGTGGGGTATTTAAAAACCGTCATTGAAGATATGGATGGGTATCGTTTGTTTTATTTGAATGGTAAACCGATTAAGAGAGAAAGTGATTTACAAATAATATACAGACTAGTCTGGTATGCAACAACTTATGATGTTAACAGAGAAGTAAACAATGGCAGAGGACCAGCAGACTATAAAATATCAAGTGGAAGAAAAAATTCAACTATTGTAGAATTCAAGCTTGCATCAAATACAAAACTAAAGAAAAATCTAGAAAATCAAGTAGAAATTTATAAAAAAGCAAACCAAACTGATAATGCAATAAAAGTTATTATGTTTTTTACAGACAATGAATTAAATAAAATAAATAAAATTTTTGATGAGCTAAAGTTGCACGGTTGTAGTGATATAATTTTAATAGATGCTAGAAATAATAAACCATCTGCATCAAATGCGTAAAATGCAGCTCATTTATTTAGTATATTGCAATTGGTAGGGCTCATACCATTTATAGAATATACTTTATTAATTATAAGAAAACGACCATACAGGAGCTTTTCTACTCTTGCATGGTCGTTATTTCTTTTCTCACCACTTAAAGGTTATCATTTAAACTTGATTTCCATAAATCCCTAACTAAACGCCCCCCTTTAAGGCTGCGCTTTTCAATTGAAACTATTCTATAGCAGTAACTTCAAGTAAATTTATAAAGAATTAATACATGAGAAGAGTAAAAGCAGCAAAAGTATCGAAATTATCTATCAAAAACAAGGCGGATATACTAGCAATATGATAAAATATCAAGATATATGTGCATAATCACATGGGTATTAATTGGAGATGCAATTTATGGATATTTTTTCGATAATCAACTTGCTTGGAGGATTGGCGCTGTTCTTATATGGGATGTCGGTAATGTCACAAGGGCTTGAGAAACTTGCAGGCGGCAAGCTAGAGGGGATTTTGAAGTCAATGACGTCAAATAAGTTTAAATCTCTCTTGCTTGGACTCGGTGTAACTGCAGTCATTCAGAGTTCTTCGGCAGTGACGGTCATGCTTGTAGGTCTTGTAAACTCTAGCATCATGACTCTTGAACAGTCTGTTGGCGTTATCATGGGTACTAATATTGGTACTACTGTTACAGCATGGATGCTCAGCTTAGTTGGAATAAGCAGTGACAATATATTATTGAAATTACTCAAGCCAGAGGCGTTTTCGCCAATAATGGCTTTGATCGGCGTTCTGATGATGATGGTGAGTAAATCGGACAAGCGCAAGGATGCAGGATCCGTAATGCTTGGATTTGCAGTGCTTATGTATGGCATGAATTTCATGAGTTCAGCTATGGAGCCACTCAAGGATATGCCAGAGTTTGCAAAGGTGCTTACTGCATTTAACAATCCTGTATTTGGAATCCTTGCTGGAGTCATCGTAACTGCAGTTATTCAGAGTTCTTCGGCTTCCGTTGGAATTCTGCAGGCTCTATCCATGACTAGTGGGCTGACATATGGTATGGTAATTCCTATTATTATGGGACAGAATATAGGAACTTGTGTAACTTCGGTTATTTCGAGTATTGGCGTAAATAAGAATGCGAAACGTGTAGCAGTTGTCCATATCGCATTTAATATAATTGGAACGATTATATTCATGGCGCTATATAGTATCGGGCACTACATAATCAATTTCAGCTTTATTAATAAATCAGTTACACCTGTTGATATTGCTATTATCCATTCGCTATTTAACATTTTTACGACAGTTATTATCTTTCCGTTTGCTGAGAAACTCGTTACAATCAGCCATAAATTTGTAGGTGGTGAAGAGGACGAAGAAGTTGAGGTTTTCCTAGATGAGAGACTCCTTGTCACTCCATCGATTGCCGTTGAGGAGGCTAGGGCAAAGACCAACGAGATGGTTGAGATCGCTTTTCAGAACTTTAGAGACGCGATAACGCTATCGAGCGGATATAGTGATGAGCTGTTTGAGAAGATTAAAAGCGATGAGAAACTCTTAGATTACTATGAAGACCAGCTTGGTTCCTTCAATGTGAGTCTTGCAAAGGTTGAGCTTTCGGAGAGAGACTCGGCGAATGTTTCGATGATGCTCCACAGTATCACCGATGCGGAGAGAATTGGTGATCATTCGCTCAATATCGCAGAAAGCATATATGAACTTCAAAGCAAAGGGCTTTCATTCTCTGAAGAGGCTAGACGTGAACTTGATATACTGAGCGAAGCCGTGAGCGAGATACTTACGCTGTCTGGCAAAGCGGTACTTCAGATGGATACCAAGACAGCTCTTATGGTAGAGCCACTAGAGGAGCTAATTGATAACATAGTTGAGCAGATTAGAGCAAATCATATTACGCGTCTTAAAAATGGAATCTGTACTATTGAGCTAGGATTCATATTAAATGACATCTTGGCGGATATCGAGAGGGTTTCCGACCACTGCTCAAATATTGCTGCAGCCGAGATTGAACTAAAGCAGAATCATCTACACATGCATCAGTTTGTAAGAGATTTTAAAGATAAGGATAGCGTTGAATTCACCGAACTCTATGATGAGTTTTCGAGAAAGTATAGCATATGAAATATGAATTAATTGCAACTGCGACATTTGGACTTGAAGCAGTAGTTAAGATGGAGCTACAGGATCTTGGATACAGCGTAGTTAAAGTCGAAGATGGAAAAGTCACCTTCATTGGTGATGAGAGAGCCATTGTACATTCCAATATGTGGCTTAGAACTGCGGATAGAGTGTACATTAAGGTGACTGAATTTAAGGCATCGACATTCGAAGAGCTGTTCCAGCAGGTTAGGGGAATCGGATGGGAGGACTTCTTGCCTGTCGATGCAGCATTCCCAGTAGTGGGAACTTCAGTAAAATCAAATCTTCACAGCGTTCCATCTTGTCAGAGTATAATCAAGAAGGCGATAGTTTCACGACTATCGGATTTCTATGTACAGAATCATTTTGACGAGACTGGTGCAAACTATCGCATCAGATTTTCCATACTCAAGGATCATGTAACGATACTTCTAGATACTTCTGGGGCAGGACTCCATAAGCGTGGCTATAGGGCTGTTGACGTTGCAGCTCCTATGAAGGAAACTTTGGCTGCAGCACTTGTTAGACTTAGCTTCTGGAAAGAAGGTGTGATGCGTAGGGATAAGGATAATCCAGATCACGTACCTAGGCTTCTTGTCGACCCATGTTGTGGATCAGGAACTATACTTATTGAAGCTGCTATGATGGCTAGAAATATTGCGCCAGGACTTAACCGTAAGTTTGCAGCGATGTCATGGGACTTTATCCCTGAGGAACTCTGGAATGAAGAGAGGCAGGCGGCATATAATGCAGTTGATTATGATAGTGAGGTAATCATAAAAGGCTTTGATATAAACGGTAAAGCCATTGCCGCAGCAATGGCTAATGCTATGGAAGCTGGCGTCGAAGAGGATATTACGTTCAGCCGTATGGACATGCGTAAATTTAGAGCGGATGAGTCTAACGGAATAATCATCACAAATCCTCCATATGGTGAGAGAATTGGTGATAAGGAAGCGATTCGCAAGATATATGCGCGCCTAAAAGAGATACTTGAAAAAGACCCGACATGGTCGCTCTTCATGATAACGACAGACCGCGACGTTGAGGAAATCTTTGATAGAAAGGCCGATAGAAGACGAAAGCTGTACAACGGAAGATTACAGACAACATACTATCAGTACCACGGACAGAAGATTTCCAAATAAATAATTTAAATAATTATGATAAGTTTGCTAGGAGGGGAATGAACTGATGAAAAAAATTGATGAAACATTTATGTCGGCAGATTTAAGGACCCCAATACATGTGAGAAAATGGATACCGGATGAGAAACCAAAGGCTGTTCTGCAAATTATCCATGGAATGGTTGAATTTATAGGCAGATATAGTGCTTTTGCTTCGTATCTAACAGATCATGGCTATGTTGTTGTTGGCCATGACATACTTGGGCACGGAGAATCAGCGCTTACACCTGATGATTACGGATATTTTGGTGATCACGGCAATCAGACATTAATCTCAGATATACATGAGCTTAGAAAAAGATCAAGTCAGGAATTCCCTAGTATTCCATACTTCATACTTGGACACAGCATGGGTTCGATCCTGCTTCGTCAGTATCTAACGGAACAGGAGAAGGACGGAACGAGCTATTCGGAAGGCCTTGCTGGCGCTATAGTTATGGGTACAAGCCAGAATAAAGCATTAACAATACATGCTGGAATCATGCTAGCATCAATTATTCAAGCAGCTAGAGGTCCACATCACAGGAGCAAGCTGATTAACTCGATTGCATTTTCGTCGTTTAACAAAAAGTTTAAGCCTGCGAGAACACCTTTTGACTGGCTTACAAAGGATACAGAAATCGTAGATTGGTACTGCGAAGAAGAATGGTGCAGCTTCACGTTCACAGTAAATGCGTACAAAGAGATGTTTAAAGGTATTCTAAAGTGCATCGATAAGGGCAGAACCAGGACTATCTCTCCGAATCTCGCCATGTTGTTCGTATCAGGAGCGGAAGATCCAGTAGGAGATTTCGGTGAAGGCGTAAGAAAAGCTTACATGCAGTATGTGAGCAATACGAAATGCATCGTGGACATCAAACTTTATTACGATGATAGGCATGAAATATTAAACGAGACAGATAGAGAAGTTGTGTACGATGACATCAGAACTTGGCTAGACGAAAGGTTGGATGATATCAATGAACTATAGAGAAATATATAATCAAAAACTAAGAACACCAAGTGAAGCTGCACAGGTTGTAAAGAGCGGAGACTGGGTGGATTTCGGTTGCTATCAAGGCTTTCCAGCTCTATTTGATGAGGCGCTTGCCGCTAGGAAGGATGAACTTGAAGATGTAAAAGTGCGCGCTCTATTGATAACTAAGCCGCTACAGATAGCAGAGCAGGATCCAGAGGCAGAGCATTTCACATACAATTCATGGCACATGATCGGCTATGAGAGAAAGCTGTCAGATAGGGGGCTCTGTAAGTTCATACCTATGGTATTTAGAAATCTTCCTGACTACTACAGGCGCTTTCTGACTGTGAACGTAGCAGTCATGGGTGTTACCCCGATGGATGAACATGGTTACTTTAACATGGCAATGAGCAATTCTCATGCTCGTGCAGTTTTTGATGTAGCGGATTTTATCATCTTAGAGGTAAATGAGAACCTTCCTAATGTACATGGCCTAGAAAATACAATCCATATCTCTGAAGTAGATATGGTCATCGAAGGTGAGCACGAGGGTCTGACAGAGTTCCCGTCAATCGTCGCTGGTCCAGTAGAGGAGAAGATAGCGGAATTAATTGTAGATAGAATGACTGATGGTGCTTGCATTCAGCTGGGTGTTGGAGGTATGCCTGATGCGATAGGAAAGCTAATCGCAAATTCGGAGCTAAAGAATCTGGGTATTCATACTGAACTTCTCGTCAATGCTTATCTTGACATGTATAAGGCTGGAAAGATAACTAATCTTAATAAACAGGGCATCATGAGAGGTAAGTCTGTATTCAGTATAGCTCACGGTACTCAGGAACTCTTTGACTGGGTTGCCAATAATCCTAGCATGTGCTGTGCACCGATTAACTATGTTAATGGACTCGATGTAATCGGGCAGATAGACAACTTCGTATCTATAAATAGCTGCATTGCAGTGGATCTATTTGGACAAATTTCAGCAGAGAGTGCGGGTACACGTCACATCAGTGGGACTGGGGGACAGCTAGACTTCCTTACTGCAGGGTTTGAAAATCCTAAGGCTCAGAGCTTCATAGCTCTTCCTTCTACATTTACAGATAGAAAGGGTAACCTACATTCGAATATCAAGCCTATATTTACAGGTGGAGATATCATTACAGACCCTCGAAGCCAGGCGTACACAATGGTTACCGAGTACGGTATTGAGAACCTCGCTGGAGCTTCTGTATGGGAGCGGGCTGAGAAATTGATTAATCTTGCGCATCCTGAATTTAGAGAAGAACTGATCCATTCGGCTAAGGAAGTAAATATATGGCGACGATCGAACAAGAGGTAGTGTTAGTGATTATACGCTTATAATAGGTAATTTAAGGCGCCCTTTTGGGTGCCTTATTCATTATATTGTATGTTATAATTAGCAAATGGATCAATATTACGTATTTATGATAATCAAAGCGGTGATTTCAGTAGTTATCGCTTTGCTACTAGGTAATGGCATAGTTGTCTGGTTCAATAATATGCCTGTAAGATGGTTTCAGGAGGAAGGTGAAAGTTTGCCTCCTGCACTTATTAAAGACACGGAAAGTGAAAGACAGAGACTCGCTAGTACTCCATGGAAGCTGGTTTTTACGGTGTTTTTTGGTGCGAGCGGTGTATTTATGGCCGTTAGGGAATCAACTCAGTTCATGATTGCTGGCATGATGGTAATTTTTATTGTCTCAATGATGGCTATATGTGATGCTAAGTATAGGGTGGTGCCTGATCAACTTAACGTTTTACTTGCCGTATCTGCAGTCGGTTTCGTGAGCTTCAACGAGAAGATGCTCGAACCGCTTTATGGTGCGCTAATCGGACTTTCGCTAGGGCTTGCAACATATGGACTAGGAAGGATAATATACCATAAGACTGTAATAGGTGGGGCTGACCTGAAGTTCTATATTTCGGTAGGCCTTGTGACAGGTGTTAATGGAGTGCTTGCGATATTTATTATGATTTCAATTTTTGCACTTATCCACATCGTATACCTAAGCATCACTAAGAGGTTTGATGCTGACGAGCACAGACCGATGCTAGTGTATGCACTTCCGGCAGTCGCAATATATGTGCTGGTGCTATGGGATTATCTTCCGCTGGTGCTTATATAACGCATCTAAATTACTATTAATTTTTATATCGCATAATAGTGATTAAGCATATTTAAACATAGAGAAAGGTTAATATGTCTGAGAACAGCAAGAATATTCTTCTTAAAATTCAATATGACGGTACGAACTTTCATGGTTGGCAGAAGCAACCTGACGTGAGAACAGTTCAAGGTGAAGTAGAGCATGTACTTCGCTTTATTGCCGGCTACGAAGTGCCTGTAAATGGCACTAGCCGTACAGATACCGGCGTTCACGCTCTTGGTCAATGCTGCTCTTTCGTATGGGATAATCCGCTTCCGACAGAGAAGCTAGCAGACATCATGAACAGGAGGTTTGGAGCTGGCGGTCTTGGGCGCAGCGGTCTTCCTGGAGATATCAGAATTATTTCCTCAGACGAAGTGTCTATGGATTTTCATGCTAGATTTTCTTGCCATGGCAAGACGTATAAGTATATTATCGATAGAAGTGGAGATATTTTTGAGAGGAATCACGTTTACCATTACAGCTTTCCTTTAGATCATGCAGCTATGCGTGAGGCGGCAAGTTTAGCTATGGGAACACATGATTTCGCTTCGTTTCAGACTGCTGGGGGAATTCCTAGAGAGACTACGATTAGAACGATTACAGATATTTCAATAACAGAAGAAGATACTAGGACTGTCATCAGAGTTACTGGTGACGGATTTCTCTATAATATGGTCAGGATTCTGGTCGGCACATTGATTGAAATAGGAACTGGCAAGAAGGAAGCTCAGGAGATGAAATACATAATAGCTTCTACCGACAGGAGCAAAGCGGGATTTACAGCACCGCCAGAAGGGCTGTATCTCGAAGAGATTTATTTTGATGATGAATTTAAGCATGGAGGCGGCACTTGTATAAAGTAAGAATTGATAAATTTGAAGGGCCATTCGATTTGCTGGTTTATCTGATTCAGAATGCCAAGATGGACATATATGACATAAAGGTTGCTGAAATCACTGAGCAGTATATCGGCTATCTCAAAGAGATGGGTGAGCTTAACGTCGAAGTGAGCAGCGAATTTATAGTGCTGGCGGCAGTGTTAATCAGGCTTAAGTCGCACATGTTGCTGCCTCGTGTCAACGATGCTGGAGAAGTCGTAATTGACGAAGACCCTCGCATGGAATTAGCGAGCAGGCTTGCTGAGTACGTTAAGACTAAGAAAATTGCTGAGATGCTTCAGGAGAGACTGGAAGCCAATCAATGTATTCATGAGAAACCTGCTGAGGATATGTCGGAATACCTTGATTCACCTGACGAGCTTCTAAAGGCTGATATCGAGCAGTTCGTTAATGCGTTCAATGCATTTTTGCAGAAGAAAAAGCGAGTAGCTGATGTCAAGAAGAGGTATCAGAGGATTAAGCGTGAGCGTGCTTCGATTGAAGATCGTATAAGCTATATGACAGCTATCATAAAGGATAAAGCTTCGGTTGGAGAGTATATTGATTTTACCGAGTTAGTGCCTGAAGAGGCGGATAGGTATGATATAACACTTTCGTTCATGTCGCTTCTAGAAATGATTAAGATGCAGGAAGTTGACGCTAAACAAGAGAAAAACTACGGAAATATCAGCGTGATTAAGAAAGAGGTTCAGACAGATGTACAATGATAAGGTAATGAAATCAGCACTTGAATCGATGATGTTTGTCTGGGGTGAGCCGCTTAAGGTTAAGGACGCAGCAGAGGTTCTGGATGCTGATAAGAAGGAAGTAAAAGAGCTTTTCCTAGAGCTACAGCGTGAATATGCGATGATGGGACGTGGAATCAGAATCAGAGAAGTTGATAGTGCATTTCAGTTCGTAACTCATGCTGAAAATGAGCTATTTATCGAGAAGCTTTGCACTCCGGTCAAAGTTAAGAAGCTTTCACAGGCAGCACTCGAAGTCCTGGCAATCATCGCCTATAGACAGCCAGTTACTAAGGGTGAAGTTGATTCTATAAGGGGCATCAAGAGTGAGAGAGTTATCGATGGACTCATGAGCAAGGATTTAGTCGACGTAGCTGGAAGATCTGAAGGCGTTGGTCGTCCACTTCTGTATAAAACGACAGATGAGTTTCTCAAGAAATTTGGATTCACGTCGATTAAGGAGCTTCCGGATATAACTGAGTTTGATGATATAGAGGAATACGAAGACGAAAATGCTCACGAGCAGCTATCGATTAATTTTGAAGGAGATGCGGATAGTGAGGATAAATAAATACATTGCATCCTGTGGTGTTACTAGCAGGAGAAAGGCTGATGAATTAATTCTAGCGGGCAAAGTCGCAGTCAATGGTGCGATTATGAGAGAGCCTGGTTACGATGTTCAGCCTGATGACGAGGTTATATGTGATGGTAGAAAAATCTCACTCGAAGTGGGGAAGACGTATATTTTGCTAAATAAGCCAGTGGGTTATGTGACCACTACCTCTGATGATAAGGATAGACCTACAGTTCTCGACCTTATTCAGAATGAGGACAGGAGAATATTCCCTGTGGGAAGGCTTGACTACAATACATCTGGACTTCTTATTCTTACAAATGACGGAGATGTTGCCAATAAGTTAATGCATCCTTCGAAGGAGCTTGACAAGACATACCGCGCTGTCGTATCGGGAATTCTTACACGTGGTAAGATTGCAAGACTCGAAAAGGGCGTAGATATAGGTGGATTTAGAACTTCTCCAGCTAAGGTCGAGGTTAGAAAGCACAATAGGAACTCCACTGTAGTTGATATCACTATTCATGAGGGCAAGAACCATCAGGTTCGCCGTATGTTTAAAGCTATCGATACACCAGTTCAGACACTAGAACGAATCAAGATAGGAAATCTCGTAATTGGAAGATTGGCAGTAGGTGGCTATAGAAAGCTTGGACCTGCCGAGGTTGAATATTTGAAGTCGATATAGATATACTGGAATAAATGAAAATAAAGAACGCAGATGCCTATGAAGAGTCTTCTATGATTCATCCAAACATCTGCGTTTTATTTTATTGAAATGTCGAGTTACCATCCGAAAGATGACATCAGATCAAACCTCTAGTCTGGCATCATACTTTCGCCACGACTCGATTCAATGTATGTCCTGACAATCTTCACTGCACCGTCGATACCGGCACGACTAGTGTTGATAAGCAAATCATATGAATCTCTATCACCCCATTTAGTATCGGTGTAGTACTCATAGTATCTGCGGCGCTGCTTGTCCATCTGCTTAACAACTTTCTCCATCTGAGCAGGAGTCATATTCTTAGCTTCCTGTGCAGATAGAAGCGCTAGCTTACGCTTTACCCTATCCTCTAGTGGAGCAAATAGGAAAATACTTACGTGTGACTGGTCTCTTAATATGTAATCAGCACCACGACCAACGATTACACAGCTATCCTCGGCAGCGATTTCTCTAATAATCTTGTATTCCTCTGCCTGAATCTTGTCGTATGGAGATGGCTGATACAGCTCGATACCTGAAAATAGGGCGCTAGCTGCAAAATCAGGAGCCTTCTCCTCGTTGTTCTTAACATACTCCTCGTGGAATCCAGTCTTCTGAACTGCCATGCTGATAAATTCGTTGTCGTAGAACTTGATGCCCAGTTCATTAGCAAGTCGCTTGCCAACCTCATGACCACCGCTACCAAACTCTCTTCCGATTGTTACTATGACTTTATTTGACATAACATCGCCTCCTTAAGCTGATTATAACATAATCTATCGATAATTAATCAACCTATAAATTCTGTTTTATTGCCTCTATAAAGCCTGTTAAATTATCCTTGCTGTCAAATTGTGCTCTCGCATTATCGTCGCGTCCACCGCCTTTGCCGTCAAACTCCTTAGCGTGTTCCTTTACGAGGTTGCCGCAATGGTATGACCCGTCGGAAACGAGCATGAGCGTGTGTGAAGGAGCATTTGCAAGAGCAAGAAGTGGCTTGTATCCCTCAATCAGCTCCAGAGCCTTAAATCCGAGCTTCTGTAGGTCGTTAGGGGAGATGCTGTCATATTCTCTATACACAAATTTAGAGTCTGCTTCATAGCTATTAGCAATAGACTGTGCTTCTGCATTGCGCACATACTCTGCTAGGTGTGCTCGATCGGCCTTTAGGTCTGCTTCTTCCTTATCCCTCTTACTTAGTGCACTCATGAGGTTCTCGGGTTTTGATGAAAATTTTTCAGCTATCTCAGTTAGAATCTTGTGAGACTCACGATAGTGGAGTAGCGCATTTCTGCCGCAGTCGAAATATATTCTCGTCATACCCTTGTTAGGCTCTGCTTTAAATATCTTAATGATACCAACTTCGCCGCTCGTAGCAGGGTAGGTACCGCAGCACGCACAGCAGTCAAATGGATCCTTTTGATCACCAACTGTAACAATTACGACGTTTCCATCGACTTTTTCATTAACAGCTTTTCTGAGGGGCATATCATTGGCAGCCTCAATTGAATCGAATTGATGAGCCTGTATAGGTAAGTTTTTCCATAAAGCTTCGTTGGCTAATGTCTCAGCTTCTTCGAGCATCTCTGCTGTCATAAGCTCGCCGCCCAGATCGATGTCTATAGTTATATAATTCTGTCCCATGTGGAAGCCCTTATTAGCTCCCTTATAAAGTTTATAGATCGCGCCGCTGAGTATATGCTCACCGTAATGTCTCTGCATATTTGTAAAGCGGAACGCCCAATCAAGTTCCATTATGACCACATCTCCGATAGCAAAAGGGACCTCATCCTTGGTGTAATGCGCCACCGCATCACCTGAATCGTGGGTGTCGTAAATAGATACGATTTTGCTATTATCAGTCGATAAAAAGAGAGTTCCTCTATCGCCAGGTTGTCCACCGCCTTCGGCAAAGAAAACGGTTCTGTCGGTTATAATTTCAGCTTTATCTTTGGCGATAATTATATCAGTTATTGTCGCCTCGAGCGTTTTTAAGTATTGGTCACTGTGGAAAACTTTTTCTGTTTTCATTTTTCCTCCCTGCTAAGCTGTTCTTTCACAAATCGAACAAAAATATGTAAAATTATTTTTTGAAACTGTTGATAACTTCTCTTGACATCTAGATTTACAATCGCTAAGCCTTGAAAAATGCGAATTTGCGATTATCAACTTATCCACTTTGGCATGTTGAGAAGATTGTATACGATTTTTGATTTTTATGTGGATAATTCGTGATGTGTGCATTTTATTAGGAATTAAGCGATGTGGATAACTTACATCAAATCTATTAATTAAAAAAGAACAACTGTTGACAAATAAAATTAGTTATTATCGTCAGGACTGTAAATCATCTCGCTAAACTTCGCCCCAGACGTCTCAGAAAAGCTCTTAAATACTTGAGTTTCTAACTTATATCTACCCCTTAATTTGAGCTTGCTCGAGTTCATGCTTCGGCCAATATCTGCTTCCATGTTGGTTATCTTGATGATGTCATGACTCATGACTACGAGCTCGTCGTTAGGTGTTAACAGATATGCTCCGTATAGGTCATGATTCATAAAATAATTAGATGAATCCACATGGTAGTTATCTTTGTTGTATAGGACATATACGATTCCGTTAGGGGCTGGCGACATGGTGGCGTCTGCCCCGAAGACGGAATCATCCAAATCGAACGCTTCTGCAGGCACTGTTAATTCGTACAATGTTATATACTCAGCCTGCTGGAGCTGGAGCGCTGCCTCGTAATTCGATATATGCATCAGTGTTGTCACCTCGAACTCTAGGATGCGGCGTGTTCGCGTGAGGCTGCGCGGTGATAGCGTGATCAGCGCTTCTCCATAGATATATGTATCGGAAAGCGCTGTGAACCTACACTTGTACACTGTCGCTTCTCCGGTAGGAGTTGCGGCAGTGGTCGCTTTTGATATCTTATTTCTGACAAGTTCAGCGAGTCCAATCTCTTTAAATCTGCTTCTCTCCATCTCGCTAACATTAACCTCACCAAGGAATGAAGCACCATGAAAATCTTTATCGAGCATCCTCATCAGGAAGTAGTTGATAAGTTCAAAAGATGTGAGAGGGGACTTGCAGATTAATTGCTGACCCTCTTTACTTTTATCTTCAAATGCAGGGGTTTCATGTAAAAGCTTTCTTGATGCTTCCTTCATAAGATCAAGTCTAATGAGTGTTTCCTTACGAAAATCCTGAATAAACAGTTCGTGTCCTTCGTAGTACTTCTCGTTTGTTGCCACAACCTCATCTATAAGCTGAACCATTGTAAAGAACGGAATCTTAACTTCTTTACCACCTAGGCTGCCCGAAATTCGTTTCCATTCTGACCTAACTTCACGACCACCTTCAGGATTTTCAGCATTCGAAAATATCTCACGATAATCATCGACACCGTACTCAGAGAAATCTAAGTGAATAAGCTGGAATAGCTTATCCTTGCTTCCATCCTTTGCAGTCCAAGAAACCTTCATGGCTACGACGCCCATAAGCCGTGTGTCAGTAGCGATACATGAGTCGAAGCGGTAGTCATTAAAATGATTATATTTATTTGAAAGTTTACCTTCTACAACCTTAAGTTCTGGCATGTTTAATCTCCTTATTAATCCATAACATTTTAATTATACCAAAAGTGAGTGAGAATCTCGCTCTCGATAGTATTTTTCTCAAAAAACCTTGATATGTAACATATGCAACTTGACACCCACCAAAATACATATATAATACTTTTGAAATCCTTATTAAGAGCGAGTGAGGGAATGG
>ERZ772956.865-NODE-865-length-21550-cov-13.611910_pt1 | contig 21550 bp, 32 predicted proteins | sample MGYA00580683_ERZ772956 | MGnify/ENA primary metagenome ERZ772956 (study PRJEB29015, sample SAMEA2738077) | human oral metagenome | biome: human oral; feature: human-associated habitat; material: saliva | place: China | collected 2212 ... | reverse complement strand
TAATTCCCCCTTCCCTTCTTAGCCTAAAAAGGCTTTTAGGGACTTGGTAAAATGGCTCTTTTTCTTTCAAGTCCCTTCACCTCCCTTTTTAGTTAAAAATAATTAATAGAGATAGCATTATTACACTAAAGATTAATGCAGTTATAATTATGCTTAAATCATCATTTTTAGAGACTTCTTTATTATATAAATCTTCAAAGTAATCCGCAGCTTCTCTTAGATATTCAGAATTAAAATACATACATTTTCTGTATCTTTTTTCTCTTTCGAGTTCATATTCAAGTCTTGCGTTTTCATCCATTAGCTTTTTTAAATTTTCTTCTGTTACTTCAACTTTGTTAAAAGTAATATCCATGTATTCACTTTCTATTTTTCCTATTTCTTCTCCAATTTTCATACTGTCCTCCACATAAGAATAAATATAGTTAAAGCTTCTATTATAGAAATTGCCCCTAGAATTGTTATAATAATGTCTCTATCATAAATTTCGGTCTCTTTTTTTAAAGAGAAATTATAATAATAATGCACTTTACCTCTTAACCAATCTAGTTCTTCCTGAACTGTTCTAAAATTTTTATTTTTTCTCTCTTCTTTAATTTCTTGTAGCAATTCTTTAACTTCTTCTATTTTTTTTACAATATCTTCAGTTTTTTCAAATTTTATTCCCATAGTATCTCCTATTTTCATATCACTCTCCCCTAAGCTACTTCTGTATTATCTTTTTCAATGTTAGGTAAAATACCGTTTTCTTTTAAGAGATTATATAAGAAAATTCTGCCTTTTTGAGTCCAATACATATGTGTTTTACTATCCAAAGTGCCATCTGTTTTTGTGTATGGATTAGTTTTAGTTTGAGTATATCCATAAATAGCATATTTTTGATATAAAAACCAAACTCCACTTTGCTTATATTGCACTCCTAGATCATGTAAAATTTTGTTAAATTCTTGTGCAGATTTCCCATAATCTTTAGCTATTGCTGTAACACTTAAAAGCTCTTTACATTGTAGAATTAAGTCATAATATAAAGCTTTTGGCTGTAATTCCATTATTTGTTGTTCTTTTATTTTATTTTCTAGCTTTAAATTATCTAATTGCTCTTGTTGATCCGCTGCAAGTCTTAAAGCTTCTGCAAATGTCTTTGGTAATTGAAACTCTCTTTTTATATAATTTTCCATTCTTTCAAATTCATTTATATAGTCTACATTTAATTCAAATGCTTTTGGTACTGCTGCAGAGTAGCCCCCAACTAATTGGGCTACTCCTTTCTTAGTTATTAAATAATTTCTATTACTTTTCCCATTTGAAGCTATGTAATTATGCGGTATATAGAATTGGGCGGAAAGTTCCGCTCTATTAAATTTTTCTATATAACCATCTATTTTTTCTAATAAATCTTTATGATTTACTCATAGTTCTTCAGCTACTCTATTACTTGTTGTTACCAAAATTCCATTTACATTTTCAACTTTTACTATATAGTCACTCATTTTTCCATCCTATCACTCCATCTATAATAGTTTTAATCTTCTCCATCTCTTTGTTTATAGACTTTAATTCTTCATAAGTTATAAATTGCTCTTCTGTACTAAAGTATAGATTGTAATAATCTTTATTTAAGTATCTCTTCATTTCGTATTTTGTAATTTCTAACTCATCTAAATCAAATTCAAAAAAATAGAAATCTATCTCTATGAAGTAGTAATTAATTTTAACTCTAAGTGTTATGCACTCACACCAAACATTAACTTCATATTCTTTTAATTTATCGAATTTTCTTAAAATTTCTCTAAAATGATCCTGAGATGCTATATTTTTTTTATAATTATCTATGTGTCTTAAAAACTCAGCTGGCTCCATTTTAAATTCTTCTCTTACTGTATTTGCTCCTATCATATTTCTCTCCTTAGTCTTTAAATAAATTTTTTGCTATAGTGTCATCATAATTTTCTTTTTTAGTTTCTCCAGCTTCTTCTATAAATTCTCCAGTTTCTGCATTTATGATATCTCCGTCACTTTCTATAATTTCGATATCTTCAGTATTTTTAGTATCTGCAACTTTAAAAGATTTATCATCTTTTTCTATGTTTTCTAAAAATTCTACTGACAAAGGTAACCATTTAAGCATTTTCTTAACTACTGTCTTATGTGACATAGCTTCAAAATCTGTTTTCCAAGGTCCATTTCCAAATGTTTTAGAGAATTTCTTTGCATGTGCTTCTATTTCTTCTTTTGTCATATATTCAAATGCTCTTGTATCATCTTTTAGAATTGCTACACAATAGCAACCTAAGAAATTTCCTTTATTTGCTAGATTAGGCTTGTGTATTAAGTTTCTATCTAGCCCGTAAGTTATTTCAAAATCATCATTTTCATAGACTGAATAGGCATAAATATCCTTTAATTGCCCACTTCTTCTCAATAATTCTATCATTCCTTTATATCCAATTTGGAATTGGCATTCTCTACCGTAAGGAATTAGGTAACATTGCCCTAAAGTTCCTGGCTCTAGCCCTAATTGTGCTGATATCATTAAAGCCCCCAATAGACTCTCTTGGCTACATTGAGCCAACTTTGGGTTCTGTCTAATTGTAGTTATAGCGATTCTTACGAATCTGTCTGTATTTATGTGTTTTGGCAATGCTGTTGCAAATTGCTTTGCTCCGGCTTGTATTATGTCAAATATTGTTTTTCCTTTTTTTTCTGCTACTGCTGTTGTTCCATTATTTGCTGTTAAACTGTTTTTTGCTACTGTCATTTTATCTACTCTCCTTTATTATCTAACTGCTAAAAATTTACTCACTTTTTGGTATTTACTTTCTAATTCTTTGTACTGTGCTACAAGTTCTGCATTAGCTTTTATCATAGCTTCTAAGTCTGGACTTCTCTTAGTTTGTATATTAAATTTTATTTTCCCAGCAACTCCCTTTTGTGTTCCATTGTTTATTAGTTCGAGCATAATTTGCTCTTTGAGTAAATCTTGCTCTTTTTTTAGATTATTAATTTCTTTCCCAATATCTTTAACTTTTTGTGCCTTTTCTTCAAGATCCACAAATTCAACTACTGTATCATTTTCAATATCCATTGCCTTTTTCTTTAAATAATCCATGTAAGCATCAGAGCCATCTGGCATCGGTGGTATCTGCTTTAAGATGTTTTCTTTATAAAACTCTGTAGCCTTTTCTCTTATAAGTGTTATATCTTCTTCGCTTCTCTCTATCTTAAAATCTTTATATTTATTCCCACCAATCAAAACTGCTATATAAGCATACTTGTACCCCGTTAACATTAAATAATGCTGTACTTGTGCATAGTAGTATTGCGGAACTATATCTCCTTCCCAATCTTTGTAGTTAAAAGCATTAGTTGTTTTTATTTCTAATACCCCACAATCTCCAGTATTTCTGTCTTTAAGCACTCCATCTAAGTTAGCTATAAGAAAATCATCTATAATAGAATAAGGGGCTTGATACACAATAAATTCTTTATGCTTTTGAGCAAATACTTTCATTATTGTTGATTCGTGCATATGTCCCCAAAATGTAGCTTCATTGCCCTCAAAATTAGATCCTTCTGTTTTATCTATATAGACATCTATTATGCTTTTGTATTTGTTAACTCCTAAAATTGCTCCTATATCAGATCCACCAATTCTTTTTTCTCTTAAAGTGTGCCAATCTTCTTCGTTTGCATATTCATAAACTTCGTTATTTGTATCTAAAGATTCCTTAAATTCTTCTTTAGACATCTCCATAACTTCTGCTTTAGCAGTTGCTATAAGCTCCTCTAATTCAGCTTTTTTTAATCTGCTATATCCAACTAACCCCAATCTTTTTGCTTCTTCTTTTAATTCCACTACTGTCATTTTTTATCACTCCTTGAATTTTTAAATTTTTTAATGTATAATTCAAGTAAATAGATTTTTACTATTTACTCTTGAAAACATCTAATGCTTGCTTGGTCGGCTAAGTTAGATGTTTTTTTGTTTTTTCCTCTACCATTTCCCTTGCTATATCCTCTATCACTTCCTTAAAAGCTATTTTTACAGCTTCTTTAATACTTTCTATATCTAATCCATTACCTCCTTTTAAATAGTTATCTAGAGCCATTTTTGGAATGTAATAACTCCAGTTCTTACCTTTTTTTGTACAAGAGCAACCATTAATTTTGTTAGCTTTAATCTGCTCTCGCACAGCTTGTACAGTACAGCCCATTATTTGAGCAGCTTCTGCTACTGTGTAGCTATTCTCCATAAGTCCTCCTTTTTTTATAAAATATCTTCAAAATCGTACAACTCTACATATCTAAGATATAATTTAAATAACCAATTAAATTTATACTTAATTATGTCTTTAAATGTAGCTTTAGCATACATTTCTTTAATTATCATTTTCTCCCTCCCAAAGTTCCATTAGTTGAATAATAGCTAATGCTCTTTTTAAACTTAACCCTTTTAATTCATTTCTACCCCAGTACTTCTCTAAAATTTTGTTACTTAGCATAATAGCCTCCTTAATTTTCTTCAAAATAGTAAACCCTTATAGCAGTTTTACTATCATCCCCCCTTTATAGATACGTTCTTAATTTATCTAGTATAATTTCCTTAAATCTTTCAACAGTTATAAGTTCACCATTTTCTGTTTCTGCATTTTTATACATCATAAAAGTTTCTGAAAATTCAGTACACCATCCACTACCTACTTCATTTAAAACATCTTGGTATAATTCAGATTTACAAACTTCTTCATACACTTCTTTTTTTTCTTTATCTGTTAAATTTTTCCAGTATTTCATTTTTATCCCTACTTTTATATTTTCATTTCCACTTTATTTATATAGCAATTGTAATCATCAATTACCTTTTCCAACATTTGCTCAATTTCATACTCCCTAGCATTTTTAAAATTAGATTCAATTTCTTTTTTATCGCATTCAATGATATCTTGCTTTACCAACTCCTTTACTAAATTTGTTAATATCTTTTCTATTTTTTCTCTATCTTGGATATACATTTAACCAACTCCTTTAATTTTTAAGTTTTAGATTTTAAAATCGTTACCTATTAGGATACACTTTTTGCAAAAAAAATAGGAGTTGGATCATCTATACCAAGAACTTCCATTATTTTGAAAATTTCATTTGAGTTAAATATTTTTGAGTTTAATTTATTGTTGTAAGTTCTTATAGACATTCCTATAGCTCCAGCTTGTTGCTTTTTTGTAGAGTATCCTTTTTCTACAAATTTACCCATTAATTTATTTATATTTACCATAAAATCCTCCTTTCGCCTATTTTACTCTGTTACCTTTTAGGTTACTTATATAATATCACTTCTTTAAAAGTTTGTCAACACCTAATAGGAAAAATTTTTTATTTTTTTAGAAAAAAAGGTTGCTTTTTAGGTAAAAATAGTTTATAATAAAGAAAATTTAGGAGGTAAAAATATGGAAAATAAACTATCTAGAAAAAAGACTCCACCAACTAAGCAAGAAATCGAGTTAGCTAATAGATTAAGAACAAAGAGGATAGAAAATAATCTTTCTTTGCAAGATGTAGCAGAAAAATTAGGAATATCTAAAGTGACTGTTTCAAGGTATGAAACTCTAGATATTACTAATATTCCAAGTGATAAAATAGAAGGAATGGCTAGACTTTATAACACAACTCCAGCATTTTTAATGGGTTGGGAAACAAAAAAAGAAAAAGAAAATATTAATATAGATACTGTAACTACTGATTATATGATGATTCCATTATATAGCAATATAAGTGCTGGATATGGAGCTTCTGATGTAGATTTTATAGAAATGATCCCCGTATTTGGATTAAAGAAAAATGGGACAGAATATTTCGCGGTTAAAGTTGCTGGAGATAGCATGGAGCCGAAGATTCCAAATGGCTCTACTATCATAATAAAAAAAGATATAGCTATAGAAAATGGAGAAATAGGAGCTTTCTGCTTGAATGAAGAAAATTTCGTAAAGCAGAAAAAGACTATAAAAGATAAATTGATACTTCATTCTTTTAACTTAGCTTATGACGATAAAGTAGTAAATGAGTATGATGATTTTAAAGAATATGGAAAAGTAGTAAAAGTAATGATAGATCTATAATGGATCTATCTTACTTTAATATAAAAAAGGGAGTGATTTATATGACTATCGACGAAGTAAAGGAATTTGCTAAAGTAAAGGGAATTGTGCTTCCACCATTACAAAGCAAAAAATACTTAAATTTAGTAAGTACACAACTTACTAATGATGAGGAGTTGCTATTCTTTTGCCAAGCAAATGAGGGGAAAAATGACGGTACTTTAATGATTACAACTAAGAGAGTTGCATTTTTAACTATTAAATTATTTGGTGGAGCAAGTTCTGTATCTATAGATATCTCTAAGATTAATAGTGTCTCTAAGAAAAAAGGTGCTTTAATGGGAGAGTTAGAGATTTGGGATAATTCAGGAAAAGTATTATATAGTATGCCTTCTGCACACACAGATATGGCAGAAAATGCAATAAATGAAGCTAAAGCTAAATTAAATGCTCCAGCTTCTACAACTGTTATAAATCAAGTTAGTGGAGCGGATGAAATATTGAAATATAAGACTTTATTGGATCAAGGAATAATTACAACAGAGGAATTTGAAAAGAAGAAAAAAGAGTTATTAGGACTTTAAAAAAAATAAAAAAAATACCCCTCTCAAGTTCGTAACTCTAAAGGGGTTAAAAAGAGTGTGTCCTCTTTTTTGTTCATCCACATAAATTATAGCACACTCTATTTAAGTACGTCAAATTAAAAGGAGTGTGATTTTTTTATGAGAGCAGCAAATGGAATGGGAACTGTTTTTAAACTATCAGGAAACAGAAGAAAGCCATGGGCTTTATTAGGCCCTAAATATTACAGCATAGAAGAAAAGAAATATAAAAGAGATTTTATAGCCTGCTTTAAAACTCAAAAAGAAGCTGAGACTTATAAACTAGCAATGTTTACAAATAATCTTGAAATGTTAGAAAATACAGGAGTAAAAATTGCTAAGAAAAAAGAAAAAGGAATAACATTTGAAGAGTTATATAGGTTATGGATTAAGTCTAAGGAAGATGTTAAAGCAGGAACCAAATCTAACTATGAAACTAATTTTAAAAGAAGTAAAAAATTGTATGGATTAGAAATAGCTAAAATTAATGGTATTATGCTACAAAACATCTTTTATAGTTTGGATCTAACTAATAGTACATTAAGATTATTAAGAAGTTTCTGGTCTAATATTTGGGATTTTGCAATTCTAAATGATATGGCCACTAAGAACTATGCTAAGTTTTTAAAACTTCCAGTTCAGGAAAAAGGTAACAAGACTGGAGATAGAGAAAGACCAATTAGTAAAGAAGAATTACAAGCACTTTGGAATAATCTATATAATTATGATGTAGACAAGTATAGAATTATAGATATGGTATTGATTCTGTGTTATACAGGTTTAAGAATAAGTGAGCTGTTAAAAGTAAACAGAAAAAATATTTATCTAAAAGATTATTACTTTGAAATAGAAGCGTCTAAGAGTAAAGCTGGGATAAGAAAAATCCCTATTGCAGATAAAATACTAGAGCTTTTTAAGAATAGATATTTCAGCAAAGATAAACATTTATGGCAGAGACTTGATGGCTTAGAGTATGATTATGATTCTTTTGATAATCATTTTAGAATATTATTTAGGGATATGGGCTTATCATATCATAGCTTACACGATACTAGACATACATTCGCAAGTTTATTATCAGATACTGTAGCAGATAAAGATGCAATTATAAAAATGATAGGACATTCTAGCTATAAAACTACATCTGAGGTTTATGTACATAAGAACCTCAAGAAGTTAAAAGAAGCTGTTGATGAAATATAAAATTACAGTATATAAAATATATAGTTATTATTAAAGTGTTTGCACTTTGTTAACATCTAATTCAAGTTAAGTCAATTTATTCTACACTTAAATTTTGAATTAATGGTATTTAGCATACTTTAGAAATCATATTTTAAAAATAGTTTAATTTCTACAAAAAAGCCCGAACTTGCAAAAAGTTGAGGGCTTTTTTGTTGTTACGATATTTTTTTGTTGCTAATTTGTTGCTAGTAAATTTGGTTTTTTATAGCTTGACTTTATAGTATTAATGAGTTAAAATTAATTAAACAAATACCTTTCTCAATGTAGGGGATAACATTGAATTGATACAATTATGTTTCTCAATGTACAGCTAAACATTGATGATACAAATACCTTTCTCAATGTAGGGGATAACATTGAATTGAGCAATGTAAAAGCCCTAAGGAAACTTGGGGCTTTATTCTTTATGGAGGATATATGGAGATTAATGGTATTTATTTTGCCAAAAGAGAATTTTATCAAATAATAAGAAATATAGGTGGAGTATGGAATGACTCAAAGGAAAGACCTATTGTTTGTCTTTTAAAAATAGATGATACCGATATTTATTGGGCAATACCAATGGGTAATTTAAATCATAGAAGTGAAAAGGCAAAAGAAAGATTAGATTTTTATTTGAATATAGAAGAATCTGATATTCGTTCTTGTTTTTATCATATAGGAAAAACAACAATAGATACTATTTTCTTTATTTCTGATGTTGTTCCAATAAAAGAAATCTATATTGACAGAGAGTATCTAGGTTTTAACAATATCCATTATATTATAAAGAATAAGAAATTAATATCTGAGCTAGAAAGAAAGTTAAAACGGATATTATATTTTGAAGACAGTACACCTAATTATTTCAGACAACATATAACAGATTTAAAAAATAAACTATCAAATATAGGCTAGAAGATTTTGACAGAAAGTCTATAAAAGAATAAGAAAGGAGTTTATATTAATATCTATGAAATTATTGAATACAAAAGATCCATTTTATTCGACTAGAAATATAGAAGCTTTAAAAAAGTCGATAGATGAAGTAAAAAAAGGTAAGCTCATTACAAAAACTATTAAAGAATTAGAGAGAAGAGAAAAATAACATTTTTTAAAATAGAAAAGCACCTAGTTTTTAGCTAAGTGCTTTGTGTTTAATTATAATAATGTCAATCAAATTCTAAAAATATTCCTTTTTGTCTTAAACTTTCCCTTGCTTTTCTCTTATTCTCTAAAAGCATATTATTTTCTTTGACTTCTTTAATCACCCAATCAGGTGGGTTATCAACAATAATTTCTAGTATTCTTTCATCAGCTAATTTAGTATAACCTTGTTTTACTGATTCAGGGGTTATAAATCTCATTTAATTACTTCCTTTTTTCTTTATCATATACCCAATAAGGAGCTGTTAATGTAGCTAACCTATCATATTCAGGATCATAAAATATTGTCATCTTAATCTTCCCCTAGGTTATATAATTTTAATATGTAAACATCTATTTCTATAATTGGCAATAATAACCTTTTTTATAATTTTCAAGAACTTTTGTTTCTCCTAACTCTTCTAATCTTTTTAAAAGTTTATTTCTACTAACTTCTTTTAAACTTGTTTTATTTCCATTTTCATCTGTATAATGAATATTAATTCCTATACATGCCGAGTCAAGAAGTTCATAAATTTCATCATAATTTTTTTCATCAATTAAATCCTCAGGTAATAAAAGTATCATATTTAACACCTCTTTAATTTAAAATTTATATTGGTTTATATTTCCCAGCTTTATAATTTTCAACAACTTTTATTTCACCTATTTCTTCAATTCTTTTTAAAGCTTTTTCTTTTTCTATTTTTGATAAATTTATTTCTTTTCCATCTTTAATTAAAACTGTTTCTATATCATTAAAAATAAAATCTAATAACTTATTAACTTCATCATAATTGTTTTTATTAATTAAATCCTCTGAAAGTCGCCAAAACATTCTTTTCTCCTTTTCAAATAATTTTTTCTCAAATTCAAATAAGTCTTTTGCTGAAATTTCTAAATTTTCAATGTTATATTTTTTCTTAATGTTATTCACATCACTAAGCATTTTAGAGGTAAGTTCTTTTTTCTCTTTATAATTTTTAAATCCATCTAATCCAGCTTCATAAGGAGTTTCTAGTTTTTTACATTCAAGACAATACTCTTTATAAATTTTCCAAATGCTTTTTTGAGCTTTTTCTAAATCTGTCATCTTTAAAAACTCTTATATTTTAGAATATATTTTTTTCAATTTTAAACATTTCTTCTCTCGAAAAATCAATACCATCAATTTGATATTTTTTCATTATCTCTTTCCCTTTTTCTATAAAATCTAATGTTATTTGTTTTAATTTAACACCATTATGACCATCTAATCCCTTAGGTACTTTAACACTTTCAATTTTCTTTCGCTTTTTACAACACTCTATGTATGCTTCTACTAATTCTTGTTTAGCTTTCTCTTTATCACTCATTTTCTTCTCCTATACCTTAATCACTTTCTGAAGAGTTCTATTTATGATATCTCTTCATAGATTTCTTTTTTTATCTTATAAGCTTCAAATATTGAAAATTCTTTATCTGTTACTTTAACAATATATTTTTTTTCAATTTCTTTAACTTTTTCATAAAGAATATTAGAAGCTTCCTTATACTCAGAGTTATGACCATCCATTACTCCAACAGGCATTTTATCATCCTCTATTTCTTTACATCTACTAAAATATATTTTGTATGTTTCTTTAATTTCTTCAATAGCTTTTTCTAAATCTGTCATCTTTAAAAACTCCTATATTTTAAAATAATTTTTCAATTATTTAGTTCTTTCTTTAAAAAATTCTTTCCAGTAAGGATTTTCTTTATCAAAAATTTCTTTTTCCTCAGGAGTTAAATTATATGGATAATCTGCAAATAAATTAAAGATTTTTATCTTATCAAAACTAAACATATACTTACCAATAGAATCTAAATCATCTATCCACCATATTTTATCGTTTTTATTTTGTTTATAAAAGTCACTGAGCATATTTATTTTTTCTTTTTTATCTTCTGATAGCCCCCATTTCTTAAAAGCTTCATTACAAGCTTTTTCATAATCATCTAATTGTTTTTTGATTTCTTCTTTAGGTAAAGAGAAATCAATAATTAACTCATCTGGAACTAAAATATCTTCACTCATTTTCCCTCCAATATATTCTCTCAATTTATTTTTTATTCACATACCTACTTATACTACTATATCCTATGTATGTCAATGCTTCTTTGTAAATATTATTAATTTTTTATTTTCAAAATAAAATTAACAATTTATAATGTACTATTTTGTAAAAAAATATCTAACAATAGTTATAGAATAATGCTATAATGTAAAAAAATAATAGGAGTATTAAAGTGGAAAAAATATATTCAGTATCAGAATTTAATAGAATGGTAAAAAGTTATATAGATGACATTGATGATTTCCAAGATTTTTATATTGAAGGAGAAATTTCAAACATAACTTACTATAAAAGTGGACACTTATATTTTTCAGTAAAAGATAGTAAATCACAAATTAAATGTGCTGCTTTTAATTATAAAATGAAAAGAATTCCTGAAGATTTAAAAGAGGGAGATGCGATCAAGTTATTTGGAGATGTTGGTTTCTATGAAGTTAAAGGTGAATTCCAAGTCTTAGTTAGACATATAGAAAAACAAAATGCTTTAGGAGCTTTATTTGCTAAACTTGAAAAAGTAAAAGAAAAAATGGCTGAAAAAGGTTATTTTGATGAAAGTCATAAAAAGGAATTACCTAGATTTCCAAAAAATATTGGAGTTGTTACAGCTTTAACAGGAGCTGCACTTCAAGATATTATAAAGACAACAAGAAAAAGATTTAATTCAATAAATATTTATGTTTATCCAGCAAAGGTACAAGGACTTGGAGCAGAACAAGAAATAATTAAAGGAATTGAAACTTTAAATAAAATAGAAGAAATAGATTTGATTATTGCTGGTAGAGGTGGAGGAAGTATAGAAGATCTATGGGCTTTCAATGAAGAAGAAGTTGCTATGGCATTTTTCAATTCAGAAAAACCTATAATATCAGCTGTAGGACATGAGATAGATTTTCTTTTATCTGACTTGACAGCTGATAAAAGAGCAGCTACTCCTACTCAGGCGATAGAGCTATCAGTTCCTGAAAAAGAAAGTCTTATAAAATCATTAGAGGATAAAAAAATATACTTGGCTAAGTTATTGAAAACTTATCTTGAAGATATGAAAAGAGAGTTATCAATAAGAATGGATAATTATCATTTAAAGAATTTTCCTAGCACTATTAATAACTATAGAGAACTTATAGTTGAGAAGGAAGAAATTTTAACAAAATCTATAAAAGATTTCTTAGAACAAAAAAGACATCTTTTTGAAGTTAAGATAGATAAAGTTTCAGTTTTAAATCCAATAAATACTCTTAAAAGAGGATATAGTGTCAGTCAAGTTAAAAATAAAAGAATAGATGTTTTAGAAGATGTAGAAGTCAATGATGAAATGACAACTATCTTAAAGAATGGTAGATTAATAAGTATTGTTAAGGAGAAAATTTATGAAAAAAATAATGATTAGTTTATTTATATTAGTTTCTATGTTAGGTTTTGCTGAAGGAGAAAACGAAGGATCAGCTATAAGAGAAGTACCTATTTTAGGAAATCAAGAAGCACCAGTAGAAAATACAAGACCTGTTTCAAATGGTGGTGGAGAAAGCCAAACTCCTGATGATGGTGGAGAAACTGTAGAAAATCCTGAAACTCCAAAGGAAGCAACAGGAGTTAGAGAATATAGACCACAAAGTTTAATTCAACTTGATGAACAAATGAAAAAAGGAACTCGTAGTTCTATAATTCAATTAAATGCTAGATATGAACAAGAGTTAAATGCTTATTTGCAATCTGTTTCTTATAACAGTGATGTAATATTCTATTTAGCAAATGAATATATGATGCTTAATAACTATAGTAGAGCTAATAAGATTTTCTTAAAAGACAATAAAGATTTAAGAAATGTTTTTGGAGCAGCTACTACATACAGATTTATGGGACAACATAGAAATGCTATTGATAAATATAGTCAAGCTATATCAATGAACTCAGGTTTTGCAGAATCATATTTAGGTAGAGGACTTTCATATAGAAATTTAAATGAATATGATAATGCTGTTAGTGACTTAAAAACATATATTTCTAAAACTGGAGCTCATGATGGTTATGTAGCTTTAGCAGATGTATACTTTAAAATGGGAAAAAATAAAGAGGCTTATGCAATTGCAAGTCAAGGTATAGCTAAGTATGGAAACTCAGGGATATTAAAAGTTCTAGCTAACAATATCTTAAAAAATAAAATAGACTAATAGACTAAAAGTTGGGGTGAGATTATGAATTATGATTTTATTACAATAAATGATGATATATATCCTGAATGTCTAAAAGAAATTTCTGATCCTCCTGAAAAATTATATTATAAAGGGAACTTAGAATTATTAAAATCTGAAAGAATGATAGCTGTAGTAGGAACAAGAAATCCAAGTTCTTATGGGAAATTGTGTTGTGAATATATGATTAAAAAAATGAGTAAAGCTGATATAACAATAGTTAGTGGTTTTGCAAAAGGAATTGATAGTATAGCACATAAAACTTCTCTAATTACAGGAACTAAAACAATAGCAGTTATTGCTTCAGGACTTGACATAGTCTATCCTGCCTCAAATCTTAGTTTATATAAAGAAATAGAAGAAAAAGGACTTATTTTAAGTGAATATGAAGCTGGAACTAAGCCTTTTAAAGGGAATTTCCCACAAAGAAATAGAATAATAGCGGGCTTATCAAAAGGAATTATAGTAGTTGAAAGTAAAGATAGAGGAGGTAGTTTAATTACTGCTGATTTAGCACTGGAATATAATAGAGATGTCTATGCTGTTCCAGGTGATATTTTCTCTGAATATTCAAAAGGTTGTAATAGCCTTATAAGAGATGCAAAAGCTAAATCTCTTTCTAATATTAAAGAGCTACTGGAAGACTATAATTGGGAAATAAAAGAAGAAGCTAAACTAAAAGTTAGTAAAAATCAACAGTTAATTTTAGATAGCTTATCTTCAGAAAAGAGTCTTGATAAAATACTTGAAGAAACAAAAATAGACCAAACAGAAATATTGTCTGAGTTAATAAATTTAGAGATAATGGGACTTATTAAAAGTATTGCAGGAGGAAGATATAAAAAAATCTTGTAAATACTATAATTAATTGTTATAATTCACTGTAAAATAAATTTTTTAAATACGAGGTGTTAGAATTGGCTAAAAAGTTGGATAAGAACAAATTAGTAATAGTTGAATCACCAGCTAAAGCTAAAACAATAGAGAAAATTTTAGGTTCTTCATATAAGGTAATCTCGTCTTATGGACATATAATAGATTTACCTAAGACTAAAATTGGTGTTGATGTAAAAGATAATTTTAAACCATCTTATCTTACTATTAAGGGTAAAGGTGAAGTCATAAAGAAATTAAAAGAAGCTGCAAAAAAAGCTGATGAAATATATCTTGCATCCGACCCTGATAGAGAAGGAGAATCTATAGCTTGGCATATAGCCAATACTCTAAAGCTAGATCATAATGAAAAAAATAGAATAGAATTTAATGAAATAACTGAAAAAGCAATAAAAGAAGCAGTAAAAAATCCTAGAAAAATTAATATATCTAGAGTTAATTCACAACAAGCTAGAAGAATCTTAGACAGACTAGTAGGTTATGAAATAAGTCCTTTTTTATGGAAACTTATTTCTCCAAATACAAGTGCTGGAAGAGTTCAATCAGTGGCATTGAAAATTATATGTGAATTAGAAGATAAAATTAAGAGCTTTGTTCCTGAAAAATATTGGGATGTAAAAGGTATTTTTGATGAAAAATATAACTTAAATTTATATAAAATTGATGATAAAAAAATTGATAAGTTAAAAGATGAAAAGTTACTTGAGAGAATCAAAAAAGATTTGAAAAAGAAATATGAAGTTATTTCATCTAAGGTAAGTAATAAAATTAAAAACCCACCATTACCATTAAAAACTAGTACTTTACAACAGTTAGCCTCTTCATATTTAGGTTTTTCTGCAAGTAAAACTATGACAGTGGCACAAAAGCTATATGAAGGTATAAGTATAAATGGAGAACATAAAGGGCTTATCACATATATGAGAACAGACTCTACTAGAATTTCTGAAGAAGCTAAAGAAATGGCAAGAAAATATATAACTAAGGAATATGGTAAAGAGTATCTAGGTTCAGTAAGTCCTAAAACAAAAAAGAATGATAAGAATGTTCAAGATGCCCATGAAGGAGTTAGACCAACTGATATTAACTTAACTCCTCAAAGTATAATGCAGTTTTTGGATAAAGACCAATTTAAACTATATAATTTAATTTGGCAAAGATTTTTAATATCTCAACTTGCTGCTATGAAATATGAGCAATTTGAATACATCTTAGAAAAAGATAAGATACAATACAGAGGAAGCATTAATAAAATAATTTTTGATGGTTACTATAAGGTATTTAAAGAAGAAGAAGATTTACCTGTAGGAGATTTCCCTGAAATTAAAGAGGGAGATAAGTTTACTCTTGATAAATTAGATATCAAAGAAGACTATACGAAACCTCCTGCAAGACTTACAGAATCTTCTTTAGTTAAGACACTTGAATCAGAAGGAATTGGTAGACCATCTACTTATGCAAGTATCATAGATACTTTAAAAAAGAGAGAATATGTTGAACTACAAAATAAAAGTTTTGTTCCAACAGAAATAGGTTATGAAGTTAAGACACAACTTGATAAATTCTTTCCTAATATAATGAATATTAAATTTACAGCTAAACTAGAAGATGAACTAGATGAAGTTGATAGTGGTGATAAAGACTGGATAGATTTATTAAAAACTTTCTATACTGAATTACAAAAATATGAAGAAAAATGTAAGGCTAGTGTGGAAAAAGAATTAGAAAAATTAGTTGAATCTGATATCATTGGTAAAGATGGAAAACCTTTAATAATGAAAATTGGAAGATTTGGAAGATACCTTACTTCACAAGATGAAGATAGTAAAGAAAATATTTCTTTAAAAGGTATTGAAATTTCTCTTGAAGAGATCAAAAGTGGGAAGATTTATGTTAAAGATAAAATCGAAGAACTATTGAAGAAGAAAGAGGGAGAAAAGACAGATATAATTTTGGAAAATGGAGCTAGATTAATTCTTAAATATGGAAGATTTGGAGCTTATTTAGAAAGTGAAAAATTTAAAGAAGATAATGTTAGAAAGACTATTCCAAAAGATATCAAAACTAAAATTGAAAATAATACTATAAAAAGAGAAAATGGTATTTTATGTTTAAAAGAAATTTTTGAAAAGATAGAAGCAGAAAATGCAGCCATCTTAAAGAAAGCTGGAAAGTGTGAAAAATGTGGTAAACCATTTGAAATAAAAAGTGGAAGATGGGGTAAATTTTTAGCATGTACTGGCTATCCTGAATGTAAGAACATAAAGAAGATAGAAAAGAAATAAAGGGGGGCATTAGCCCCTTTTTTAGAAGGATATGGAGGATATATGGAAAAGGAAGTTATAGTTGTAGGAGCTGGACTTGCAGGTTCAGAAGCAGCCTATCAACTAGCTAAAAGAGGAATAAAAGTAAAACTATATGAAATGAAGGCTAAACAAAAGACTCCAGCTCATTCAAAAGACTATTATTCTGAATTAGTTTGTAGTAATTCTTTAGGAAGTGACAGCTTGGAAAATGCCTCTGGACTTATGAAAGAAGAATTAAGAATTCTAGGTTCAATGTTAATTGAAGTGGCTGATAGAAACAGAGTTCCAGCAGGACAAGCACTAGCAGTTGATAGAGATGGCTTTTCAGAAGAAATTACTAAAATCTTAAAAAATATGGAAAATATAGAAATAATAGAAGAAGAGTTTACAGAAATTCCTGAGGATAAAATTGTAATTATAGCAAGTGGACCTTTAACTTCAGATAAACTTTTTGAAAAAATAAGTGAAATTACAGGTGAAGAAAGTCTATATTTCTACGATGCAGCTGCACCTATTGTAACTTTTGAAAGTATCAATATGGACATAGCATATTTTCAATCAAGATATGGTAAAGGTGATGGAGAATATATAAACTGTCCTATGAATAAGGAAGAATACTATAATTTCTATAATGAACTTATAAAAGCTGAAAGAGCAGAACTTAAAAATTTTGAAAAAGAAAAACTATTTGATGCTTGTATGCCTATTGAAAAAATTGCAATGAGTGGAGAAAAAACTATGACTTTTGGTCCTTTAAAACCAAAGGGTCTTATAAATCCAAAAACAGATAAAATGGATTATGCAGTGGTACAATTAAGACAAGATGACAAAGAAGGAAAGCTATATAACATAGTAGGTTTCCAAACTAATCTAAAATTTGGAGAACAAAAAAGAGTTTTCTCTATGATACCAGGTTTAGAAAATGCAGAGTTTGTAAGATATGGAGTAATGCACAGAAATACTTTTATCAATTCAACTAAACTTTTGGATAAGACTTTAAAATTAAAAAATAAAGATAATATTTATTTTGCAGGACAAATAACAGGTGGAGAAGGTTATGTAACTGCAATAGCTACTGGAATGTATGCTGCAATCAATGTTGCTAATAGATTGAATGGTGAAAAAGAATTTATTTTAGAAGATATCTCAGAAATAGGGGCGATAGTAAACTATATAACTGAAGAAAAGAAAAAATTTCAACCTATGGGAGCAAATTTTGGAATAATAAGAAGTTTAGATGAAAATATCAGAGATAAAAAAGAAAAGTATAGAAGACTTTCACAAAGAGCTATTGAATATTTAAAAAAATCTATAAAAGGTGTATAATAAGAATGATTGAAAAATCTATAAAGAATTTTATTTATTATTTAGAGTTCGAAGAAAATAAAAAGCATAATACAGTTATATCTATAAGAAAAGATTTGAATCAATTTTTAATTTATTTGAATGAACATGATATAATTGATTTTAATAAGTTAGATGAGCTTTTAATAAAAGAATATTTCACTAAATTGAAAACAGAGGAAATATCAGCATCTACATTTAATAGAAGACTATCTTCTATTAAAAAATTCTATAAGTATCTTGTTGATAAGGGACTAAAGGAAAAAGGCTCTGAGATATTAATAGAAAGTGAAAAGAATGATGAGAAAAAGATTGAATATCTAAGTCCTGAAGAAATTAATCTTGTAAGAGCTACAATGCAAGGAGAAAATTTCAATATTCTAAGAGATAGACTTATGTTTGAACTTCTTTATTCAAGTGGTATGACTGTTGCAGAATTACTTTCATTAGGTGAAGTAAATTTCAATTTAGAAAAAAGAGAAATCTATATTTTAAAAAATAAGCTTTCAAAAACTATGTATTTTAGTGAAACTTGTAAGGAGTTTTATATAAAGTTTTTAAACAGTAAAAAAGAAAAATTTAAAGAAGATTATAATCCTAATATTATTTTCACTAATAATTCTAATGAAAGATTAACAGATCGTTCTGTTAGAAGGCTTATTAATAAATATGGCGAAATGGCTAATTTAAACAAGGAAATTAGTCCATATACTTTAAGACATTCTTTTTGTATCTATATGTTAAAAAATGGAATGCCAAAAGAATATCTTGCAAGACTTCTAGATTTAAAAGTTGTAGGGCTCTTAGATGTGTACGAAGGGCTTTGTTAGGAAGGAGATTTTATGACAAAAAAATGTGTAGGTTGTGGAATAGAATTACAAAATACTGATAAAGATTTGCAAGGATATACACCTAAATCTATTGACAGTAAAGAAGATACATATTGCCAAAGATGTTTTCAACTAAAGCACTATGGTAAATATTCAACAAATAAAATGACAAGAGAAGACTATAAAAAGGAAGTTGGAAAACTTTTAGATGATGTTAAGCTAGTGATAGCAGTTTTTGATATTATTGACTTTGAAGGTTCATTTGATGTTGAAATTTTAGATATCTTAAGAGAAAAAGATTCTATTGTTGTTGTAAATAAGCTTGATTTGATACCTGATGAAAAACATCCATCAGAAGTTGCAAATTGGGTAAAAGATAGACTTGCAGAAGAAAGTATCGCTCCTTTAGACATAGCTATAGTTAGTACAAAAAATGGTTATGGTGTAAATGGAATTTTCAAGAAAATAAAACATTTCTATCCTGACGGAGTTAATGCTATGGTTATAGGTGTTACTAATGTTGGTAAATCTAGTGTTATCAACAGACTTTTAGGAAAGAGAATAGCTACAGTATCTAAGTATCCAGGTACTACAATAAAAAATACTTTAAATATGATACCATTTACAAATATTGGTTTATATGATACTCCAGGTTTAATCCCTGAAGGAAGAGCATCAGATTTATTATGTGATAGCTGTGCTCAAAAGATTATTCCAGCTGGAGAAATTTCAAGAAAAACATTTAAAGCTAAGTATGATAGAATAATAATGATAGATAATTTAGTAAAAATTAGAGTTTTAAATGATGAAGAAGTAAAACCTATATTTGCTATCTATGCAGCAAAAGATGTTAAATTCCATGAAACAACAATAGAAAGAGCTAAGGAACTTGAAGAAGGAAACTTCTTTGACATACCTTGTGAATGTTGTAGAGATGAATATAATAAACATAAAAAAATTACTAAAACTTTAACAATTAAGACAGGAGAGGAGCTAGTATTTAAAGGTTTAGGTTGGGTCTCAGTTAAAAGAGGACCTTTAAAGATAGAAGTTACTTTAGCAGAAGAAATAGAAATCTCTATCAGAAAAGCCTTTATAAAACCTAGAAGATAGTATGAAAAATAAAAAGAAGAAAAAATCTTTATTTGAAAAAATATCAACACTTTCTTTTCTAACATTAATACCTTTTGTTATTTTTCTAATATATGTTTTAACTTCAGTATTTAGAGAAACAAATGACGAAGTTGAATTACCAAAAATAATGATAAAAGACATCAAAAATGTAAGAATAGCTATTGATGAATATTATAGAGCCACTGGAACTTTTCCGAATTTAGAATTGGTAAATACAGATGAAAAGCTAGAACAAATCTTTTTTGAACAAGATGGAGAAAGAATCTATTTTAAAGACTTTTTAAAGGAAAGTACAATGCCTTCAACTCCAAGTTATAAGGATCTACCTAAAACAAATAAAGTTACAATAGTTACAAGTTTTAGAAAAACAACAAACGATGGTGGTTGGAACTATAATATAAAAACTGGTGAAATACATGTGAATCTCCCTGAAAATTTCTTTGGACAGGGAATAGATTGGAAAAGTTACTAAGAATAAGGGAGGATTAAATGGGGATATTTGATAAACTTTTTAGAAGAAACAAAAATGTAGAGACAGAAGAAGTAGAAAAAGTTGAAGAGAAAAAAGAAGAACTAAAAGAAGAAGTAAAAGTAGAAAGCACAGAAAATACACAAAATACAGAGAATATAGAAAAAGTAGAAAATGAAGTTGCAGAAGAAGTTGCTAAGGTTGAAGAACCTGTAAAAGTAAATATTTCTCAAAGATTGACAAAAAGTAAGGAAGGTTTCTTTTCAAAATTAAAAAATATATTTACTTCAAAAAGTAAAATTGACGATTCTATCTATGAAGAACTTGAAGATTTATTGATACAATCTGATGTTGGACTTGGTATGACAACAAATTTAATAAATGACCTTGAAAAGAAAGTCAAAGCTAATAAAATTTCTGAAACATCAGAAGTTTATGAAATCTTAAAAGGCTTAATGTCAGAATTCTTATTATCTCAAGATAGTAAAGTTCATTTAAAAGATAATAGAATAAATGTAATTTTAATTGTAGGAGTAAATGGAGTAGGAAAAACTACAACTATTGGAAAACTTGCATTAAAATACAAGAAACTTGGAAAAAAAGTTCTTTTAGGAGCAGGAGATACATTTAGAGCAGCAGCAGTTGAACAACTTGAAGAATGGGCAAGAAGAGCAGATGTTGATATAGTTAAAGGAAGAGAAGGAGCAGATCCTGCATCTGTTGTATATGATACTTTAAGTAAAGCAGAAGCAACAAAAGCAGATGTTGTTATAATAGATACTGCTGGAAGATTACATAATAAAGCTAATCTTATGAGAGAGCTTGAAAAAATAAATAATATCATCAAAAAGAAGATTGGTGAACAAGAATATGAGTCTCTATTAGTTATTGATGGAACTACGGGGCAAAATGGATTAAATCAAGCAAAAGAATTTAACTCAGTTACTGATTTAACAGGTTTCATTGTTACTAAACTTGATGGAACAGCTAAAGGTGGAATAGTATTTTCTGTTTCTGAGGAATTAAAAAAACCTATTAAATTTATAGGTCTTGGTGAAAAAATTGAAGATTTAATTGAATTTAATGCTAAAGACTTTGTTGAAGCTATATTTAATTAAAAAAATAATGGTGTTGATGAAAAAATTCATCAGCACCATTTTTAAATCATTAGTTTGCAGGTGTAGCAGTTGCATTTAAGGCTTCTTCAGGAACAGTAATTTC
>ERZ772956.864-NODE-864-length-21568-cov-5.962488_pt1 | contig 21568 bp, 19 predicted proteins | sample MGYA00580683_ERZ772956 | MGnify/ENA primary metagenome ERZ772956 (study PRJEB29015, sample SAMEA2738077) | human oral metagenome | biome: human oral; feature: human-associated habitat; material: saliva | place: China | collected 2212 ... | reverse complement strand
CCTCCTCGAAACCGGAGGATTCAGACCTCAACTACACCCTCAATTATGAAGAGCCATATTAGGCTCCGACACCACTTCGTTTCCTTACATATGGATATTTCTCATCCACATCAAATATTAGAAATGCAGCTAGACTAACTACCTACGCTCCAGTTTGGAATATTAGCAAACTTGAGGCCAAGTAAATTAACTGTCCACATACAGCAAGGAGGCCCCGGCAAAACGCCGAGGCCTCCTTAACTTTTAGCTACTAGCCCTTAACCGCACCGGCGGTCAGACCAGAAACAATGTACTTCTGCAGGTACTGGAACAGCAGCACCACGGGCACAGCCGCGATTACCGCACCAGCCGCGAAGATACCCCACGGGGCGTTACGTGCGTCCGAAGCCCAGGCGTACATACCCACAGCCAGCGTGTACTGGTCTTGGGTCTGCAGCACTACGCTGGCAATCACGAAGTCGCCGAAGGTGGAGATGAAGCTCAGCAGCCCCACCACGGCCAGTACCGGCAGCACCAGCGGCATGATGATGGTCCAGAAGGTCTGGGCGTGCGAGGCGCCGTCGATCTCCGCAGCCTCATCGAGCTCACGCGGGATGGAGTTGAAGAAACCGTAGAGCAGGAAGGTGTTGCTACCCAGTGCACCACCCAGGTACACGCAGATCAGACCTAGCTTCGAGTTCAGACCCAGAGCCGGGAATACATCCTGCAGGCCCAGCAGCAACAGGAACAGTGCCACGAAGGCCAGCATCTGCGGGAACATCTGGATCAGCAGCAGGCCGGTCAGAGTGCCGCGACGGCCACGGAAATGGAAACGGCTAAAGGCGTAGGCCGCAGCCGCACCCATCAGCACGGTACCCACAGCGGTCACAGAGGACACGATCAGCGAGTTGAGGATCCAGGACCAGAACACGGAGTACTTGCCCGTGCCCAGGGCGGTGAAGTTTTCGAACATGGTGGAGAACTGGAAGTTATTGAACAGTCCACCGGTCAAAGTGGCGCGCGGCGTTAGAGCCACCGAAACCACGTAGATAAGTGGCACTAGGCAGTAGATAACTGCCAGCACGCCCACAATGTGGCGCCAGCCTACTTCTTGCCACCAGCGCTTGCCGGTGATGGCAGTGTGCAGCTTGGGCTGATTTTTCTTGGTCTTAGCCATCACAGTTCCTCCAGTGCCTTAGTACGGCGGAAGCCGAGCCAGGCGATTACGCCCACCACCACGAAGATGAAGATAGACATGGCTGATGCCAGGCCGTAGTTGGGCGAGCCACCGGCGAAGGCAATCTTGTAAACCATGGAGATAAGCACGTCGGTTTCACCAACGGGAACCGAAATGTTCTTGTAGTTGGGGCCACCACCCGTGAGCATGTAGATCAACGAGAAGTTGTTGAAGTTGAATGCGAAGGAGGCAATCAGCAGCGGCACAGTGGACTGTAGTACCAGCGGCAGCTTAACTGACCAGAAGGTACGCAGACCGGTAGCGCCATCCATCTTGGCAGCCTCTTCCACATCGCTGGGCAGGGACTGCAGGGCACCCAAGCACACCAGGAACATGTACGGGAAACCGAGCCACAGGTTCACGCCCAGGATCGAGAGCTTGGCCAGCCAGCCGTTTTCGAGCCACGGAATGTGGGCACCGCCGAAGAAGAACTGGTTGATGAAACCGAAGTCCTTGTTGAGCATACCGTTCCATACCAACGTGGACAGGAAGGCCGGGAAGGCGTAGGGCAGGATCAGCAGCGACTGGTAGATCTTGCGGCCCTTTACGCGCTTGTCGTGGAAGACCATGGCCAGGAACAGACCCAGCGCGAAAGTAGACAGCACCGACACCAGGGAGAACACGAAGGACCAGATCAGTGCCTTAACGAAAGGCCCTACCAGCTCCGAGCCGGTGAACATTTCGGTGTAGTTCTTGGTGCCTACGAATACGCGCCAACCGGGCTTGAGCTCAACGCCGCTAGCATCTTTGAAGACACCGGTCTTGTTGTCAGCCTGGTAGACCGCACCGGTGTGGGTGTTGGTCAGCTTGTCACTCTTAGCGTCGTAGCTGTAGATGGACTTGGCCAGGTAACCGTGGGTGCCGTCGGTGGTCTTGTAGTGACCGTCGGCAGCATTATCGCTAACCGGAACCTGCAGCTTAGCTACCTCTTCCTGGCGGGCTACGATCTGGTCGAAGGTTAGGATCTTGTGGCCCTTAACCGAGGTAATGGCGGTGGCGGTGGACTGACCGTCAACGTCCTTTAGCTTGGTCTTGGCGTCACCGATCATAAGCTTGCCGGTTTTTGCGTCACGGACTACCAGCTGTAGCTTGTCACCGTTTTCGACGACGGCGGTGGGCACGGTGGGTGCACCCTCGGCTCGCTGCTCACCGGCAGCCAGGATCGAGTTGACGGCGTCGTCCTTGGTGGAGTTGTGGCCCTGACCGTAGTTGGTCAGCGACACGTAACCGGTGTAGCCCATTACGAACACCTGGTAGACCAGCAGGAATACCATGCCGGGAACCAGGTACTTGGCGGGCAGCATCCGCTTGGAGAAGTAAACCCAGTTGATGATGATTAGCCCGATCACCATGGTGACGGCGATGGCGGTGGAGCCAGCAGTCCAGGCAGCGAATAGGCCATAGAGGCCTAGGGCGTCGATGAGCATCATCAAAACTAGTTTGGCAATGAAGCCAGGGCGCATAACGTCGCGCGCATGTGAAGGCGAATAGCTCGCCTGCTTCTTAGTGTCAGCCATTATCCGCACTCACTTCTTGAACTTGGACTCGATATTTTTAATCATGGCATTCCATGCAGCCTGGGGAGCCTGGCTACCGTTGGCGATATCGACCTCGGTGGTGCCCCAGTAGTCCCATACGTAACCCATTTCCGGAATTGCCGGCATGGGCACGCCTTCACCGGCCACCTGAGCGAAGGACTTAATGTCGGGGTCGGTAACTTCCTTGGCTACTTCCTTCATAACCGGTACGCGACCACCAAGCTTCTGCAGCTTGGCCTGAGCCGCCTTGGTCTGCAAGAACTCGAAGAACTTAGCTACCAGCACCGGGTTCTTAGTCTTGGAGGACTGGTAGAACATCTGTACACCAACGAAGGGCTGAGCCGGCTGCCCACCAGCGGAAGGAATGGGCAGGACGGTGATGTCCATGTCGGCCTTGCGGAAGTCAGTGACGTTCCAGGGACCGGTCACAATGTAGGGTGACTGGCCTTTGAGGAAGGCTTCCTTGGCGATGTCAGGGGTGACGGAGGGGTTGAAGATACCAGCCTTACCCTGGGTACGCAGCCAGTTAGCGTAGTTCTGGCCGTTTTGGCCACCTAGTGCCAGCTGGTTGGTGTAGGAGCCATCCTTAGCCTGTTTGAATACGGGAGCACCAAACGAGGTCTGGAAGGCGTAGAAGTGGTAGGGGTCGCCTTCGCCCTTTTTACCCATCTGCACGATGAAGGGGTACTTAACACCGGCACTCTTACCGGCGCTAATCATTTCATCGAAGGTCTTGGGGGTGGTGGTGGTGAGCTTGTTGTTACGCACCAATGCCACAGACTCTACTGAGTAGGGCACGCCGTAGGTCTGACCGTCATAGGTTACGCCCGCAATGGCAGCCTCGGAGAACTTGTCCTTGTTCTCACCTAGGTCCACGGGTGCAACTACACCGTTAGAAACTAGGGAACCTAGCTTGTCGTGAGCCATTACAGTGACGTCAGGGCCCTTGCCAGTGGGAACCTGAGTAATGAATTCCTGGGCCATGTTCGACTCAGACTTTTGGACCACATTGACCTTAATGCCGCTGGAGGCAGTGAAGTCTTTTGCCAGTTCCTGAATCTGGGTATATCGCGTATCATCAGCCCAGACAGTAAGTACAGCTGTACTTGCGTCATACTGGTTTTTAGTAGCGCCAGTTGAGCCACCACAGGCAGCCAGCGAGGCTGTCATGATCATGGCCACAAGCGCCGCTATGCCACGTCGCATGTCAACTCCTGTTGTTGCGTGTCGCCCTACTCCCGTTAGCGGCCGACTTAAACCCCACTGTAAACGTCCTGAAACGTTTCTGCAACAGTTTTTTTAAAGATTTTTAATTGCTATATTGGTTAGGTAAGTTTCCCCTGAAATAGCCTCGCGTTTAGAGAGGGTCTTCAATGTCGAAGCAACGCACTCGCATGACAGACATTGCCGCACGTGCGCAGGTTTCTACTGCAACCGTTTCGCGTGTCTTCAATGGGGTGGGCCAAGTTTCCGAAGCGACTAGGGCTAAAGTACTTACCGCTATTGATGAGTTGGGCTATGAACGCCCTGTACTAGAGCTTACCAGCAGACTACCTAATGTGGGCGTAATTTTACCTGAGCTGACCAACCCAATTTTTGCGGCCTTCGCCCATAACCTACAAAACGCCATTGCCGCGTCTGGCGGGGTGGCCATGCTACGTTCACAAACTCCCGGCGCTACCTCAGAACTAGACCATCTTGAGTCACTTATTGCTCATGATGTTGACGGCATTATTTTTGTCTCCGGCCGTCACGCTGATTATTTAGGCGATCTTAACCGCTATCAGGATTTAACGGATCGACGTATTCCGTTCGTTACTATTAATGGTGCCCGCCCAGAGATTGCCGCCCCAGACTTTTCTACTGGCGACGCCGCCGGGATCCGCGCTGCGATAGGTCACCTGGCCCAGCTTGGGCACAGCAATATTGCTCTGCTGACCGGCCGTTCCCATGTGGTTCCCTCAGCCCGGAAGTTAGCTGCCTTCCGTGAGGTTATGGACGAGCTATTTGACGTAGAAAACCCGTTAACGGCAGAGACTTTCTACACCTATGAGGCTGCGGCGGCGGCTACTGGCCCGCTTATTCGCGCCGGTGCCACGGCAGTGGTGTGCGGTTCTGACGTGCAGGCGCTGGGGGTAATTCGGGCTTTGCGCGACGCCGGATTAAGCGTTCCCGACGACGTCTCAGTAGTGGGTTATGACGACACCTTCCTTATGAGCCACGTGGATCCGGCCCTAACTACTGTGCGTCAACCGGTTAACGCCATTACTAACGCGGCCGTGCAAACCCTGTTTGACGCTATAGGTTCAGCCCGCACGCTTGTCCATGAGGATTACGTTTACAACCCTGACCTGGTGGTACGCTCCTCTACCGCGCCAATGCGACCGCGTTCCTAAACTCCGTGGGCCTGACTGTTTTGCGCGCGGGCGGCGTTGTAGCGCCCTAGGGTTTCTAGCGCCGCGCACACTATCCCGGCGGCGCAGACGAGCACCAGCCAAGAGTTTGCGGTTAGCGCTGCCAGGTCAAAAAAGCCGCGTAGCGGCGCCAACAACACCACAGCTAAAGCAGCGGCGCTCATTATGACCACTAGCGCGGCCCGCCACCACACCCAAGGGCGCGCCGTCAAAGACAACAGCCACAGTCCCCCGGCCACAAGCACCAGGGTGCATACCGAACTGATTTGGTTACGGTTGGACCCCATCAAAATCAGGGTTAGCCGCGCACACAGCACCCCAACCACCACAATCACGCCGGCGGGCACAGACAATCGCAGCACGCGAGCCAAGAAACCGGCGCGGTAACGCTGATTAGTGGGCGCCAGGGCCAGCACAAAGGCTGGAATACCAATGGTTAGTGAAGAAACAATGGTCAGCTGACGCGGCAGGAAGGGATAAACAAACCCAGTTATAGCCACTACTGCTGCCAGCAGCGCCGCCCAGGTGGTTTTGGTTAGGAACAGTGAGGCTACGCGTTCCATATTGGCAATTACGCGCCTACCTTCAGCCACCACTGAGGGCAGGGCATCAAATTGGGAGTTAAGTAGCACCAGGCGCGAAACTGCTTTAGTAGCTGGGGCCGCATTCCCCATAGCAATACCCAGGTCAGCGTCTTTAAGTGCCAAAGCATCGTTGACGCCGTCGCCGGTCATGGCCACGGTGTGACCGCGAGATTTAAGGGCGTTAACGAAGGCACGTTTTTGTTCCGGGGTTACGCGCCCAAACACTGTGTGTTTTTCGAGCACGTCAGCTAAAGCCTGGGTGTCTTCAATGGCGGGCAGGGTGCGGGCATCAACCCCAACCGGTTCGCCACCGTCGGGGTTACGTAAACCCAGGTGCGCGGCAATAGCGGCCACAGTAACCGGGTTGTCACCGCTAATTACTCGTACTGCCACGCCTTGGCGCTTGAAATAATCCAGGGTTTGGGCGGCGTCGGGACGCACCTGCTCAGCTAGCACCACCAGCAGGGCGGCGGTTAGATCTTTTGGTAGCGTGGGGTTTTCACTTTGATCTAGCGCCTGGTTTGAGTGGGCTAGCACCAGCACACGTTTACCCGTGCCCGCCAGAGCTTTGACTCGCTCTAGTGCGGCGTTGTCAGTGCTGCCTGAGCCAGTGCCGTCAGAGTCCGCATTGTCCGCCTCCGTGCTGCCTGAGCCAGCGCTACCAGCCAGTACAATTTCGGGGGCTCCCAAAACATAGGCGCCAGCTTGGGTTTGCACTGCCGACCATTTACGGGCGGAGTTAAAAGCAATCGCGTAACGGGCCTGGGCTGGTTCAAGGCCAGTTAGTCCAGCAGCAATAGCGCTGCCGGTAGCGTTAACCTCACTGCCACCCACCAGATAGGCCAAGGCAGCCCGAGCGGCGTCGTCGGCACTGGCCGGGACGACGGCGCCAGAGCCAGTCCCAGCGCTACCCCCAGCGGCGGCGTCGGCACTAACCTTGCCAGCAGCGAGACTGCCACCATCACCATCAGCGCAAGCAGAACCCAAGCAGCTTTCAATATGGTCAAGCTCCACCGCGCCGCTAGTGAGCGTACCGGTCTTATCCAGGCACAGCATGTCCACGCGCGCCAGCACCTCAACCGCCGGCAATTCTTGCACCAGCACCTTACGTCGGGCCAAAGTCATGGCTGCCGCCGCGAAGTTAACCGAAGTTAGCAGCACCAGTCCCTGAGGCACCATACCCACCACTCCGGCCACGGCCAACACCACCGCAGCCTTCCACTGGCCACTGTCAAGTGCCTCGCTAATACCGCCCGCAACCCGCAGCTGCGACCACAGCAGCAGCAGCGTCATGGGCACAATAACCCAAGAAATCCAGGTCAGCACCCGGTTAGTGCCCTCTTGTAGCTCGCTGGTGACCACTGAATATTTACGGGCCTCCATAGCCAAACGGTTAGCGTAGGAGTGCTCCCCCACCGCTGTGACGCGGATACGGGCGCTACCGCCAATCACTGTGGTGCCGCTTAAAACCTGATCATTTTCGTGCTTACGCACCGCCACCGACTCGCCGGTAAGAATTGACTCATCAATTTCGCAGCCATTAGAGCTAAGTACCTGGCCATCTGCGGGCACTTGATCGCCGCTACGCAGCTCCAGCAACTCCCCCAGTACTACCTGGGAAACCTCAATGTCTTTAGCTTCCCCATCGCGAATAACATGCGCTGTAGGGGCCGCTAACACCGCCAAATTATCCAGGGCGCGTTTAGCTCGCAGCTCCGCAATAGTGCCGGTAAGCGTATTTAGTAGCAACACAAAACCGAATACGGCATCCTGCCAAGAGCCCACCGCCAGCACCACCACCACGGCGCTAGCCAAGATCGCGTTAAAAATCGTAAATACGTTCGCCCGCAAAATCGCGACTATAGAGCGCGAAGAAGAGTTATCAAACTCGTTAGTTTCATCTGCGGCGCGCGCGTGGGCCACCTGTTTAAAACTAAGCCCTTGAGCTAAATAAAGCTCGTCTACTGCAGGCGGCGTATAGGAAGCGTGACCCACTCGCGCACTCATATTTTTCCTCTCTGTCAGCTTCAGCTGGCTTCTAGCCTCAGCCAGCCAGCACCCTCAGTCAGTTAGCTTTTAGCCTCGGCCAGCCAGCACCCTTAGCCAGTTAGCTTCAGTCAGCTTCAGGAATGTGACGGCGGGCAGACTCGGCGCTAACCGCCTGGCTTAGCGGTCCCTGCTTGCGCTGCATAGCGCGCGTGGCCAGCAGCGACGCCACCGCCGTAACCACCAGCGTCACCACAATCACTGCCAGAGAAAGCAGGTTCGAAGGCTCGGGCACAATCTCAATGGGTTTGCCGGAGTTAAGGAAAGACAGGTCGTTTTCGTGCAGGGCGTGGTTGATCAGCTTGAAACCAATGAAGCTCAAAATCACGGCCAAGCCGTAAGACAGGTAAATCAGGCGCTCCAGCAGCCCGTCAATCAAGAAGAACAGCTGGCGCAAGCCCAGCAGCGAGAAAGCGTTAGCGGCCATCACCAGGTAGGGCTCCTGGGTTAAACCGAAAATCGCGGGGATAGAGTCAAAAGCGAACATCAAGTCTGCGCTACCCAAAGCGATAATCACCAGCAGCAGCGGGGTGATCATCAGCCGGCCACCGTGACTAATAACCAGGCGGTTACCTACAAAACCCTCAGTGGTGGGCACCAGTTTACGCACCCAAGCGGTGAAGGTGTTTTCGTGGTACTCCTCATCCTCTTCTTCATCTTTTTTACTGATGGCTTCGCGCACCTGGTTGATAGCGGTGTAAATCAAGAACGCGCCAAACAGGTAGAAAATCCAGCTGAACTGGGAGATCAGCACCGCACCCAAGGCAATAAAGGCAAAGCGCAGCACTAGGGCAATGATGATGCCGTACATCAGGGCTTTTTGCTGGTATTCACGCGGCACCCTGAAGGCACCCAAAATAATGATAAAAACGAACAGGTTATCTACGCTCAAAGACCACTCGGTGAGCCAGCCGGCATAGAACTGGCCCGCATATTGGCCCCCGTAGATGGCCCACACCAGCACCCCAAACAGCACTGCCAGGCTGATATAGCCAATAGACCAGGTGGTGGCTTCTTTCATGGTGGGAGCGTGCGGCTTGCGCACATGGCCCACAATGTCCACCGTAATCAGCGCAACGATGATGGTGATTAGGCCAATCCAGCCAAGCAAATGGACGTGCACTTAGGTGCTCCTCCGGTACGTGTCGCAGGTATCGAAGGTCTCCTCCCGCCCGCCTAGCTGGGCCCGCGACGCCGGGCTTGCCTGCTGCAAACCGTGATGACGACGTCGTTGTTAGTGGAAGTACTCCCCTTATGGTCACTGTTAACTATACCGCGAGCGCGGGTGGGTTTTGGTGGTGGGTTTCTGTGGGGTTTGTTTGTGGTTTGGGTTACTTTTGTGGGTTTTGGTTTGTGGTGGGGTGTGTTTGGGGGTGGGTTTAGCTGACTTGGTTTATGGTGCGGAGTTCTTTTTTGAGGTCTTTTAGTTCGTCGCGTAGGCGGGCGGCGAGTTCGAATTGGAGGTTGGTGGCGGCGGCGTGCATTTGTTGGGTGAGTTCTTCGATGAGGTTGGTTAGGTCTGTGGTGGTTGCGTTGGGTTTGGGGGTGTCGCGGTGGGTTTTGGTGTTTTTGGGTTGGGTGGTTTTGTGGTTGTTGCGGTAGCCGGTGGCGAGGAGGTCTTGGGTGTCGATGTCTTCGCGGGCGAGCATGTCGGTGACGTCGGCGATTTTTTTGCGTAGGGGTTGGGGGTTGATGCCGTGTTTTTTGTTGTAGGCGATTTGTTTGGTGCGGCGGCGTTGGGTTTCTTCGATGGCTTGTTGCATGGCGGGGGTGATTTTGTCGGCGTACATGTGTACTTCGCCGCTGACGTTGCGGGCGGCGCGGCCGATGGTTTGGATGAGTGAGGTGGTTGAGCGTAGGAAGCCTTCTTTGTCGGCGTCGAGGATGGCGACTAGGGAAACTTCGGGTAGGTCTAGGCCTTCGCGTAGGAGGTTGATGCCTACTAGTACGTCGTAGGTGCCTTGGCGTAGTTCTCGTAGGAGTTCTACGCGGCGTAGGGTGTCTACGTCTGAGTGTAGGTATTCGACGCGGATGCCTCGGTCGGCCATGTAGGTGGTTAGGTCTTCGGCCATGCGTTTGGTGAGGGTGGTGATGAGGATTCTTTCGTTTTTGTTTATGCGTTGGCGGACTTGGTTGAGGATGTCGTCGATTTGGCCTTGGGTGGGTTTGACGATGATTTTGGGGTCGACTAGTCCGGTGGGGCGGATGATTTGTTCTACGGGGGTGTCTGAGCGTTGTTGTTCGTATTTGCCGGGGGTGGCGGATAGGTAGAGGGTTTGGCCGATGCGTTGTTCGAATTCGTTGAATTTGAGGGGGCGGTTGTCGGCGGCGGAGGGTAGGCGGAAGCCGTGGTCGATGAGGATGCGTTTGCGTGAGGCGTCGCCTTCGTACATGGCGCCGATTTGGGGGATGGTGACGTGGGATTCGTCGATGACTAGTAGGAAGTCGTCTGGGAAGTAGTCGAGGAGGGTGTGGGGTGGTTGGCCGGGTTGGCGGCCGTCGATGTGCATGGAGTAGTTTTCGATGCCTGAGCAGATGCCTACTTGTTGGAGCATTTCGAGGTCGTAGGTGGTGCGCATTTTGAGGCGTTGGGCTTCGAGGAGTTTGTTTTGTTTTTGTAGTTCTTTGAGGCGTTGGGTGAGTTCGGTTTCGATGCCTTGGATGGCTTGTTTCATGCGTTGTTCGCCGGCTACGTAGTGGGAGGCGGGGAAGATGTAGACGTTGTTGGTTTGGTTGATTACGTTGCCGGTGATGGGGTGGAGGGTGGCTAGGTTTTCGATTTCGTCGCCGAACATTTCGATGCGGATGGCGAGTTCTTCGTACATGGGGATGATTTCGATGGTGTCGCCGCGTACTCTGAATGTGCCTCGGGTGAAGTCGATGTCGTTGCGGGTGTATTGCATGGCGACGAATTTGTGTAGGAGGGTGTCGCGGTCGATTTCTTGGCCTACTTGGAGGGGTACCATGCGGGCTACGTATTCTTCGGGGGTGCCTAGGCCGTAGATGCAGGAGACTGAGGCGACGACGACGGTGTCGCGGCGGGTTAGTAGGGAGTTGGTGGCGCTGTGGCGTAGGCGTTCTACTTCGTCGTTGATGGAGGAGTCTTTTTCGATGAAGGTGTCGGTTTGGGGGATGTAGGCTTCGGGTTGGTAGTAGTCGTAGTAGGAGACGAAGTATTCGACGGCGTTGTTGGGTAGGAGTTGGCGGAATTCTGCTGCCATTTGGGCGGCGAGGGTTTTGTTGGGTTCGAGGATGAGGGTGGGGCGTTGGATTTGTTCGATTAGCCAGGCGGTGGTGGCTGATTTGCCGGTGCCGGTGGCGCCTAGGAGGATGATGTCTTTTTCGCCTGCGTTTAGGCGTTTGGTGATTTCGGCGATGGCTTGGGGTTGGTCGCCGCTGGGTTGGTAGGGGCTGATTACTTTGAAGGGGTTTTGGGCGCGGCGCAGGTCTGGCATGGCCCTATTTTATGGGGGGTTTGGGTGGGGGTGGTGGTTTTATTCTGGGCGCGCAGCTGTGTGGCTTGGGTGGGGGTTTGGGGTTGTGGTGGTTTGGGTTAGGGCGTTGATGGCTTGCCAGACTTTTTTGGTTTGGGTTTGTAGCTCGGCGGGGGTGGTGTTGTTGATTATCCAGTGGTGGGGTGCTTGGGCGGCGACGCGGCGGCGTTGGGTGTCGCTGGCTTGGTTGGCGATGCGGGCTTTGGCTTGGGTGGGGTTTAGGCCGCGTTTGTTTAGGCGTTGTAGGCGGGTGTTTAGTTCGGTTTCTACTACGACGACGCCGTCGTAGGGCGGTAGGTTACCCTCTAGGGCTTGTTCGGCTAGTAGGGGCACGTCGTAGATGGCGATGGGGGTTTTAGCTTGGGTTAGCTGGCTCCAGGCTTGGGCGGCGATTAGGGGGTGGGTGATGTTTTCTAGGTCGGTGCGGGCGGTGGGGTTGGTGAAGACGATTTTAGCTAGGGCGCCCCGGTTTAGTTGGCCGCTTTCATCAATAATGTTGGCCCCGAAACGCTTAGCTACCTGGGTTAGGGCTTTGCTGCCTGGGGCTAGTAGGTTGTGGGCGATCTGGTCGGCGTCGACGACGGTGGCGCCCCAGGTGGCGAAGAGTTTAGCGACGCTAGTTTTTCCGCTACCGATCCCCCCGGTGAGGCCCACAATGAAAACCATTAGTTTTCTTCCACCCAGGCGGCGAGCGTGGCAGCTAGTTTAGGTACGTCCACGTCGGTGGGTACATGTAAAAACCCGGCTTTAGCCCCATAGGTTTTGGTGGCTTGGATGGCGCTGTAAAGCGTGGTGTTACAAACATAGGTGCCTGCATGCCAGGAGATAGCGGCGTCAAAGCCAGCGTTTTTTAGCTTTCCTAGCAGGGCGGTGGTGTCGATGGTGGCGAACAGGCCATCAGCGTCGGCGGGGTCTACCGTAGAGCGGGTGGGGCTAAAACCACTGTTGTCTTGGCCTTCTTGCTCGTTAACGGCGATGCGTTCAACATGCAGCTGGCTGGCGGCGGCGTAAAGCCCGCAAGATAAAACAATCTGTGGGCGTTTAGCTTCAATTAGGGCCTGGATACGTCCGCGAGCGCCGGTGAAGGTTACCGGTAGTAGCTGTGCTTCTAGGCCGGTGGTGGCGTATTGGGTTTGTAGTAGCTCAACTAGGGCCTGGGTGGGGTTGACCGGGTTGGGCCCAAAGGGTTCAAATCCGGTGATAAGTGCGCCCGTCATGGTTTCACCCTAGCACCGCTTAGTTAACTAGCTGTAGTGGTTAGACTGGTTGTGGTTTCACCTGGCTATAAGTGCTTACCCTTTTGATCTAGATGCTCCCCCCGGGTGTGGTTTAGCTGTTTTGGGTTAGTTGGTTGACGAAGTTTTTGATTAGCGCCTGTACTTGGCTCCAGGTTTTGGTGTTTGGGGCGCTAAGCAAGCCGTGTACTGTGCCGGGGGGCATGTGTAGTTCTACCTTTGCGCCGCCGTCGACTAGTTCAAAAGCCCAAGCCTGGCCCTCATCACGCAACGGGTCCACAGGGTTAATAAACACGATCACTGGCGGCATTTTTTCAGCCAGTGCCCGCACGTAGGGGTAAGGGGTGAAGCTTGGAGTGCCTGGGGCGTAGTGGTTCCAGGCGTGGGTGGCGGCGGTTTTAGTCCATACTGGCCCGCGCGAGTATTGGTTGTAGGAGGCGGTTTTTAGGCGTGGGTCTAGGCAGGGCTCTAAAGCGATAAAGCCACTTACCCCAAGCGGTTTTTGGTTTTCGATGAGCCGGGCTAGTGTTTGGTAGCCAAGGCCAGCCCCGGCTGAGTCGCCGTAAATAAACACGGGCACACCGTAGGTGGCGGCGCGTTCTAAAACTGCCTCGCATTGGGTGGCGGCGTGGGGGTATTTAGCTTCTGGTGCCAGGGTGTAGTTGGGGCTTAGCACCACGGCGTCAAGTAGATCGGCTAGCTCTAAGTTACGGGCGTCGTCGAACCTGGCCCGGCCGCAAACATAGCCGCCCCCATGCAGTGAAATAACTACGCAGCGCGGCTTGCGTCCTTTACGTGACAAGATGCGCAGCTCAATTGTTTCGCCGCTATTTTTATCCCCTTGTGTTTCATCCCCTACCGGCAGTTGGGTTACTTCAACTAGGTGGTCTGGCTCTAGCTGGGCCTGGGCCCCTAGTAGTTTGTCGCCGCGTTCACGTAGCGCCTTAACCTGCCAGGTGGTTTGGGCTGGAATACCTTCCACCAGGGCCGCTATTTCAGGGGCAATATAGGCGCTGGCTGATGGTTCAGGCAGCGCGGCGAGGAAAGAGTTAACCGCCTGCTGGAATTTTTCGCTTTGGTCGCGCCGCACGCAGTGGGTGGCGCCGCCGATCAAAGCCGTGCACACATTGGGGTTAGCGTATGTGGCCAGCTTCTCTAGGCCCGCCTGGCCTAGCAAAACGTCAGGGCCGTCACCGGTTAGCACCAAGGTGGGGACTTGTAGCTCTTTGATTATTTCGCGCCCAGCCAGGCCCACCACCCCGGTGGCGATAAAGTCACGATCCACCTGGGTTTTAGCCTGCGCCCAGGGACCGTATTCGCTCAGCGGCCAGCTGCGATAAGCCTGCTTGGCTAGCAGTAGGTTAGCGATGGCGCCGCTTTGGTCGGCGCTCATCTGCTCCAGGCCGCCCACAGACTCCCCCGCATTGTTTTTGTAGGTTGCCTCCTGGGTGGGGGTGAGCAGCGCGGGGTCTTCTAGCACCACTGCCCGCACCAGCTGGGGGTGATCCCTGGCCACGCCGGCCGCTATCGCCCCACCCATAGAATGGCCAAAAAGCACCACCTGGCCGCCAACGCTTTGGCTCGCCTCGACTCGAACCGTCTCAGCGGCGGCTTGCAGAGCGCTTTGGAAAGGGGCCCGTAACTGTTGGGGGCTAAAACGTGGCGAGAGGCCGTGACCCAAACTGTCTACCAGCACTACCCGCCACTGCTCACCCCAGCGCGTGGCAATATCAGCTAGTGAGGCGCCGTTGTCACTAACCCCGTGGAAAGCCACGATAGTGCCTTTAGGGTTAGTAGCCTGGTCAACGATAGTGCAGGATAAAACCTTGGGGCACTCGCCGTCGCCTAGCTGCGGCTCCCGGCCATTTAGGCGCGGGCCCTGACCCTTTAGGTGCAGGTCCTGACCCTTTAGGTGCGGCTCGCCAGGGGTATTAGGCATATCAGGCTCCATTGCAAACACCTACAAACACTTACAAACACCTACAAAATCATCCCTTCCCTATAATTATTACATGGGGTTTTATAGGCAACGGACGAAATGTCAGTATCTGTAAGGACACACCACTCGCGGCGGCCAGCAACTACCCCACTGGGTGAAATACCCGTGCCTGCAGGGCCACAATAGGTAGTTTCCCTACCAGATCCTTTACCAGGCCCTCTACCTGGGGTCACTTTTTTAAGCCGCGCGGCCGGGCACGGCAAACCTTGCACGCACCTACCAGGCGACCAGTCAAGGTCAGCAACGCCCACGGCTTATCCCCCAGCTAGCCTCTCCCCCTGCCCTGGCCCCAGGGGATAAACTTCCCCAGCCTTTGTGCCATAGCAGTCAAGTAGTCCTTGCGTGCCAGCCTTAAACTACGACGACGGCGCTCGTCCTTGGCTGGGACGTTAGCTTTCGTGGGCTAGAGAAACTACCTGTTTTTCTAGATCAAAATAGACAACCAATAGTTCATCACTTAGCTCAGGGTTGAAGCTTAGATCGAGGACGAAAGCTTGCTGGCCTGTTTCTTCATCAATCAAACTGCCAAAACGCACGATTTTCAAGAAATCTACCATTTGCGCAAATGACATTGCCTCCGGGTCACATGAGGGGAACAGTTCCGCTAGAGTATCTGGGTCTAGCTGGTCCCGGTGGTACTCCATGAAATATGCGACAGTCCCATAGTGACTAGCATCCTTACTTGACAGCGTCTGTTTCAAAAATTCTTTGGCAGTTGCAAGCAACGCATCTGCATCGTCCAGGGTTGAGGCCACTAAAGCCATTGCCGCGTCATTAGAGGTTAGCTCTTCATCAACATCCAAATAGAAGGAAGTTCCAGCTTCTTGCGGGGAAAGAAAAATCTCGTCCCCTGCCTCATATTCAATACCAGGATATTTCGCGCTCTTTAAAAACATTAGATCCTCCATACCAAGCAGGGCTTCCTTGGCCTCGCACTCGAAGCGCTTTACACTCTAACATAGCCAACTAGTATTTTTAAGGCAAATGCTCCCTACAGTAATTAGCGCAAACTCTATTGTGGCACACCATAGATCTCCTCAACCTGCCAGCCACTACCGTTATAAGACAAAGTAACTAATGCCGCCCATTTACTTTGTTTAACATCAACTTTTGATCCGTCACCGAGATATTCGATGCCACCAGTTTGGTAATACCAAAGCTCGACAACAACTTTATCTTTAACATCTTTACGCACCCAAGCATCCGTAAACGTTACATGCATTTCATCAACCCAGCCACCATCAGCATGTAATTTCTGTATAGCTGCCGGAGTTGTGGCACAAGATTTATGAGTCCCTTTACACAGAGTCTTATATTCTTCAACTTTTCCCGTAGAAAATGCGTAATTATATAAGTCAACCGCATACTTAGCCGTGGCCACAGCACCATCATCAGTGTTTTGCGTGATTTCGTCAGGCCTGATTGGGGCTTGCATTTTCAAAGCCTCGCTACGCTTCTTAGCCTCCTGGGCCGTAGGCGTCCACTTCACCAAAGCAGAAGATCTAGGCGAGGCGGTAGTGCTCACCCCTGTATGACTCACACTTGTAGCAGCCACGCTGTGCCCAGCAGGCGAAGCCTGCCTGAGGCTATAGAAAACCACACCGCACAAAGTCGCGCTGACACAGAACACTAAAACAATCACTATCCGCACAGGCAGACAAGTAATTTTTAAGTTTTTCACTGAAATCGCCTTAGATGAACTAAACTAACAGCTTTTAGTTATCGTCTTCAATGTAAATTACCTCTACTTTCCATTCAGCTCCATCATATTTGAGGGTTAGCAGCGCTACGCATTTCGTTGAGGCAATTGACTTTCTTTCACCAGTTCCACTATATTCAATGGCTTCTGGCTGATAATAGCGCAGTTGAACAACGACATCTTTAGCGTCTTTCCTAACGTAACCTTCAGTGAAGACTACATTTATTGGCGACACCCACCCACCTTTATTATGCAATCGTTGAACACTAGCTACGGTTTTAACACAAGACCTTTTTTCACTAACACACAGTGACTTATATTCATTAACATTCCCAGTCGCATAGGTGTAGTTATATAGCTCAATCGCATACTTGGCAGTGGCCACAGCGCCTTCATCAGTGTTCTGCGTAATTTCTTTCGGCTTAGCCGGAAGCGCCATACTCAAAGCCTCAGCGCGCTTCTTGGCCTCTTGGGCCGTTGGCGTCCATTTAACCGAAGCAGAAGGCACCGGCGCTGATGTCGGCCTCGCCGGAGCCATACCTTTCACCCCTGCGCGGCTCGCACTTGCGCTGGCCGAGCCTCCACGAGGCAAAGCCTGCCCAGCCTGAGCATCTTTACCACCACAGAAAACCATGATGCATAAGCCAGCACTGATGCAACTTACTAAAGCAGCAACTACCCATGCCTGTAGCCAACCAATTTTTAATCTCTTCACTGAGCTCACCCCTATTTTCAGAGTTAAACTGCTACCTAGGTTTATCTACAGGCGGCTCAATCGTGGGCGAAGGCTCGTAGTCGGGAACTACTCCGTATGAATCTGGTAAATATAAATCGAAATATGTACTAAATTCATGGGTGGTAATCGTGCCACGTACAGTTTGCCAAGCTCCACCAGCTAAACGCCAACGAGCAACCCACACCACAGTTAACTGGACTCGGAAATTATTGCCGGTATCCTTGAATTGATGAACGATTCCACCTACTGGAGGTGGAGACCCAGGATAGTCAGTTTCTTGGATTACTCCATCACCAAAGTCCCAGATGTATTTAACTGGACTGGCTTCAATTTCTACCTGACGGCCTAACAGGTTAGAAGTAATGGACTGTTTATTCCCGCTAGTCCAAAACGTAATATCGTGATCAATCACTAATGTTCGTCCAGCTGGATAACGTTCAACGCCGCTGCCTTTTACGAATAATTTCGCAACTTGCTCACGTGTAACCACAAACGGTTTAGCCTGCACAGGTGCACCTTCACCTTGAGGTTGACCAGGCACTACTTCGCAAGAGTCATAGCGCGAGGGATCTAAATCGCTACCCTCAAAAACAACCCCTTCAGCTGCGCCACTTCCATAGCATCGCAACACAGGCTTAGCCACGCCTTCTTGCGCTTGTTCTGGCAGTTCTGAGCTGCCAGTGGCCTCTACAGGGCCCACATTTGTGCTTTCGTCTTGACCCTTAACAGTTATAGAGTCATCATTCCCATCATAGTCTCCCGAGTAATTATTGGTAGATTCAGCAAAGGCAGATACAGGCAAGCATACTAAACCAAATACTAGGAAGGCATTCATAACGTATGATAGCTTATTTTTCTTCAACGTAAATCTCCTGCACTTTCCATTCAACGCCATCAAATTTCAAGGTAACTAAAGAGGCGAACTTACCAGCAGGAATATCTTGAAGCTCACCTTGACCAGAGTGCTCTTGACTAGCATTACGATAAAACCAAAGCTGCACAACTACATTTTTAGTAACATCTTTGCGAACCCAACCGCTAACAAAAGTTACCTGTATTGGATCTACCCAACCACCATTTTGATGCATCTTAACTGTGTCCACAGGGACCTTAACGCACGATTTCCTATCGCTAATACACAGGGCTTTATACTCATCTACATTCCCTGTAGCAAACGCATAGTTGTATAGCTCAATGGCATACTTGGCCGTGGCCACAGCACCATCATCGGTATTCTGAGTAATCTCTTCCGGCTTAGCTGGAAGTGGCATACTCAAAGCCTCAGCGCGCTTCTTGGCCTCCTGGGCCGTTGGCGTCCATTTAACTGAGGCAGAAGGCGCCGGCATTGATGTCGGCGTCACTGGAGCCGTGCCTCGCGCCCCTGCGCGACTCGCACTTGCGCTGGCCACAGCACCCCCACCAGGCAAAGCCTGCCCAGCCTGAGCATCTTTACCGCCATAAAAGTCCACAAAGTACCAGCCGGCGCTGATACACAGCACCACTACTAGCGCTACTCGCACCAGTGGCCAGCGGTCTTGCGGTTTAATGCGCAGCCAGGGTGGCAGCCCACTTCCAGCCCGCTTTTTCTTGTGGCCCGCAATGCCAGCCTCACCGCCGCCCTCAAGGCGAATCTCACCGCTGCCCTTAGCGCCGCCCTCAAGGCTAGTCTCACCCTGAGCCTCACCGCGAGTCTCAGACGCAGCCTCATCTTCACTCGATTTGGCCGTGCTAGGTTCAGCCGCCGGCAAGACGGCTGGCTTCTTTTTGAATCCCTTCATTGGGATCGCCCCCGTATTTCAGCTGGTGAACAAGGCTGAAACACGACTTAGTGCGCCAGCCAGTTCAAAACAAAGTTGAATCAGAGTAGCGCACATCACTTTAGTTACACAAGGGAATCTGACAATCTGTGGATATTGCATGTAGTCCTGGCATGCATCTAATACTCAAAAACCTGACGGCAGCCCTGCGTCCCTTTTCGATCTTTTCCAGCTCGCGCCCCTCTACTGCGCTTGCCGACACCCACCGCTTAGAAAACAGCTCCTGCGCCGCCTGGATCATGACCCCACAGGCATAGGGATCTTTTTCTTCCGCAATCGCCTTGGCAAACACCGCCTTGGTTTTTAGCCTAAGCTCCTCCCCTTGAACGCGGTGGAAGGACATTTGCATGAGACTAGCCGCGCCCCAAGCCCGGCACAGTGCGTCGTCGTCGTTAAAAAGCACCCGAGCCAAAACGTCAATTTCACCTGCGCCGCCAACCCAGCCCAAAGCAATAACCACCTTACGGCGAAGCTGAGCCTCCCCGGTAGCAAGCAGGGCACAAAGCGGCCCCACGAGCTTGTCGCAGTAGGGCGCGTAAAAGTCTAGGTGCCTTAGTTTGGACAGCACCTCAGCTGCCAGGGCGGCGGTAAGCACCCGGATTTTCTCCTCCCCTCCCCCAGACAGCTGCGCCAACAGGAAGTCAAGCCCCGCCTGCCCGTGCTTGTCGAAACGGCCGGCCAAATAGACTTCTTTGCCCGCCCGCCAATCTGCGCAGATAAGCTCGTAGTGCGCGGCAATGTCCTGGGTTTCGCTGCCTCCCTGCCACATGGGCCCCTCCTTACCTCATTGGTGCCGACGGCGCCCTTGGCTTCGCTCTCGACGCCGGCAAGGCCCAGCTCGCCGCCGTTACCTACAAAATCGTCCCTCGCCTATAAAAACAGTATTGAAAAATCATAGGCGACGGACGATTCTACCTGTAAATCTGTCGCGCTCCGCCTGCATTTACAAGGTCGCCCCGACCTCTCGCAGCGCCTCGGCAACGGCGAGCGCGTCCTCCTCGTTCAGGTGCCCGTAGCGTATCTGGCCTGCGAACGCCTCGGTGGGCACGACAAGCGTCTTAGAGCATCTGGCAACCGAGGGCTTGTCCAGCCCGGCGTCCTTCCATCCGCGCAGGCGCACCTCGCCGGGGAAGTCGGGACGCGGGCCATGGCCGGTCACTTTAACGGCGAGGACGACCGCCCTCCCACCGTCGACGGCGCCGATCACGACCGGACGTACCTTCGCCACGCCGGGCTGATCCTCGTATTCGAAGGACATCTGCCAAACGTCTTAGGGACGCGGTACGCTCTCAGTCGTCATCCTCGTCCCTCCAGGCGGCAGGAACGACGAGGCGGCCGTCGCTTACCTCGGCCACGGCGATGTCGGAGTTATCGAAGTTGATCCTCGGTTGGAGCCGCACGTCAAAGGGGAAGCCCTTGCACTGGTTGAACATGCGCACGAACACCTTGATCGCGGCTGACGGCGTCATCCCCAATGCCTCCGCGTTTGCCTGGAAGTCGAGCTTCTCCTGGAGGTCGATCTTCGTATTGAGTGATGCTGTTGCACTCATCATGGCACCTTTCTTTTTCTTTGAATGATACCACGTTAGACCACTTTAGACCACATTGACGGATTGTCCGACGCTGCGCACGCGCACGCACCCAGCACGGTATCCATCGAGCCAGTCGGTAACGTCAATAACACCTACGCCATCGAGGGGCGTGTTTCCTTCGACGACGGCACAGAAGCCTTGGCCACGACCGACACCGTGTTGTCACAGAAGGACGAGGCCAATATGGCAAGCTTGGTTGGTGGCACATTGACGCCCCATCCTTCGGATCAACAGTCACCCTCATGGAGTTAGACAACCTTCGCAGCGTGCGGGTCGGCGACGTATCGATCGATAACCCCCAAGGCTGGTACTACCTATTCCCCGGCAGCTACCGCATCGAAGCAGTCCCCCAGAACCCGGACTACTGGACAATCAAATACGAGCGCCCATTAACCGACGGCGCCACCCCCACAATGGAGTGCACCCACAACAGCTAGCGGACCATCAACCTTCCCCAGCCACACATAGCCAGGACCACGCCGGACACCCCTCTCGCATCCTCACGCGAGGTAGACACGCGCCTCCCAGGGCTCCAGAACGCCGGGAGCCTCTCGCTCGGCCTCGAACAGGTCCCGGTTGGACAGGATGAGCTCGCCGCTCACCCCGCGCGCGACCTCGCCCAGGGACGCGGGCTGTGAGGAAAGGTTGACGAGGACCGTTGCCACGGCCTCGTCGAAGATACGCCGGTAGGCGAAGACTGCGGGTGAGGGAGTAACGATGCGCTCGAACGAGCCCGCCGCAATGACGGGCAGGCCGTGGCGCACGTCCGCGAGCGCCCGATAGTAGGAGTACACGGATGAGGGGTCACCCACCTGGGTGGCGGCGTTGATCTCCGTGTAGTTCGGGGTGACGCCGATCCACGGGGTGCCGTCGGTGAAGCCCGCGTTCGGCCCCGCGTCCCACTGAACGGGGGTGCGCGCGTTGTCGCGGCCGGTGGCGCGCATCCCGGCCAGGACCGACTCGGGGTCCTCCCCCGCCGCGGTAGCCTCGCGATAGTAGCGCAGCGCCTCCACGTCGCGGAAATCGTCGAGGCCGTGGAAGACCCCGTTGGTCATGCCGAGCTCCTCGCCCTGGTAGACGTAGGGGGTGCCACGCAGCATGTGCAGCGCGGTGGCCAAGGCGGTCGCCGAGGCGTAGCGGTGCGCCTCGTCGCCGAAGCGGCTGACGGCGCGCGGCTGGTCGTGATTGTCCAGGTAGA
>ERZ772956.861-NODE-861-length-21642-cov-3.781350_pt1 | contig 21642 bp, 15 predicted proteins | sample MGYA00580683_ERZ772956 | MGnify/ENA primary metagenome ERZ772956 (study PRJEB29015, sample SAMEA2738077) | human oral metagenome | biome: human oral; feature: human-associated habitat; material: saliva | place: China | collected 2212 ... | reverse complement strand
TTGACAATTTTCGAACTAAAATTGGCGGGCCTTCTACAAGATAAGGGTTGATACCTCGAGGCGCTGGCCTTGCATGTATCTCGCCAGTTATCACAGATGTGGAATAGATTACAGGCGTAGATATCGTCAAGCGAGTAAAACCCAAGATTACGCAATGCACTGACGCTGATTTATCAGCACCAGAGGACTCCCAGACGAATGTCCTGTAAGCAAATTTTAATCGCCATCCGCTAGAAATAATCGGCTCAAAGAACGCGACGACGGGCTCCCCTTGGGTAATTGAGTTCGTAGCAACAAATGAAAAATCTCCTTGCTGTCGAGAGTCCTGAAAGTAGTCAGCCGTTTTCTTAAACCACGCCGTTACGTAATCTAAACGCCCAATTTTTTTGGATTTCCAAGCCTCTACTAAGTCTTTGTATTGCTGTTCATTTCGGTCGTCATAACCTACGAATGGAGGATTACCGAACACGTAGCGGGGGTTAGCCGACGCAGGCATGAGATCCCTCCAGTCACATTCCAAGGCATTCGCACAAATTATCTCAGGGGTTTCCTCTATGGGTAACCGCACGATACTATGGCCCCACGCCTGGTTGCATAGATGATCTACCAATAACATTGCGGTTGCCGCGACTTTTGCGGGCCACTCATTAATTTCGATCCCGTAAAACTGCTTCATGCTTAATTTGGACTTACGCAGCGCGTTCTCCGCGAACTGCATCGCATTGCCACTCTCAATCTCTTGAAGACGAGTTCGCAACTGTTTCTGTTTCGGGGAGTTGCGTTTTCCCTCTGCATCGTCAAGCGCGGCGTTAATCTCAGTGAGTTCAAGGTTTTCAGCACGACTGATGATCTCGTACTCAAGACCACGCAGATGTTTATATGCCTGAATGAGGAAGTTACCACACCCACAGGCAGGATCGAGGAAACTCAGACTCGCGATGTCATCTTGTAGGGCAAGCAGTGCTGAGCGATCATCGTAGGACTTCTCGAAGCGAATCCTGAGGTCATCAAGGAAAAGTGGCTCTATGACCTTCATGATATTCTCTTCACTGGTGTAGTGCTCGCCATTTGATCGTAGTTCGTCGAGATCCACAAGCTGTTGGAACATCGCTCCAAAAATATCTGGGTTCACTTTCGCCCAGTCGAACTCGCCTGCCTTAAGGACCTCCTGACGGAAGTCCTCGGTAAGCGGGGGCAAGTCAATACGTTCACGATACATACCATCAATACGCCGGAAATTTTCGTACTCTGTACCCGCGTACTTCCCTTTTCCACTGAGTGCCAGGTCTAGCTCAGGGTCGCAGATCACCTCAAAAAGTTCGATTAGCTTGTCCGTAAGAGTATCGGCGGTAGTGTGGTACAGAACCCAATTCTGGAACGTATTATCAAGCCACATGTTGGTGTCGTCACCGAAAAATAAGAACAGCAGCCGTACCAGCAGTGATGAAGCAGTGCTAGTGTCACATCCAGCATCAAGCAACTTTTGGTTCATAATCTCCATGTGCTTGGATGCTTTCTTAGATCGCTTCACAGCCTCATCATTAAAAGCTTTAGCCATGCGCTCTTGAATCTCGAGGATACCGATGGTTTCACCAATGGGCAGCTCGATCATTCGCAGACGGCGTTCGAGATCCTCACTCAGGTCTTCATCACCCGCTATGTAACGGTGATGCAACAACTTAGTATTAGTTGCTGCCGTTGCACCACGCCTAGGCCAACGCCAAGACTGTCGCGTGCCGTCAGTAAAGATGAGTAAGCGCAATTGGGATATCTTTTGTACCTCAGTGTCGATAATTCGTTGTTCCGACACGTTAGGAAGTTCATCAGCTTTGACTACCCACACTCGAAGACCTGATTGATCCGCTACAGGTTTCGCAGTGAACGGCTTACCCTCTTCAACGGTCACAGTTATAGGGGTAACTCCTTGCGGAACGTAACCCCAACCGAGTTCCTCAAAAAGCTCTTCGAAACGCCCTTCATTGACATAGCTCAGATACGAAGTCATTTAGTTACCCCCATGCTTGAAACAATGCGGATGGCATCAGCCGATTTATTGGTCGTGGTGGTCAAAATGCCCTGCTCATAAAGATCTGCGATGAGGTCAAGCAGGTCAGTGTCGGTGGTGGCACTGCGACGGCGAGCCGCGCGCAGTTGGTTGATCGCGATTGTGGTGAGCGGCGAATTGTATAACGCATCAAGGGCTTCGCTATAACGCGGATTCGAATACGCTTTGAGTGTCTGCCCAAGTCTGTTCCAAATAATGCGGCGCTCCCCGCGCAAACGTCCAGAGGTGTTTAGGTTTTTAGCGATCACGCCTGTGATGAGGGTACGTACCGATTCATCATGGCCCTCGCGCAGCGGCAGTGCTGGAGTATCGGGTGTACATTTCAGGATCGTCAGTGCCTCAAGCCCTGTCAGAAGTTTCGTCTCCCCATCTGCAGCCTCCCACGCGAAAGAGTCAATGCCGGAATCAGTGGTGGCGCAACAAATCACGCCTTCGTGATCGTCCGGCAACGCGGACCGAGTCGCGTTGATGAGATCTGGTAAACGTTCAATGTAATGCTTGAGTTCTGGATCATCTTTTGTTGCATCCTCCCAAATCTCATACGCCAAAGAGCTCACATCAACATCATCCGGCTCTGTATCATCGTCGATTTTACCGTCGTACAGATCTGAGATCGCCTGCGTTTCTGAATTTGTGCCAAAGAACTTTTCGTCCGATCCAAACGTTGCCGCGTTCGCGGCAAGGCGCTCTTGAATGCGGTGCCGCAAGTTCAACTGCGCTTCTAGTTCACCTTGAACCATCGTGTACAGCAACACTGTGTCTGATTTCTGGCCGATACGGTCAACGCGACCGGCACGTTGAATAAGTTTGATAATGGCCCAGGGAAGATCAAAATTCACTATTATGTGCGCCTGCTGAAGGTTCTGTCCTTCCGAAAGCACGTCAGTCGCAATAAGAACCCGCAACTCTACGTCTGGAGTGACAACGTCCTTTTCGTTCGTGACCAGATTCGTCTCGGGCGAGAATCGACGTGCAAGACTGGTTGCATTGTCAGTACCGCCCGTTGCAACCCCGACCCGATCGACGCCAAGCTGACTTAAACCTCGCGCGATGTACTCTGCGGTGTCCTTGTACTCTGTAAAAACCAGAATCTTTTCGTCCGGGTGAACCTCATTGGCGAGTTTCACTAACTGACGTAGCTTCGAATCGCTCTCGATTCTCCATGGCCCAAACCACGCCAATAAAACACGAATTGCATGCGAATCGGCAAACAAATCCTCCATCAGACGAGGCTCGAACAACTTTGGGTTTACCCACCGCAACCCCTTTGGATTTTCTTCTGTAAGACGTTCATAGTCATCTGCAATGTCTGCAAACATCAACTCATGCTGCGACATACCTGCAAGCAGCTCATCCATGTCAAGGTCGTCCTCGGACAAAGTAGCAGGATCAATAGTACCCGCAGGTAGAGGCAACTCATTGTTCAGCGCGTAGATGAAAAGCTCGTTTCGGCGCAGGTGGCGCTGCAGCGAAAGGATAAAACTGTGACCACTGGAACTCAATCTTTTATAGAAATTTGTGCGTACAAAACCGGCGACTTGACCACGCGCAGTTTCAAAGTCATCAATGAAAACCTTGTCCTCATCGTTTGCTAGATACGGCGCATCCGGAATGAGATATGAGGTCAGGTCATAGCGAGGTAACACAAGGTCAGCTAAGGCATCAAGTGTACGTGTTTCAGCCATCTTCGCTGCGGAATCTTTTGCATCGAAGGTGTGGTTTATAGGGATGGCTTTTCGCATCGGGAAGGTGAAACGCCCCGAGATGCTGCCGTCGGGATTTTTGAACTCTAGGTACTTGCGACCATCTTCATCCTCTTGTGCATAATTCTTTATAACGAAGCTGCGGGTGCGGCGCACGAGGTGCTCACCCATGAGCCGCTTCCAATCCTCAGGCTCATCTGATTTACGAAACGCTGCAAGCGTAGAGTGGGACATCTCGAGATTTTCATAGAGATTCGGGTTACGCTGAAGGGCGAATTCGGGTGTAAGGCCAAGGTCCTCGTCCTCGTTGAGGAACAGCGCCAACTGATTTGCAACATCGGCGTATTTCAGGTTGTATGGGGTCGCTGTAAGCAGCAGAACGTGACTTTCATTTTTACGCAGAAATGTTTGCACTGCATTATACGTGCGGGTACCTTCATTACGTAGCGTGTGAGACTCATCCACAATGACGAATCGGTAACATGGCAATTTGGGCAATTCTGTGTGCACCAATGAATATGGAACCACTCGACCAGGCAGATTATAGGCCTTCAGGTGAGATTCCCACATGCCCTGTAGGTTCTTTGGGCAGATCACAAGCGGCAGGAAACCATGGCTGTCACGCAGCATCAACGCAACCGCCGTCGCTGTAAAGGTCTTACCCAGCCCCACGACATCGCCCAACATAGTACCGCGGCGTTGCATAATCCGTCGTGCAAGCGTTTTCACTGCAGTTATTTGGTAATCTAACAACTTCGAAGAGATAAGCTCAGACACCTCATACTGTGCCAAACCAGCGCGAACGTCACGCGACATCGTGTAGCAAGTTTTCAGGTACACGTCATACGGTGAACGAGGCTGAGGAGAAACCCACGAATCATCAATGACATCTAGAAGATCTGCATCGATAGGAAGAGTGTAGCGGTCGTTCCACAATCCTTCAAACCAATCCGTGAGCTCCTCAGTAGATGTTTTCTCGGTGGTGTGAAGATTCAGTTCGAGATTGCGGTTCAAGCCCGCACCAGTAAGATTCGACGACCCAACAAACCCGGCGCTCGGAATCAATGGATCTGAGTGATGGAGCAGATAAGTTTTCCCATGCAGCGGTTGACGAGTATAAACCCGCAACTGTACCGCACCAAGTTCAATGAGCTCTCGCAGAGATTGAAGAGTTTCTCTGTCCTGTTTTGTGGGGATACCGCTCGCGAGTTGCGCCCGCATGTGTAATTTCAATGTTTCACGAACTTGAGGGGCACGCTCGCGCAACGATTGCGATTTGTCATCAGAGGGAGAAATTTCGCTGCGCAACTGATCGATAATTTGTTCATGTTGGGCAGGTAACACCATGCCCACAAGAATACGTGCGGTTGGGCCTTCAACGTCTCCAGTTTCAAAGGATTCTCGGACCAGCGGATCCAACGATGACCATCCACGCAACGCGAAATATCCGGTCGCAACATCGATGCGTTGATAGGATGGGAAGTACTTCTCCAAACCGGTACTCAGCCGAGTCTCAATGCTCTGGTTATCATAGATCGAAGGCACTTCCACAGTATAAGGCAGCAGGGATTGACCTTGATCAGAGTGGTACTGGTTATGGGAGACACCAATACTAAGCGGACGTGGCTTTCAACCGACAGAAAACTACGGGAACCAATGTTCTAGACAGGGTGTGCATTAGCCTATGGCAGCCTAATCTATGAGGAGGCAATTAATTTAGACATTGGAATTAGGGTTAACGATCGTTATTGACAAAACTCTCTGATCAGCAGTAAATAAAGAAAGACCTAGTCACATATGACTAGGTCTTTCTTTATTTGTGGAGCATAGGAGAATCGAACTCCTGACCTTCTGCTTGCAAAGCAGATGCTCTACCAATTGAGCTAATGCCCCTTTGTTCCAATGGTGGGCCTAGCAGGATTCGAACCTGCGACCTCTTCGTTATCAGCGAAGCGCTCTAACCGCCTGAGCTATAGGCCCTTGGAACGAGATAGAACTTTACCGAGTTAAATGAAACTAGGCAAATCCGCTGGTTAACTACCTTTTTCGGAACTGACTTACATAGTAGCTGATACTACGGCATCGCGCCACTCGAAGGCACCCCCACAAGCACGCCGACAGCCACCGCAACACCAGGAAGTCTCCCAGATGCCACAGTGGCTGCAACATGTACTATGACAGCCCACGGTGCACCCGGGGCGTCGATAAGCGATAAACGGCACGTTAGCTGTTGGCGCCGTCTTTGGTTTCCACGACGAGGCCGCCGAACAGGTCCACGAAGCTGTTGTACAGGACAGCACCGATGGGGGCCAACACGGTAACCAGCAGAGCGTTAATAGCGCCGATGAGAGCTGCAATGCTGAGGACCGTGCCGAATGAGAGGAAGCCGCCACCGCCGAAGCCGTCATTGACTCGCCCGAGGACGCCGGTGAGCTGCATCCCTAGGAAAAGGATGACCACGCACAGGATCCATGCGACCAACCCAGCAAGGGATAGCGCCAGTGCCGTGCGGAACATGGACATGGGTGAGATTCGGTGAACGGTTACTTTACGGGTGGCCATTAGCTCTCCTCGCCTGCTGTGGTGTCGGGGGCGTCGATAAGTGTGGGAGCTTGAGCGTCGTTGATTGCCACAGCTTCGGCTGTTTCTTCGCCTTCGCCTTCGACGTTGCGGTCAATGGCGAACAGCTCCACGTCTTTTTCTAGATTAACTAGTCGCACGCCCATTGTTTGGCGGGACGAAGGACGTATCTGACCAACTTCGGTGCGGATCACACCTCCGGCTGAGGTTATGGCAAAGATTTGGTCATCACTATCCACCGCCAGGGCACCAATAAGCTTGCCACGTTTGGGGGTGTATTTGAAGGTGACCACGCCCAAACCGCCACGGCCCTTGACAGGGTATTCCTCCATGGCAGTGCGCTTGCCGTAGCCACCGGAAGTGGCCACCAGGAGGTAGTCGCCGTCGCGAACCACGCACATGGCCAGGAGCTGGTCGTCGCCACGGAAGCGCATGCCCTTCACGCCAGCGGTAGCGCGGCCCATGGGGCGCAACGTGTCATCGTTGGCGGTGAATCGAATTGCCTGGCCTTCCTCGGAGACCAGTAGTAGGTCGTCATCTGCGGAACACAATGCCGCGCCAATAAGGCGGTCGCCTTCGTTGAGGTTGATGGCAATCAAACCGCCGGAGCGAGAGGAATCGTAATCGGCTAGGCGGGACTTCTTCACGCGGCCATGGGCGGTGGAGAGCACCAGGTATTCGGCGTCCTCGTAGCCCTGGATCTGGATCACCTGCGCGATGTGCTCGCCGGGTTGGAATTCCAGCAGGTTGGCCACGTGCTGGCCGCGGGCTGTGCGGGATGCCTCCGGCAGTTCGTATGCCTTGAGGCGGTACACGCGACCGTAGTTGGTGAAGAACAGGATCCAATCGTGCGTGGAGCAGACGAAGAAGTTGCGCACCACGTCGTCCTGCTTGAGTTCGGCGCCGCGCACACCTTTGCCGCCGCGCTTCTGGTTGCGGTAGGAGTCAACCTTGGTGCGCTTCGCGTAGCCCGTGGAGGTGATGGTCACCACAACGTTTTCGCGGGCGATGAGGTCTTCCTCGGTCACGTCGCCGGTAGCGGCCACGATCTGGGTGCGGCGATCATCGCCATGCTTATCCACGATTTCTTTGAGTTCGTCGCGCACAATGGCACGCTGGCGCTCTGGGCGGGCGAGAATATCTTTCAGGTCGGCGATGATTTCTTCAATCTCTGCCAATTCATCAATGATTTTCTGGCGTTCCAGGGCGGCGAGACGGCGCAGCTGCATAGCCAGAATGGCATCGGCCTGGACCTCATCAATGTCCAGTAGATCCATCAGGCCGTTGCGGGCAATGTCCACGGTTTCAGACCGACGGATCAGGGCAATAACCTCATCCAGCATGTCCAGTGCTTTGACCAAGCCTCGCAGAATGTGGGCGCGCTTTTCTGCCTCATCCAGGCGGAACTGGGTGCGCCGAACAATCACATCAATTTGGTGAGCCACGTAGTAGCGGATCATCTGGTCGATGCGCAGGGTGCGGGGCACGCCGTCAACAATAGACAGCATGTTGGCGCCGAAACTGGTTTGCAGCTGCGAGTGCTTATACAGGTTATTCAGCACCACGCGCGGCACAGCATCGCGTTTCAGCGTGACCACAATGCGCATACCCACACGATCGGAGGATTCATCCTCAATCTTGGAAATGCCAACAAGCTTGCCCTGATTCACCTGCTCCGCGATGTTGGAAATCATGTTATCGGGGTTGACCTGGTACGGAAGTTCCGTGATCACGATGGTCTGGCGGTTGCCTTCCTCTTCAATAGAGGTCACGCCGCGCATACGAATTGAACCACGACCAGTGGTGTAGGCATCTTTAATGCCCTGGTCCCCCACAATAAGGCCAGCGGTCGGGAAATCCGGGCCTTTAATGTACTCCATGCATGCTTCCAATCCCGCAGCTTCATCAGCATCCGGGTTGTCCAGCATCCAAATAATTGCATCGGCCAATTCGCGTAGGTTATGCGGCGGAATGTTCGTGGCCATGCCCACGGCAATACCGCCGGAACCATTCATCAACAGGTTAGGTACACGCGAAGGGAGCACTGTTGGTTCGGTGGTTTTGCCGTCATAGTTCGGAGCAAAATCCACGGTGTTTTCACGAATATCGCGCACCATCTCCATGGCCAGCGGAGTCAAGCGAGACTCTGTATAACGCATGGCGGCCGGGCCGTCGTTACCGCGCGAACCGAAGTTGCCCTGGCCGTCCACCAACGGATACCGCATTGACCATGGCTGGGCCATACGCACCAATGTGTCGTAAATAGCCGAATCACCATGCGGGTGGTAATTACCCATTGTGTCCGCGACAGGCTTAGCCGACTTCACATAGCTACGCTCCGGCCGGTAGCCATTATCAAACATCGCGTACAAAATGCGGCGGTGCACTGGCTTCAGACCGTCCCGCACCTCCGGGAGGGCACGACCCACAATGACCGACATGGCGTAGTCGATGTAGCTCGACTGCATCTCCTCGCCAATATCCACCGGGTGGATGCGGTCAAAAAGGTCGCCGCCACCATCAAAATTATCGTCGCTCACAATTCACCTGTTTCCTTGAGCTTGAGAGACTTTCCCCTCCATTCTACGCGAAATCGGCGCTGTCAGCGATTATCCCGCCGCGTAACAACGTGGCATGATACCATTCTGATACCATATGCACATGGCCATGACCCTACGCCTCACACCCGCCCAAGACCGCGCGCTCACCCTCCTCGCTGAAACCCACGGCACCAGCAAACAAGAAGCTGCCGTCCGCGCCATCGTCTCCACTGCAGCCCGCACGCTTAACGACGCCCAGGTGGCCGAACTTGCACGTAACACACTCGCCGATCGCGCCACCCTCGAACGGCGTATCCGGCAGGTAAGTAGGGTGAAATGAGTGAGTATAAGAGTATTTATGAGTTGCGTGGACTGATCGGCCTCACCCCTGAACAACTCCTGATCATTGCTGACGAAGTATGCCACCAACACCACTGCAGCATCACAAACTTCTCCGCATTATGTGCCGCGAGCGCTGTTACAACGGCCGCCATTTCCGGCATTGACATTCATGGTGGGGACCTCGCTGCAGTCGAACATGAGCTTGCCCATGTGATTCTGGCATTGAAGCCGCTGAACAAGAACAATGACGTGTTAGCTGCAGTAGCTGTGGAGGTATTTCACCAGGTTAATGCGTAGGGGTTGAGGCTGGTGAGCACTCCATCTCATAGTAAATGCATACCAAATGGTCAAAAATTACACTTCGAAACAACATTTTGGCGAGCATTTACTATCGGAACCCCCTCCCCACCCCCGAATGTTCGTCATCCTACCTATCTACCCACCCGTTTCGCGGGCGTCGGCGTGTCGCACTTGTGTCCTTGTGTGTTTACAGGTAACATCTGTGACTGTTGTGATTGCAGTTAACTAATGTTGCTGTGGAGGAAGAGTTGCAACACCTGAGGCGGCCTCCGTCGTTGAAAGCTTCACCCCCTTGAGCTTTCAACCATGGTGGTCGCCATTTAGTATTCCCTGCAGGATTGGCGCCATGGCCTGCACAATCTCTTCCCGGTTCTGTTCCACGAGGCCGGGGAGCTTCAGCACATACCGTCCAACAAGCAACCCGATGAGCTGCGTTTGGGCAAGTCCTATGCGCTTTTCCAGCACATCCTTCTCCAGCCCCATGCCTTCCAGACGCGTACGGATTCCTACCCATAGCGCGTTGTTCACAAAGTCGGAGAGCAGCTGCGGGGAGTCGATTTGTCGCTTGAACGCGGCAATGATGTGGTCTAGCAGCGGGGAGTCCCATACAGAGAGTGCTTCATTCAGCATGGTCTTCCCCAGCTGCTCAAAGGGAATATCACTCATCCGCGTCACAATCGTCTCCACATCAATGGGAAACTCTATGGCTGCGCGGAAGAGTCGTTCTTTACTGCCAAAGTAGTGCGGGATCAGGGCCACATCGCACTCTGCTTCGGCAGCGATTGCCCGCAGCGTTGTAGCTCTGAATCCGGTGACGGCGAATTGCCGTCGCGCGGCGTTGAGGATTCGTTCTTTGGTAGGAATCGGCATCATGCAGCCATTTTAGGCCGTTTGCCGTGGAACGCCGTCAGAATGCTGGCTGCTGCAATCCACGTCAGATACGGTGGCCGTATGGATCAGTTCATCACCCCCGCCGTCTGGTGCAACGGCACCACAGACGAGGCAGCCCAGTTTTACGCCAGCGTCTTCCGCGACGCATCCATCGTCGAACAGGTTCCTGGGGTCGCGTCCACAGTCAGCATCCACGGTTTCCGGCTTTCACTCATCAATGGTGGCGATCAGTATGCACCGAATCCGTCGATCAGTTGTTTCCTGAACTTCGACCCACTTCTGTTCGGCAGCGAGGAGCAGGCCCGCGCCTACCTTGATGAACTCTATGAACAGCTGAGCACCGGCGGCGTGCTCACGGAGCTGGGCGAGTATCCCTTCTCGCCGCGCTATGCGTGGGTTCGTGACCGCTTCGGCATGACGTGGCAGCTCATGCTTACCGACCCAGCTGGTGAGCCACGCCCCTTCGTCATCCCATCCTTCATGTTCGGCGGTACCAACCACGCCAACGCAGAGGAAGCCACCGATGCCTGGATCGCCTTGTTTGACGACGCCCGCCGCGGCGCTCTACACCGCTACGAGGAGGGTGCCCCACTGGAACAAGGCACGGGCATGTTCACTGATTTCACGCTGCGCGGCACCTGGATGGCAGCCATGGACTCTGGGGATTTTCATGACTTCACCTTCACGCCTGGAGTCTCCATGATCATCTCCTGCGAAGATCAAAAAGAGATCGATCACTATTGGGCGGGCCTGTCTGCGGTGCCAGAGGCCGAGCGCTGCGGCTGGTGTGTTGATCGCTGGGGCGTTTCCTGGCAGGTTGTTCCACACAACATAGCTGAGCTCATGGCCGATCCCACGACGCGCGACCAGATCCTGCAGATGGGCAAGATTGACCTAAGCAGACTCAGGTTTTAGGTGGTTTGCCTCGGAATACTGAGTGCCGCAGTCACCAGGATCCCCACGATGAACAGCACTAGAATGGCCACGTCTTTCCAGTAGTTGTCCCCCAGTTCAGGCTGTGCCGCGAGTTCTTGAAGGGCATCGATAACGTAGGATAGCGGCAGGACATTGGAAACTATTTCCAGTCCCCTCAGCATGGTGTCCCGGGGGACAAGCACGCCACTGAGCAGGAATTGCGGCACGATAACCACAGGCATAAATTGCACAGCTTGAAATTCATTACTGGCAAAGGCACTGGTCATAAGTCCCAGCGATCCACCAACAATGCCTGATAGTGGTGAGACAAGAAACACCCAGCCGAGCGGTGCGGCAGTAGTGACGTCGAGTAGCCAGTGCGCCACCCCCACCAGCAGGGTCGACTGCAGGAGTGCGAAGAAGCTAAAGGAAATCCCGTAGGCCGCGAGGAATTGAATTCGGCTGAGCCGCGTGGTCCAAAGGCGTTCGAGAGTGCCGTTTGAGCGCTCACGTTGCATACTCACGCTGGCGATGATGAACATCATAAGCATGGGGAATACTCCCAGCATGAGCACGGCAATGCTGTCAAAAAGCCGCCGGTTGCCGTCATAAATGAGGTACATCAACCACAACATGAATGATGGCACCAGCAAAACAAGCGCTACAGTGCGTCGATCTCTCAGAACTTCGGCAATAACACGTCGTGCGGTGATGAGTGTGAGTGACATGAGGTTCACTTCCCTTGTGCTTTGATGAGGGCCAGGAATGCATCGTCAAGAGTCTCCGTACCTGCAGTACGCAGCAACTCCGCCGGGGTGTCATGGGCGAGTAACGCACCCTCGCGCATAAGGAGTACGGCGTCGCAACGCAGCGCCTCGTCCATCACGTGGCTGGACACCAGGAGCGTTGTGCCTTCGGTGTCGGAAAGCTGCCGCAGGTAGGTCCAGATGTCGTCGCGGGTTACTGGATCCAAACCGACGGTCGGTTCATCCAACACCAGCAACTCAGGCTTTCCGACGAGCGCGCACCCCAAGGACACCCGTCCCCGTTGCCCGCCCGAGAGCTGAACCGCCGGACGGTGGGCAACGGCAGCGAGTCCCAGGACGTCGATAATCGCATCAACCTGGTCTTTTATTTTGACCGGGTTGAGTGCGGCGAAATAGTCAAGATTAGCTTTGACGCTGAGGTTTGGGTAGATGCTGGCTTGTTGCGTGACGTAGCCGATGCGCCCGAGGTTTCTGCGCGAACCCGCGGGATTTCCCAGAACTGTGAGGGTGTTTTGGTAGCGCTGCACGCCAATGATGGCGCGCATGAGGGTGGTTTTTCCGCATCCTGAGGGGCCGAGCAGACCGGTGACCGACCCCGTTTCAACACTGAAAGTCATGTGGGGGATCACCGTGTTAGCTTTTATTCTACCCCTGCTTATTCCTAGGTCCTGTGCTTCAATGGCGGCATCCATCGTTTCATCCTTGTATGCCTTGAACTGGTTCAACATTTGTTGAATGTTTCTTACAAGGCCGAAGATAACACCGTTATCGAAGCGCCGTCAAGGCTTCCAAGAGACCTGTTCCTCACAACCCGCCGCCCAATAAGGCCGCAGAAGCGCTGTTGTTCGGTAGTCTCTTTGTAAACCAATTTTTTCTATTGAAGGAGTTCTGGTGACGTCACCGTCTACTTTCCTTACATCCGATGCACACCGCGAGGCCGTTATTGCAGACCTCAGCACCTTCGTTGACAACACCGTCGGCGAACAGGGCGGCGTGTCCGGCACCGTCATCAAAGGTGCCCTGTCCGCAGCTAAGAAGGTGGACAGCAACATTGTCAACAAGGCTGTTGCTCGCCTCCTCCCCGATCTCGCTGAAGCCCTTGACCCCTACTGGGCAACCTTCAAAGAAGGTGGACACGGCGACAGCTTCGAGGCATACCTTCAGGAAAACTCCAGCGCCCTGTCCAACTCCGTGCTGGAAACAGCTGACAAGCAGGCTGAGAAGGCCCACGCTGCCCTGGCTAAGGTGTACAGCCCGATTCGCGGCAAAATTGCCAGCGTTGTGGAGGCTAACATCGCCAAGGTTGGCCCGATTGTAGAGAAATACGCGGGCTAGTTTTAGTTAACATAACAAGCCAAAACCAGTAGGCTAAACAACACAGTGGGCGACCACTCCTTAACAATCGAGGGGTGGTCGCCCACTTTTGCATTTTTACATCTTGTTACACGTCCAAGAAACGTACATCCTTGGCGTTTCGGGTGATAAAGGATCGGCGTGCGATCACATCGTCACCCATGAGGATGGAGAACAATTCGTCGGCGGCTGCGGCGTCTTCCATGGTCACATGCCGCAGGATGCGGGTTGAAGGGTCCATGGTGGTCTCCCACAGTTCCTTGGGGTTCATTTCACCAAGACCCTTGTAGCGCTGAATGCCGTCGTCTTTGTTAATCTTGCGGCCTTCCGCGAGTCCCTTCTCCAGTTCCTGGTCGCGTTCCCAGTCAGAGAAGGCAAATCCAGGTTCGCCCTTGGCCCATTTGAGTTTGTAGAGCGGTGGCTGTGCCAGGTACACATAGCCTTGCTCGATCAGCTGCGGCATAAAGCGGAACAGCAGGGTAAGCAGTAGCGTGGCAATGTGTTGCCCATCCACATCGGCGTCGGCCATGAGGATGATCTTGTGGTAACGCAACTTGGCAATATCAAATTCATCGTGGATGCCAGTACCTAATGCGGTGATGATTGCCTGGACCTCGTTGTTTTTCAGCACTTTGTCCAGGCGTGCCTTTTCCACGTTGAGGATTTTGCCGCGCAGCGGCAAGATGGCCTGGTACATGGAGTCACGGCCGGATTTTGCGGAGCCACCAGCGGAGTCACCCTCCACGATGTAGAGTTCGGATTTCACCGGGTCTTTGGAGCGACAGTCAGCAAGTTTGCCGGGCAGGCCACCAAGGTCGGTGGCGGACTTGCGCCGCACCAAGTCGCGGGCTTTGCGGGCTGCCAGACGTGCCTGGGCGGAGGAAACTGCCTTGGTGATAATGGCTTTTGCTTCCGCGGGGTTCGCTTCAAACCAGTGTGCGATGTGCTCATTGGTCATGCGCTGCACAAAAGAACGCACTTCGGTGTTGCCCAGTTTGGTTTTGGTTTGGCCCTCGAACTGCGGATCGGCCACACGCACGGAAATGACAGCTGCGAGTCCTTCGCGGCAGTCTTCGCCGGAGAGGTTGGCTTCTTTTTCCTTCAGCATGCGGTGTTCGCGAGCGTAGCGGTTCATCAAGGAGGTCAGCGCCGCACGGAAGCCTTCTTCGTGAGTGCCGCCTTCAATCGTGTTGATGGTGTTGGCAAAGGTATGCACGCTTTGCGCATAGCCGGAGTTCCACTGCATGGCGATTTCCACCTCATGTTCCTCACCTTTTGCTTCAAAGGAAACGATGGTGGGGTGGATGGGGGTTTTGGACTTGTTCAATGACTCCACATAGTCCTTCAACCCCTCTGGGTAGTGGAAAACACGCCGCTTGGTTTTCGTGGTCTTAGCTGCTGCTTCGCCGGTGGATTGCTCGCCATCACCATCAGTGGCCCCGTCGAGCAGGTCCAATTTTTCGAGGGATTGCTCCCCGCCAGCAGCCTCGCTAGCACTACCATCACCGTCCACGGCTTGGGCTTCATCGCCTGCGGCCGCAAGGTCTTCGAGTTCGATTTCCTCTTCCGTGGCGCGCAGGTCGGTCAGTGTGATGGTGAGACCTTTGTTCAGGAACGCCATTTCCTGAAGGCGCCGCGCGATGGTGTCGAATTTGAAGGTGGTGGTTTCAAAAATTTCCGGGTCCGGCCAGAATCGCACAGATGTGCCGGTACCTTTGGCGGGTTCGCCTTTGACGAGTTCTTCAGGGATGGCGTAGGTGAAGTTCTGCAACCAGTGGAAGCCTTCGCGTTTGATGTCGGCTTCCACTTTGGTGGACAGAGCGTTGACCACGGAGATACCCACACCATGTAGACCACCGGAAACGGCGTAGGAATCGGAGTCGAATTTGCCGCCGGCGTGTAGCTGGGTCATTACCACTTGAACGGTGGGTGCGCCAGTGGGGTGCATTTCCACGGGGATGCCGCGACCGTTGTCAACAACTTCCACTCCCCCGTCTTCCAGCAGTGTGACGTCGACTTTGGTGGCGTAGCCTGCCATGGCTTCATCAACGGAGTTGTCGACGACCTCCCACACAAGGTGGTGGAGGCCGCGTTCACCGGTGGAGCCAATGTACATACCTGGGCGTTTGCGTACTGCCTCAAGGCCTTCAAGGATAGTGATCGACGATGCGTCATAATGGTGCTCTGTGGCAGACACGTGATGCAACACTCCTAAATTATGTTCTAATAGACCCCTCTATAGTACACCCCTTAGGCCCCCTACACGACTTAGGTTTCAACGCGTCTAAGCGCCTTTAAATCGCCGAAAACGAAATTTAGCCTTATCCGTAGGTATCGCGCGGCCCCCGACCCTTCACATGGAGGGGGCCTTTTCGCCAGCTCGGGACTGATGGGCCAAAGATCTTCAGTTCCTCTACCACGTTCGGCCCAACCTTCTGGGTAATCGTCTGGAGAATTTGCCGCTGCATCATGCGGAGGTTCGTCGCCCACGCCGTGGAATTACAGCTAATAAACAGGGATTTCCCCTTCAGCATCTCTACTGTCGTGTGCTCGGCAATCCTGGCACCCACTACGTCTTCCCAGTGCGAATGCACCCAGCCACCAGCAAGTTCCCGCTGCCAGCCGCGCTGCTGTATCTCGCGGTTGAGCACCGAATCCAGGGATTCGTAGTCACGACGTTTCGGCAGCGCCCGCCCGTCCGGCCCGGTTGGCCTGCCGCGCTTGCGTATCGACGCCGCCGTCTCCCGCCCCTCTCGTGACCCGCGCACAGCACTGCGGGTGGGCTGCGTGGCACGCCCCTGATGACTCAGGTCCGGGACTTTACCGAAACGCTTGCGGGCAACGTCGCGAATGTGCGAGAAGGCAGCGGAAACGGAATCATCAGGCGTGGTCATCTGTCATATCCTCCACATCCAGCACGGATTTTCGTGTTCCATCATTGTCTATTGCCCTTACGGTGTGGGTGTGCACCACGGCATCGTCGAGGCTATCCGGCAGGTCATCGCCCACCGCCGCAGTAATGAGCACTTGTTCAACTGTGGTTGCAATGCCGACCAGTGCGCGGCGTCGTTGGGTGTCCAGTTCAGCAAACACATCATCCAGGATCAAGATAGGGTCGGTGCCATCGGACCTGAACAGGGAAAACACAGCAAGCCGCAGAGAGAGTGCAAAAGACCACGTTTCACCGTGACTGGCAAACCCTTTAGCGGGCTGGCTGCCCAGCATCAGTTCGAGGTCGTCGCGGTGTGGTCCCACAAGGCTAAGTCCCCGCTCAATTTCGCGTTGTCGCATGTGCCCCAGTTCGGTAAGCATGGTGGCTTCCAGCACGTCAACATCAACAGCAGCATCGGGGACGTCGATAAGCGTACTGCGGTAATGGATGTGGGCCTCGCGGGATTCCGGCGCGAGCGTGTGGTACGCCTCATGGACGCGGGGAGCGAGGTCTGTGACAAGCTGCATTCTTGCGGCCGTTAGTTGAGCACCAAGTGCGGCAAGCTGACCGTCCCAAACATCAAGGGTGGCAAGCGCGCTGGCACCGTCATCGTTGCCGTAGCCCCGACGAAGTGCCTGGTTGGCGGATTTGAGCAGGGCGTTTCGCTGACGCAGAACCTTGTCGTAGTCGGCTTTGACACCGGCAAGGCGGGGTTGGCGCGTGGACATAACCTCGTCGAGGTAGCGGCGTCGTTCAGCGGGTTCGCCGCGCACCAGTGCCAGGTCCTCCGGCGCAAATAGCACCGTTTTCACCACCCCAAGGAGTTGCCGTGGTGTGCTCAGGCGAGTGCGGTTGAGCTGTGCCTGGTTTGCTTTTTTGGGATTAATCAGCAGGTGGGCGGTCAGTTCTCGGCCATTATTGACTGCCGTTCCTGAGATGCGCGCGTTGTCTGCGGTGGCTCGAACCAGGGGGGCGTCCTGCGAAACTCGGTGCGAGGACAAGTGCGCGAGGTAACCGACGGCCTCAACCACATTGGTTTTTCCGTGGCCGTTCCGGCCCACAAATACCGTCACACCAGGATGCAGGTCAACGGTAAGTTCGGGCCACGAGCGGAAGTCACGCAGTTCAAGGTGTCGCAGGTACACGGCGGTAAATGGGCTTATCCAGGAAGCCTGACTGGCATGAGCAGGTACGTCAGGTTTGTCTGGGGAGTGGCAAACACTCCGTTGTCGTCGGCCTCGGGGACGGTCTCTGGTTCGGGAATCAGGATCGCGGGCCGGGATGGCTGGGTGAACCCAAACATCACGTTTTCTGTGTGGATCACAGACAATCCGTCTTTGAGGTATCCAGTGTTAAACGCAATGGTCAACGGATTGCCAAAGAAGGCGCAGGGCAGGTTTTCCTCGGCGTGCCCGGCTTCAGAACCACCGGCGGAAAGAACAAGCTCACCATCGGAGAATTGCATGGTGATCTGGGAATTTCGGTCGGCCACCACGGAGACGCGCCGGATGGCGTCTTGCAGGGGGCTGATCTGCACAACTGCCATGGATTCGTGGGTTTTAGGAAGCAGGGGCTGGAAGTTCGGGAACTCCGCATCCAACATGCGGGTGGTTGTTTGGCGGGCGTCAGACTGCAGACCGAAGAGTCCTTCCCTGCCAAGTTGTTCGCCCACACCGACGGCAATGTGCAGGTCATTTCCCACCTGGGAGTCGATGGATCGCGCGTTGTCCAGCAGCGTTTTTGCCGGGATGAGCAACTTGGCAGTTGCGGATTTGTCGGTGGCTTCCCAGTCGAATGTGCGTACAGCCAGGCGGAATCGGTCGGTGGCCGCGAGGAGCATGGTGTCGCCGTTGATGTCCATGTGCACGCCGGTGAGCATGGGCAGGGTTTCGTCCCTACCTGCAGCAATAGCCACTTGTGAGACGGCTTCACTGAACAGTTTGGGGTCAATGTTTCCGGTGGTGTGCGGCAGCTGAGGCAACTGCGGGTAGTCGTCCAGTGGGATTACAGGAATTTCAAAACGCGCGGAACCGCAGGTGACCAGCACGTTGCTGCCCTCAACACGTAGCTCCACGGGTTTGTTCGGCAGCATGGCGGTGATGTCAGCGAGCAGCTTACCAGCCACGGCAATGCGTCCGGCCTCGTTGACTTCGGCGGGGATCTTGACCTGTGTGGATACCTCGTAGTCAAAACCGGCGAGTTCCAAGCCTTCATCGGAAGCGGTGATCACCATGCCGCGTAGCACGGGTTGAGCTGGTTTGGCAGGCAGACTACGGGCAACCCACCCGACTGCGTTGGCGAAGTCGTCCTTGTCAACCCTAAATGACACCGCTTGTGAGTCCATGCTGGTCTAGCTCCTAGGAAAAATGAAACGTACACCTCACCCTGATTCCGCCATCTGACGGTGCCACGAGTGCGTGGAATTACAACACCAACGTACCCGCCCGCCGCCGCAAACTGAATCTCGCATCTTTTGTTATTCGTCTGCTCGTCCTTGCTCGCAGCCTGTGTGGCAGGGTCGCATGATCATTGTTATCCCCACGCCCTATTTCTTCTAGAGAAATTACAAGTTTTAAGAGAGTAAGAACAGTAAGTCCTGTGCACTCTGTGGATGAGGGCTTGTTATCCAAGCTAGCACGCAGAAAACGTGGTGTGAACAGCCATGTGCAAAACCTGTGGATAACTTTTGCGTCTTGTGGATAAATTTGGCTGCTTGAGATTTATCCACAATCTATCCCCATGTCATCCCAATTTTCTTCACATTTTCGCCGTGGTTGTGCACAACCCATGTCATCCACAAGCTACCACTAGAAAGTGGCAAGGATCACCGAACTACATTCTTGTAATTACACAGCTGTGAGTAAACCTGTGGATAACCTTCCCTTCCGGGGGTAGGCCGTCGGCAAAATCACAAAAGTCCCCCTAGCTACCCCTCCCCTGCTTGTCGACGTCCCTCTTTACGGCACCCCTCCCCGCTGGCGGTTCCTTTACCGCCCGCGGTTTTTGATGATCTGTGTGAGTTCCTGAATCTGGTTGTACGTGTCCCGCTTTTCGGTCATTTCTTTGCGAATCTTGCGGTCGGCGTACATCACGGTGGTGTGGTCTTTACCACCGAAGTTATCCCCGATTTTGGGTAGGGAAAGATCGGTAAGCTCGCGACACAGGTACATAGCGAGCTGTCGGGCATAGGCTACTGCTCGGGTTTTACCTGATCCCCGCAAGGCATCAAGGGAAACATCGAAATAATCGGCGGTGACCTCCATGATTGTGGATGCTGTGATTTCCACGTCAGGGGCCTCGGGCATGATGTCGCGCAGCGCAATTTCGGCCATTTCGCGGCTGATAGTGGTCTCCCCGTTTAGTGAGGAGTACGCGGACACGCGGATCAGTGCACCTTCCAGCTCACGGATGGATGCCTCAAATCGGCTGGCGATGAGTTCCAGCACGTCACGATCCATCACTGTCTGGTCTATCTGGGCCTTCTTCTCCAGAATGGCGATGCGTGTTTCCAAATCCGGTGGCTGAATGTCCGTGATCAGCCCGCCTTCAAAGCGGGTGCGCAGGCGATCTTCCAACGTGGTCAGCTGCTTCGGAGGCCGGTCCGAAGACAAAATGATTTGCTTGTTGGCCTGGTGCAATGCGTTGAACGTGTGAAAGAACTCTTCCTGGGTTCCTTCTTTGCCTTCCAAGAATTGGATGTCATCGACCATCAAAATGTCTAGGTTGCGGTAGCGACGCTTGAACGATTCTTGCCGGTCATCGCGAACGGAGTTGATGTAGTCGTTGGTGAATTCCTCGCTGGACACATACTTCACACGCAAGCCCGGCTGCAGCACCTGTGCATAGTTGCCAGCCGCGTGCAGAAGGTGCGTCTTCCCCAGGCCAGAACCCCCAGAGATGAACAGGGGGTTGAAGGCATTCGCCGGATTTTCCGCCACTGCCACTGCTGCTGCGTGCGCGAACCGGTTGGAGGAACCTATGACGAAGTTCTCAAAAGTGTAGCGGGGGTTCAGCGACCGATCCTGTTGCGGCGCGGGCCCTGCAGGCTCGCGTGTAAAACGACGCCCATCGTCGTGGGTAAACCTGCCTCGGCTGATGGTTGCTGCCTGGTCAGGCATGCTTATCGACGTCGTGTTCCACATGCCCTCAGGATGAGCTTGCGCTGGTTCCGGAGTTGCGGCAACAATCGGCGGCTCAGGGTCAGGTTCCTCCACACCTGGGTCAATGCTTACAGCCAGGCTGTAGGGGCGGCCCATACGCTCAGACAAGACTGTGGTGATGTAGCCACCAAGGTCTTTTTCCACAGCATCTTTCGCCATTGCATGGGGAGTTGAGAGCACAGCAAACCCGTTGAACAGGGCGATGGGTTTGACCAGTTTCAAAAAACCTCGTGCCCTGCCATTGAGGGTCGGAATACCTGAATCAGGTTGCTCTGAAAGGCGCAGGAGGTCTTCAACAACCTGTCGCCATGTCTCCTCAAGGGAGGTTGAATGTTCCGCCACCTTCGTCCTCACATGCTCTGTACGTACGCCACGATGATCCACGGTGAAATTACACAGCGGGAGGGACAAACTCTACTCTGTCCACCGCGTCATCCACAGCCTTGAATGAGTGTTATCGTGCGCTTCCACAACGTTATTCACAGCTGTGGATAACTTCCGGGGTCATGATTTATCCACAGCCTACCTCATGCACTGTGGATAAAAAACATTGCAGCAAAAACTCCCCCTACCTGGAGGAATGTAATTTCATAACCCTTAGTCTCAAGGTCAGATTGAAAGTTATACACAGGCTACTTGACAATTCACATGGTGGATTCTGTGTGAAATTTTCACAGTGCAGGATCGTCTGCGCAGCTAGGTATGGTTTTTGCTGACCGCGAACAACACAACCCACAGCTCCAAACAACATGGCTGTTATTTAAGGGGTGATGGCGGACTATCCGATGCGTCGATTTGTTCAGGAGTGCCACCTGCGCGTAGTCTGGCAGGGTCTGGCGCGTTACTGCTGCCTTGCAATGAGAGGTAGTACACGCGCATTTTCGCAAAATTTTTGCGACTTCCACTCTTCCGCTCCACTCAGGGGTGGACGGTGTGAGGTTTACAATCATCCAACTTCGGGTGGGCAGCTTTGTTGTGAAGTGCTATCACCTGACCAAAATCTGAGGAGTGTTTTCCGTGGCAAAGGGCAAACGGACGTTCCAGCCGAACAACCGTCGTCGTGCGCGTGTTCACGGCTTCCGTACTCGTATGCG
>ERZ772956.852-NODE-852-length-21724-cov-4.389312_pt1 | contig 21724 bp, 24 predicted proteins | sample MGYA00580683_ERZ772956 | MGnify/ENA primary metagenome ERZ772956 (study PRJEB29015, sample SAMEA2738077) | human oral metagenome | biome: human oral; feature: human-associated habitat; material: saliva | place: China | collected 2212 ... | reverse complement strand
CCCCATGATCCGGCCGATCACACCGGTGAGGAGCGGATAATGCGTGCACCCGAGGATCAAGGTGTCAACCTTCGCTTCCTTCAAGGGCTGTAAGTATTCGCGGGCCACGGCTTCAAGTTCAGCTCCCATGGTGATTCCGCGTTCAACGAATTCAACGAATCTCGGGCACGCCTGCTGGACGACACTCAGCCCGGGAACCGCGCCGAGAGCGTTCTTATACGCCTCGGACTGGATGGTTGCGAAAGTGCCGATCACGCCGATCCTGTGGTTGTGAGTCGTGGCGACCGCCTGACGTGCAGCAGGGGTGATGACCTCGATCACCGGGATGTGCGCGTCGATCCAATACCTCTCGCGGGCATCCGAAAGGGCCGCCGCAGTCGCAGTATTGCAAGCGATGACCAGGGCTTTCACTCCGCGCGACGCCAACTCGTCCAAACAGGCGAGGGTATAGCGGCGCACCTCCGCGATCGGCCTGGGACCATAAGGCGTATGAGCCGTATCCCCCAGATAGAGGATCTGCTCATCCGGGAGTTTATCCATGACGGCGCGCGCCACCGTAAGACCCCCGAGCCCGGAGTCGAAAATACCGATCGGCGCATTCTCCATGCTTCCCGACCCTAGCCGTGCACCCCCGAAGAATTCAGCGCCGAAATCAGTGAATCCTGCCACCAGGTGAGAATCAGATAGAACACCGAGGCCGCCTGCTCTCGGCTGCCATCAAGCGCGCGGCCAGCCAATTCCTCAATTCTTGCGACATCCGCATCCGTTTCGAGCTTCAACTCCCCCGCCAAGCCGAGACGAACATCATTGAGCGCCGCAAGCCACTCCCACACCTCATCGGCTGGGATCACGAGCTCCGCGCACTCACTGCGCTCAGCACGTTCAATCCTTCCCGCGACCTGGCGGAGGCGTGAAGACTTCTCCGCCCGAAGGAAATCCTCCGTCAAAGCCCGCAGACTCGAAGCATCCTCAGGATCCAGACTCATCGCGGGAAGTAAATACTCCAAGGCGCGCTCTTCGGGGGCCTCTCGTCCCGTCTCCAAATCCGTTGCCGCCAAAAGAAAGGAATTCATCTCCGCAGGCTCATCGAGGACGACGAGGATCTCACGCATGAGGCGAACGATCAAGGTCGAATATGGAGGTTCAATACGAGCGCAATACGCCCCGTCCTCGTATCTGAAACGACCAATCATCGCCGTATTGTCCCGATCATCTCTCCGCTTCCAATGTTGCGCGCAGACCATAGCCGTGCATGGCCACGACATCGGCTTCCATGCGCTCGCGCATTCCCGTGGACACCACGGCGCGGCCCCGCTCATGAACCTCCAGCATGAGGCGCGTCGCCTTCTCACTCGAATACCCGAAGTGGCGCTGAAACACGCTCGTCACATAGCCCATGAGGTTGATCGGGTCATCCCAGACGACGGTGTGCCACGAGGCGGACGGGGCGGGAATCGTCCTCGTCCTCGTATCCTCCTTCGGGATCATCGTCACACTCGACATACGTTCCAGACTAGGCAAGGAATCTCACGATCGCTGAAGTTTCGCCACTTCAAGTGCGCCCGATCGCGATACCGTGAGCATATGCCAGCTTCAATTTCCACATCATTGCTGACCGACATGTACGAACTCACCATGTTCGACGCCGCCCTCAAGGCGGGGACCGCTTGGAGGACATCCACCTTCGAGGTCTTCGGACGCCGCCTTCCCGCCACCCGTCGTTTCGGTGTCGTCGCAGGTATTGGTCGTATCCTCGAAGCCCTCGAGCGTTTCGAATTCGAACCCGAACAAATCGATTGGCTCCACGAACACAAAATTGTCTCCGATGATGCCCTCGACTATCTCAAAGATTTTCGTTTCTCAGGAGATATGCTCGGCTACGCGGAAGGCGAATGCTATTTCCCCGGCTCCCCGCTCCTGACCGTTCGTGGCACCTTCGCCGAATGCACAATGCTCGAGACCCTGCTCTTGTCGATCCTCAACTACGATTGCGCGGTCGCATCAGCCGCCTCGCGCATGACGATCGCCGCCCATGGACGCCCCTGCATGGACATGGGGGCGCGCCGCGGTCATGAGCGCGCCGCCGTCTCCGCCGCTCGCGCCGCCATCATCGGTGGTTTCGCCGGAACCTCCGACCTGGAAGCCTCGAAACGCTATGGCCTGCGCGCCATCGGCACCGCCGCCCACTCCTTCACTCTGCTCCACGACTCCGAACGCGAAGCCTTCGATGCTCAGATCGCATTGCTCGGCCCGGACACGACCCTGCTCGTCGACACCTATGACGTTGAACAGGGCGTCATCAACGCCGTCGAAGCCGCGCGCGCAGCCGGGGGCGAACTCGGCGCGGTCCGCCTCGATTCAGGAGACCTCGTCGCTTCGGCTTTCAAGGTCCGCGGTCAGCTCGACGCCCTGGGGGCGACGAGTACGAAGATCACCGTGACCAACGACCTCGATGAGTATGCGATCGCTGCCCTCGGTGCCGCTCCGATCAACTCCTATGGGGTCGGAACGAAGCTCGTGACCGGATCGGGGGTGCCAACTGCGGCTCTCGTGTACAAGCTCGTCCAAAGGGAGGATGCGAGCGGCGCCCAGATTCCCGTCGCGAAGAAATCTGAATCGAAGTCGACCGTCGGCGGACGCAAGTTCGCGGGCCGTGTCCTCGACGAGGAAGGCTACGCGGCCGAGGAGGTCCTCGTCGTCACCGACTCTCAAGAGGCGGCCACTAAGGAGTTCGCGAAGATCGGCGCTCGTCCCCTCCAGATCCCCCTCATCACGGGCGGTGAAATCCACTCCGAACTGTGGGGCCCCGACGCTTTGGAGAAAGCCCAGGCGCACCACGTGCGTTCACGCAATGAGCTCCCCTACCAGGCGTGGAGGCTCTCCGAAGGAGATGCGGCGATCCCGACCCGCTACATCACGCTCTAAGACGCGCTATTTGCGGCCAACGAACCACTGACGCAGCAAAGCGATACGCGCTTCGATCTGCTCAGTGGTGGCCTGCGCGATCTCGGGGCCTCCGCATCGGTTCCGAAGCTGGGAGTGCACCATGGCGTGAGTGTCACCGGAGCGGCGCGACCAGGAGGCCACGAGGTGTTGAAGCTCTTTGCGCTTGGCCGCACGGACCCGGTGATCGGAAATACCTGAATTCGCTTCGCGCTGGCGCGCCGCAGACTTCTGTTTGCGGGCGGAGGCTGCCTGTTCTGCCTGACGGGCCCTGAGCAGCGTCGTCACCTGTTCCGCATCCAAGAGCCCGGGGATGCCCAAGTACTCCTGCTCTTCTTCGGAGCCGACCTCGGCACCCTGGCCCCAGGCGGCGCCATCGAAGAGGACGCCGTCGAACTCGGCGTCCGCTCCGAGAACTTCGAAGCCTTTGAGGAGTTCACCTGAAGCCTTCTCCTCATGATTCGCCCGCGCCACCATCGCGTCTTCCGGATTCCACATGGAATCCTCACCCTCGGGCTTGGGCCGGTCGAGAGCATGATCGCGTTCGAGCTCCATCTGGCCTGCGAGATCCAAAAGGGGAAGGACGGAGGGGATGAACACCGTCGCAGTCTCCCCGCGGCGACGCACACGAACGAAACGACCGACCGCCTGCGCGAAGAACAAAGAAGTCGAGGTGTTCGTCGCATACACACCCACACACAGGCGCGGAACGTCCACGCCCTCGGACACCATGCGGACCGCGACCATCCACTTGTCATCGCCTTCACGGAAAGCATCAATGCGGTCGGACGCGTCGGCGTCATCGGAAAGAACCACCGTCGCCGAACGTCCCGTGATGTCGCGCAGATGACGGGCGTAGGCGCGGGCCTGAGTCTGATCCGATGCGATGACCAAGCCGCCAGCGTCCGGGACTTGTCGACGCACCTCCTCGAGGCGCAGATCGGCGGCACGCAAAACCGCCGGGATCCACTCGCCTTTCGGGTCGAGGGCGGTCCTCCACGCCTGCTTCATCATGTCTTTCGTGAGGGGCTCACCCAAGCGGGCGCTCATCTCATCGCCCGAGTTCGTCCGCCAGGACATCTGCCCCGAATACGACATGAAGAGCACCGGACGGACGACGCTCTCTCGTAGGGCGTCGCCGTATCCGTAAGTGAAGTCCGCCTTCGAGCGGCGGATCCCATCAGCGTCCTCTTCATAGCGCACGAAGGGGATCGGCGAAGTGTCCGAGCGGAAGGGGGTGCCCGTGAGAGCCAGGCGGCGCTTGGCGTCGGTGAATGCCTCGCGCACACCATCACCCCAGGACAGGGCATCTCCCGCGTGGTGGATTTCGTCGAGGATGACGAGGGTCGGATAGGCGCGGGTCCTAGCCGCATGCACCGGAGGATTCGCCGCGACCTGCGCATATGTGACGGCGACCCCGTCGTAGTGGGAACCGGCTCGGCCCTGAGAGTTTGTAAAGGCCGGGTCGATGTGAATGCCGACCCGGGCTGCGGCATCCGCCCATTGGCCCTTCAAATGCTCTGTCGGACACACGACCGTGAGCTTGTCCACGATCCCCGCGCCCATGAGTTCAAGCGCGATCCTCAAAGCGAAAGTTGTCTTCCCCGCTCCGGGGGTCGCGACCGCGAGAAAATCACGCGGCTCTTGGCTCATGTACTGACGCAAAGCCGCAGCCTGCCAGGCGCGCAAGGCGCCCTCGGCGCCTCGTCTGGCACGCTTTGAGGACGAGAGCGACAGGTGGTGAGCTGTGGAAGCGCGGGATGGGAAGTGTCGATCCTGCGCTGCAGTCACTGTCCAGAGCCTCCCGAAGATCCCTTGCCCGATCCCCCATCCGAAAACGGCCAGTTGCGACCATTGCGTCCCATTGAATCCCGCAGTTCCTTACACGTCGGACACACCGGATATTTCGAGGCATCCCGCGAGGGGATCCACACTTTTCCACACAAGGCGACGACCGGTTGGCCCGTCACCATCGAAGAATTGGCCTTATCGCGGCGCACGAAATGGGCGAAGCGGTCACCATCGCCCGGGGCTTTCTCTTTTTCGACCTCGGTCCGTTCAAGCAGTCCCGTCGAGGAGTGGGTCGAGGGCCCTGCGGGGGAGGTCGGGGCTCCCGGTCGGGTCGGTTCATCGAGGGCGTCAGGCATGCTCCCCATTGTAGGCCGAAGCATGAGCGTCTTCCTCGCACACAAGAATCCGGGGCGGGCTTTTCGCCCCCCCCGGATCTTCAAGCCTCAGAACCGATTCACTTCTTGGCGACGGCCTTCTTGAGGGTGGAGCCTGCGGAGAGCTTCACGCCGAAGCCTGCGGGGATCTGGATCTCTTCGCGGGTGCGGGGGTTGCGGCCGGTGCGGGCGGCACGCTCGACGCGCTCGACGGAGAAGAGACCGGTGACCTTGACGGCCTCACCCTTGGCGAGGGACTCGACGAGAACATCCTGGAAAGCGCCGAGGGCGGCATCCGCCTCAACCTTGGTCAGATTGGCGCGCTCAGCGATCTGGGCCACAAGCTCAGTGCGATTCACGGACATGGAGGAACCTCATTCCTTCGTACAAAGCCATCACTATGACGGCCATCGAGGGACACACTACGAAAACATCGTGAGATTGTCAGGTTCTGGGCGCGTTTTTCCCGATATCTCACGATTTTTCGCCCCCTCTCCCTGCTCTTTAGAGCACTCTTTGCGAGATGCATCACCCGATTACAGATCCGCAGCCCAAAGGGGAGACGATTGAGGTGCCCATCACAACCTCTTTCAGGAGATCTCATGGCTCTTGGACGAAGCGCGGGGGCCACCACCCCCGACCACCGTCATCCCGTCGATCAGGTGCCCCCCGCCGGCAAGCTCGCCGTCCTCGGTATCCAGCATGTTCTCGCCTTCTACGCGGGCGCCGTCGTCGTTCCCCTCGTCATCGCATCCGCCCTCGGCCTCGATGAGCAGACCCTTGTGCACCTCATCAACGCCGATCTTTTCACCTGTGGTATCGCGACGATCATCCAGTCCGCGGGCCTGGGCCCGAAGATCGGCGTGAAGCTCCCCCTCATCCAGGGAGTCACCTTCACCGCAGTCTCCCCTCTCATCGCGATCGGAATCGGAGCGACCCCAGTGGGCGCCGACCCGAAAACCGGCCTTGCGACCATGTACGGCTCGATCATCGCCGCAGGTCTTGCGACCTTCCTCATCGCCCCCTACTTCGCGAAGCTCTTGCGCTTCTTCCCGCCGGTCGTCACCGGCACTCTCCTCACGGTCATGGGCATCACTTTGATCGCAGTGTCCGCGGGCGACATTGTCTCCCTCGCGACCTACGCGCCCGAGGGCGCCGACCTTGGGGCACTGACCTTGAAGGGCCTCGCCTATGCGATGGGGACCCTCGCGATCATCGTCGCGATCCAGAAGATCTTCAAAGGCTTCATGTCGACGATCTCCGTCCTCCTGGGCCTTGTGGTCATGACGATCATCGCTTTCATCTTCGGGGATGCGTCCTTCAGTAATGTCGCGCAGTCCTCATGGGTGGGCGTCACCTCCCCCTTCTTCTTCGGCCTGCCGAAGTTCTCAGTCGCGGCGATCATCTCAATGCTCATCGTCATGGCCGTCACCGCTGTTGAAACCACTGGCGATGTCTTCGCAACCGGTGAGGTCGTCGGCAAGCGCATCACCCCGGAGCATGTGGCCAGGGCCCTGCGCGCAGATGGCCTGTCCACCCTTCTAGGCGGTGTCCTCAACTCCTTCCCCTACACCTGTTTCGCGCAAAACGTCGGGCTCGTGCGCCTCACCCGCGTCAAGTCCCGTTGGGTCGTCACAGCCGCCGGCGTCATCATGATCATCCTCGGTCTACTCCCGAAAGCCGGTGCGATCGTCGCCTCGATCCCCGCGCCCGTGATCGGCGGCGCTTCCCTCGCAATGTTCGCGAATGTCGCGGTCGTCGGCATTCAAACCCTCGGCAAAGTGGATATGCGCGACAACCGTAACGCCGTGATCGTTTCAACTTCCGTGGGCCTCGCGATGCTCGTCACCCTCAAGCCTGAGATCGCGACCATGGTTCCCTCCTGGCTTCAGATCATCTTCGGCTCGGGCGTCACGATCGGTGCTCTGAGCGCCTTCATCCTCAACCTCTTGTTCTTCCACCTCGGCAAGCAGCAAGGTCCCGATGTTGCGCTCGTCGATGGTCGCGCCGTGTCCATTGACGAGGTCAACGCCATGGAGCGCGATGTCTTCATCCGAGCTTTCTCCGGGATGTACGAGGGCGCGACCTGGCCCGTGGAGCGCGCCTGGGAGCAGCGCCCCTTCGCGGATGCCACTGAGCTTCGCCGCGCTTTCGAGGACGAGGTGCTCGTCGCCTCGCTCGAGGAGCAGGAAGCCCTCATCGCCGCTTACTCCGATATTGCCGAGCTTGCCGCAGGCAAGGGCGATGAGCGCGCGAACCAGGACACTGCCGCCCTTGGACTCGGTGAATTCGACGACAAGGAGCTTGAGGATCTCACAGCCGCTTCTGCGGCGTATCGCGAGAAGTTCCACCGTCCCCTCGTCGTGTGCGTCACGAACCTTGCCGACCGTGAACACCTCATCTCCTCCGCATGGAAGCGCGTGGAGACCTCGAAGGCCCGTGAAGCCCGATTCGCTTTGGGCGAGGTGATCGACATCGCGGATGAACGCTTCACACAGCTCGTCGCCGATGCGAATCCGATCCGTACCGCCTGGGCGCGCAAGATGGATCAAGTCGACTGAACTCACCCTTCACACATTCAGGGGCAGGCCTTGTGGCCTGCCCCTGAATGCATCCCATCAACACAGTGCGAGTTCTTCCGAAGAGTCTCCTCAAAATCCATCATCGGCGTTGACGCCCCCTTGTGGGCCGTTCGCCGTATTCCTTTGTGATGGGAATAAAGTTAGGGGTCCCTCCTTCAAGGACCATCGATTGAAGCTAGGAATTCCCTGAGAATTTCAATCGGTGATCGGGCGGCGTTGGAAGAAGGCCGCGAGCGCTGAACCGGAGACGTTGTGCCACACGGAGAAGACCGCGCCCGGGACTGCCGCCTCGGGAGTGAAGTAGGTGGCCCCCAGGGTCGCAGCGAGGCCGGAGTTTTGCATGCCGACCTCGATGGCGGTTGTGCGAGCGGCTTTCTCCCCGACCTTGAGGCCCTTCGCAGCGAAGTAGCCGAGAGCCAGGCCCAGGCCGTTGTGCACAATGACAACCGCGAGGACGACGAGGCCGGCGCTGAGGATTCGGGTAGATGAGGCGCCCACGAGGGCGATCACCGCATAGGAGATGCCGAAAACGGAGATCCACGGCAGGGCCGGGAGGATCACTTCGACGAGCTTGGGGAGGAAGCTGCGCAACAGCAGGCCGAGGACGACCGGGATGAAGACGATCATCATGATGGACTTCGCCATCGCCGCCGCATCGACCGGCATGTACTGTCCGGCGAGGTACTTCGTGAGGATCGGGGTGACGAGGGGCGAGAGCAGGGTCGACACTGCAGTCATCGCAACCGAGAGGGCGACATCGCCCTTCGCGAGGTAGGCGACCACATTCGAAGCGGTTCCACCGGGAGCGCAGCCCACGAGGATCACACCGACCGCGAGCGCCGGGTCCAAGCGGAACGCCCAGGTCACGGCAAGAGCGGCGAGGGGCATGATGATGTATTGCGCGAGGACGCCCACAAGAACCGGCCAGGGGCGACGGGCAATCACACCAAAATCCGGAGGCGTAAGGGTCAGTCCCATGCCGAACATGATGACCATGAGCGCGTAGTTCACGCCTTTGACGAGCGGCGCGGTCTGGGCGGGGAAGAGGAGCCCCCCGATGAGGGCCCCGAGGATGATCAATGGGAAGAGCGTGACGGCGATCTTCGCCGAGCGGTCCTCGCGTTTCGAGGACGAATCGCTTGAAGCGGACGGAGTCGTCGTGTTCTGGTCAATGGTCATTGTTCGATTCTCACATGGGCTCTTCGGGGCGACCAGTCCTTTATCGCGCATCGGACGCATCTTTCAAGCGCGCACCCGCATCCACGTAGAGTCATCACTATGACGATTCCTTCTGTTTCTTCGTCCTCCACCCCGGCCGCCCGCAAGGCCCGTAGCCGGAGGCGCACATTGACGAAGAAGGGCTGGATCCCCGATCAGCACGGCGCCTGGCCGATGGCGATTCTGCCGCCCCTGCTCGGTATCGGAGCAGCTGGACCCCATCCCATTCATCTGCTCCTCATGAGCGCCTGGCTCAGTGCTTTCGGCGCCTTCCACGCTCTTGAGCTGTATTGGAAGACCCCTCAGCGCAGGCGGGGCGCTGTGCGTCCTGCCCTTGCCTCCTGGTGTGGCCTCACCGTTCTCTTCGGTGTTCCACTCCTCGTCATCCAGCCCGGATTCTTGGCCTGGGCCCCGTTTTTCGCGCCCCTCGCCCTCATCGCTTTGATTGAGGTAGTGCGCGGGAAGGAACGGGCGATCCTCACGCGGGTGACGAGTGTGGGTGCGGCGGCGCTCATGACTCCGGTTGCTGCCGCACGTGGCCTCATCGCGCCCCTTTCCTCCGATCTGACTCAGGCGTGGGTTCTTGGCGCGATCCTCGGCGCCTACTTCATTGGCACGATTCCGCTGGTGCGCTCTCTGATCCGTGGCCGCAAGGAAATGCGTTGGATCATTGGATCGATCATCTGGCATCTCGTGTCCTTCATTGGCGTAGCCATCGCTTTCATGAAGGGCAACGTCGTCCTCGTCCTCGTGATTGTGTGGGTCGCGCTCACTCTTCGGGCGGGGGCGATGCCGCTTTTACAGAGGCGGGGCTTTGCTCTTACTCCCATGAGGATTGGTCTTGGGGAGATGGTCTGGAGTCTGCTCGTCACGGCGTGCCTGCTCGCCTCGGTGTGAGTTGAGGCGAGGCCGAGTATGAGTTGAGGCGCGGGTGGGGCGCTACTCGGCTTCGAAGATCCGGCCTTTGAAGGTGAGCACCAGCACGCCGACAAGGATGATCGGAATGGCGATGCTCGCAACCGCAAGAGCGATGAGGGCGAGCCACTGATAGAGGGCTCCGGGCAGGGCTTCGGCACTCACGAGGGAGGCGACGGCGAGGGCGGCCACGGGGAAGGTGTAGGCGAGGTAGGGCAGGGCGAAGGGGATCTCAAGGAGCTTCTTCGCTTGGAAGCCAATGAGCAGGGCGAACATCCAGGCGATCGAGAAGAGGATACGGCTCAGGGGGTCGTCGGATTCGTGTCCCAGGCGCGACCATGCAACCAGGGCGACGGCGGGCGGGGCGACCATGATCGCGTAGGTCGGCATGAGCTTGGCGGGGATGCCCTTATCGTGCATGAGGAGGCGCTCAATGATGAGGGTGAGGAAAACACCCCAGAAGACCATTCCGACGCCGAAGGAGAACCACGCGAGGTCCATATTGCCGATCTGCGGGGCTGCCAGTGGGGTGATGACATTGCCGACGATGGGGATCAGCCACGCGGGAGTGATGTCCGTGCTCGTGATGTCGGGGCGCATTGACCATGCTGTGAGGACGAGGGCTGTGGCGAGCAGGTGTCCGAGTGCGCCCACCCACCACATGATGCGGGCCGGGCCGGGGGCGACATCCGCGCCTGCGGTTGCCAGGACAAGGGTTGCGATGGTGATCGTCGGGACGAAGGGCATGCGCATCTTGTGGGAGAGTTCAGCCCGCGCGGCCTTAGGGTGCAGCGCCCACTTCGCAAGATAGGCGCACAGGACGAGGACGTAGAGGGATGCGGCAATGGCGAGAATGAGGAGGGAGGGCCATGTGGGCAGCTCCCACAGGTGTGCGGCTCTCTTCCATGCGAGGGAGAGGGCGCCCACCCCCATCACGGAAGCGAAGACGGTTACGGGCATGTGGGCGAGCGATCGTTGAGATGCCGTCATTGAGGTTCCTCTCGGCGCGATTGCCTGGTCTGAAGGAGCAAAAACATAGGAAGCATATACCCCCTGGGGTATTTCTTTGTTTGCTGCCCCAAAAAGGAGAGGAAGGTCAAGGCGAAGCGCTCGACTCCTCTTGGCATTCGAAACGGCTCCCCGCCCTCAGCAATAATGTTCCCCATCCGTCCCCGCTCCCCAAGCCCGAATCACTAGGGAGGCCCCATGCCCGGCGAACGCTTCGCCCGACTCGAACTCCTCCTCGGCACCGAAGGCCTGAACTCGCTGACAAAGGCGAGAGTAATGGTCCTCGGCTTGGGCGGCGTCGGCTCGAGCTGCGCTGAAGCACTCGCACGCGGCGGGATCGGCTCCCTCGTCCTCCTCGACCGCGACATCATCGAAGAATCGAATATCAATCGACAAAAACTCGCCTTCACCTCGACCCTCGGACGCGAAAAAGCGGAAGTCATGGCCCAGATCGTCGCCGATATCAACCCCGAGTGCACGGTCTTCGCGACACGGACCTACCTGGATTCGCGCACACTCGAACAGACCCTGGACCGATTGCCCCGGCCCGACTACGTTCTCGACTGCATCGACACCCTCACTCAAAAGCTCGGGATCGCCCGCTGGTGCGCAAAGGAGGGGATTCCTCTGATCTCCTCAATGGGCGCGGCCAACAAATTCGACCCGACACAGCTCCACTTCTGCGAAGTCCAAGAATCGCGCCACTGCCATCTCGCCCGTGCGATGCGCCGTGAATGCCGCCACCGGGGGATCGCAGACCTCGAAGTCCTCAGTTCCCAAGAAGCACACCCCAGCTTCATCGCCCCGAAAAGTTGGGATGCGAACGCGAGGCTCGGATCGATGAGCTACATGCCGCCGATCATGGGGCAGATGCTCGCCGGACAGGTCATTCAAAGACTCGCGGGGCTGAGCCCCATGCCCACACCCCCGCGCCTCGTCGATTCTTGGAGGGGCACGCCGTGTTCTCGAGGCTAGACACCCACTACCATTTCGATTTCATTGACGAGGGCGAGCGTCTCCCCTTCCTGCGCGCCTGCACGAAACGCGGGCTCCGGCTCGTCGCCCAAACACTCCTGCCCTCTTACTTCCACGAGAACCTGGAATGGGCGGCCAACGCCCGCCGTGATGCGGGGGCCAACCTAGGCGCAGGTGGCGACGAGGGCGCCGAGGTGCACTGGCCAGCGTGGTCTCTTGGGCTGCACCCCTGGTATATCGAAGAGGCGCACATCGGCGAAGAGCTCAAGCTTTTTGGCTCCGGCCTTGAAAAGACTCGCCTCATTGGCGAGGTCGGGCTGGATTTCGCGCCCAGGCGATTAGAGGCTGTGCCCGCACAACTGCAAGTCGAGGTGTTTTCCGAGGTGGTGACAATGAGCTGCGAGGCGGCGCTTCGCGGGGGCGTTCACGGCGGGCAGGCTCAAAAGTCGAGTCCTCTGCCCCATGTCCTCTCAATTCACGCTGTTCGAGCCGCCAGCACCGTCCTCGATCTTCTGGAAGGATCCGACGCCCTCGGACGTGGGCTTGTTCCCGTGTTCCATCGTTTCTCGGGCACGAGTGATGATCTGACGCGCCTGATCCGCATGGGCGGGTATATCTCCATCAACCCGGCGATGCTCACGTCGAAACGCGGGCGAGCCTACATTCGGCAAGTGCCTGAAGAGCGTCTCCTTGTGGAAACGGACCTGCCTGCTGCTCCGGCGGCGTCGAAGGAGGGGGAGGGTGAAGTGAAAAGCGGCGAGCGCCACTGCGAAGAACTCGATGAGACTCTCAACCGAATCCTCACCTCTGTTGAAGAGCTGAGGAAAGAGGATCCTCGTGAGGTTCTGGACAAGACCCAGGCGAGGTTGTATGGAGGGTTTGAGGGCTCTTCCGCCTCTTCCCTTGTGAGGGTGTAACTGCCTCTCGTCGACTCGGGTGGCAGGAGCCTGAAAAACTTGGCGTGGGGTAAAGAGAACACTCTGGGGTAGCTGCCCAGGCCAGCAAAATCACCCCGCGCCAAGTCTTACGCCTTCCTGAGCCGAACCCCGGTCCGACACCGCCACCCCCAGGGGTAGGCTCACACCCTGCTTTAGTAAGACAGGATAAAAATCCCCTTTGTCACCCTATGTTCAAGTACTTGACGAAGAGCGGGACGCAGATAGTCTCTTTCGAGTTCACGGAGACTACTGCTCTCCCCGAAGGTGCATCTGCGAGCCGTGGCAAGGCTGACGAATCTCAGATCTTCATCTCCATAAACAGCGATAGTGTCATCTGATGAAATTCCCCGCGCTTTCACAAAAGTGTGGGGATTAATGCACTTTTCAAGTATTGCGCGAATATACACTTCTCCGGTTGTTGTAAATGCAAAACATGTGTCCGAAGGGCCGTCATAATCTGGCTTTTGAATGAGCCACCCTTCAGGTCCAGCTGAGTAGACTGTAAAAGGGAACCCTAAGCCAAACATTGAAGTTCCTGATCAAATATTTTTGTAGAATTTTACAGGAGGGACTTTATGCTTTCTCAAAAGTTCTTTAAATTCACTAAGCGCCGGATGGTCGGATACGTTAAAATATCTTTCTTGAGCGCGCTGGCGCATACCTTCTTCTACGATTTCACGGCGAACTTCGTCTTCAAGTGATCCCATGGTTCAACGTTAGCAATGTGGGACTGCTGTAGGTGTTTGGTGGCTCTTCAGAGCTGAGTGTGGGGGTGGTTGGGGGAGGTGCGGTGGAGTTCGTTTCAGATGATCGCCTCGTCTTAGGTCGAATTCCTTCGTTGATCTCGCTTCGCATCCTCTGTCACGCCATACCCTCCTGGGGTGAACACCACACTCACCAGACGCTCCGAGGGAACAGGTTCTTTTCGAAAGCGCCAGATCGCGCCGCGCTTCCATCACCACCCCGCACGAGCTGTGAGTGCGGTCAGCCTCATCCTGCCAAGCTCACTTTCAGAAACCCCCACCGTTGACAACCACCTGAGGAAGTACAACTAGAGCACCACGCTGAGCAGTTTCAAGAAGACGGGGAAGTTCACCTGGCAGCCATCTAGCACGTCCTCTGCGACGACATCGGCATCAGCCCCAACGGGGACGCAAGCATCATCTTCAAGGACAGCTCCCGGATTGACGTCGAAATCTAGTCCCTTCCTCTGTCGCGACCGAGCGTTCCTGAACTCAACCGTTTGCCTCGATCAAAATACTGAGGTGTCCAGGACGAATATCACAACTGAATGCCACAATTATAAGCATGCAAAATTTAACGAAGCTGGATCCCAAGGCGCTCATCGCGGCAGGGTTCGATAAGGCCCTTGTAGCACAGCAGCCCAAGGCGCAGGCGAACGTCGCTCGACTTCGGCGGGTACACCCGAACATGACGCCCGAGGAACTCATTGCCTATATCAACAAGTGGTATCTGGGAACAGTCATCGTTTCCGGAACTGGTGCTGGAGCCGCAGCAGTCGTCCCCAATGGCTTAGCACAAGTTTCAGGTACCGTCGCTGACCTGGGCACCTACCTCGAGGCCTCGGTCTTCTACATCCTCTGCCTCACCGAGATTCACGGAATCGATCTCGAAGACCTGGAACGCCGACGACTCCTGGTCATCTCCATTCTGCTGGGAAACTCGGCCTCGTCCAAAGTCCTCGACAAAGTCATCGGCCGCACTGCTCCGTACTGGGGCAAGAAGCTCGTTCAATCGATCCCGATGGAAGCTGTCCGCCAAGCCAACAAAGTCTTGGGCCCACGGTTCATCACCAAGTGGGGAACCAAAACCGGCGTTCTCGTCCTCGGAAAGCAAGTACCCCTCATGATCGGCGCAGCCATCGGCGGCGGAGGCAATTTTCTCTTCGGCTCCTTCGTGGTCAAGGCTGGCAAGACGATCCTTGGCCCCTCACCAGCGGGCTGGCCAGCTTCAAACCAAGGGGACGACATCAAAGTCTAGACACTAGACGACAACGACATCTGAACGCGACTACGGCGCCCCAACAGTGTGCTGCGTCGCCACGCGCTCGAGATCACCCCAACCCGCGGGTGACTCTCACACGCAGGGCCAAAGCGGCACGTATACACGACAAAATGCCTGCTGGCGCGTCAATGACTCAACGCCAGCAGGCACTTGGCGGAGTTGGGAAAACCGCTCAAACACACCTTCTGACCTGCATTAACTCACACGTTTTCAAACTGTGCCATACACATGCCCAACCTCCCCTGCCCCTCCCCTTCTTCAGTCCACCTAATCCTTTCGAGCAAGCGAAGCATTCACCACCCGGCGCTCGCGGTCGGTGCAGGTGTCGAGCCGGATGAAGAGCATGTTGAGGTCGACCCAGAGTTCGTCGGCGAGCTCCTCGGGGCTTGCCGCCCAGACGACGGTTCGGACGAGGCCATTGAGGGGATGAAGCGCCGAGCCGCTTCGATGCGAAACTTCGGCTTCGATGGCTGGCGGTTGGCATCCTCGGTGGCCGGGTTCGATGTGGATGAGCTCGTCCGTGAGGGTACAGCGCCACTCGGCTTGGAGCTGGTGCAGGGGCATACAGATACGGGCGCCGTCGGTTGCGCCGAGGACTCCGTCGGAGAGGTCGTCGGTCCAGATGAGGGTTATGTCGAGTCGGTCACGTAGCACCCGCCAGGGATGCCACATGCGCACGAGGATACGCGTCGGCATGGGCGTTTGATGATTGAGGTGAACGCAGTGCCGTGGGTGCTAGTTGCTCTACTCGTGGTTCTCAGGGAACGTGTATGTGGGAGGGATCATTCGCTCAACTTCTTCGACGGCGAGGAAATGTTTGAGCCACCAGATCGTGCGAAAGCAGCTGGCAAGTGTCAACACGAGCATCCCGACGCCGACGGACATGACGAGTGACAAGGGCGGAGTGAGGAGCAAGAAAGCAGCGAAAGCGCAGGACAGGAAAAGGCGGAAAGGATATGAATCCAGACGGCTGAGAAAGTCTTGGAGTAGAGGCTGCGGATGCGGCGCAGGTGCTCTGACGGGGATTGGATGGCCATGATGCACACGAAGACAGAGGCGGCGAGCACGAGGTCGGCGACAGTGGTCAGCGCTGCAAGGAATGCGGATTGAGCATATGCGTCGATGCTGAGGTCAAGAATTCGCAGCGTGACGGCGCTGGCCAGGCTCACGATGACACTAATCACGGAGTCGAGCTATGCATGGTCGGCATAGAAGGCTGAGAGTTTGCGCCGAGCCACGAGAGTCATCTTATTTCGCCTGGGCTACTGAACGAGTGTATAAGGTTTATCTTCCACCTTGGTGGCGACATTCGATGTGGTGTCCATGAGAGCTGTGAATGTCTTCGACGCGAGGGCATCAGTCTGCACGGTTTCTTTGAGGGTGAACCGATGCTCGAGGAGATCGAGGATCCCGGAGTCTGCGGCCGACGCTTCCTCGGCTGATGAGCGGAACATCGTCGCGGTTCTGTATGCGCTTGTTCAGGTGCTCGGAGCGGGGGTCTACGATCAGTTTGCCGATCTTCGCGGTCGCGTCTTGAAGGGCGATCGAAATGGTCGCGGCCTCCCAGGGAGCAACGGATTCCCCGTCAAGGCTGACGATGAGGAGCGACTCCGGGCGATCTGTAGGGAAGAACTTTGCTTGTGCGGCCTTGAGGGAGGCATAGGCGAGCTCGTCAAGCCAGGTTTCTCGGGGCGCGCACAATCGCGTCGTCGAACGAGTTTGTCACACCGGAAGGACGCCGCGGTTGTTCCACGTCGACAGACTCATCTCTCCTCCTGCACGGCTTCGTCGGCGCTCGCGGCTTCGGCGAGGCTGAGCCGGTACTGCTCGGCTTCCGGCTCTTCGATGAACTCAAGGAGGTTACCTGCGATGGAGGTCAGTTCTGTGCGCACTTCGGTTGGAGTGGCGTAGAAGAACTCACGACGGGCGTTGATGCGGTTGACGCGCCTGTTGGCGAATCGTCTATGGAGTTCGGTTTCGACACCGACGGCGTCTTCGGAGAAGAACAGTGCGTGGACGTCAAAGTTGAACGGGACGGAGGCGCCACCAAGTTCGCGAACGCGGTCCATAGGCTCTAGCCGTCGGGTCATACCGATCTTGACCATATGTTCGCCGAAGGCGCCGATATTAGAAATGACATAAACGTATCCGGCGCGGATATTAGCCGCACGGTAGTCTACAGACTCGATCTCAGCTTCAACCTCTTCGAGCTTGGCTCGTATCGCGGATGCTTCTTCCACGCGCCCCTGCTCCTCGAGGGACGCGAGAACATTCTCGTAGTGGGACTTCTCCTTGGTGAGCTTGAGGCGCTGCGCTTCAAACTCTTTCTGGGCGCGGGCTTCCTCGCGTAGTCTGGCGCGTTCTTCGCGTTCGGCCTCCTTCTCCGCTCTTTTCGCGTTCTGGTATTCGAGAGCGAGGGAGAGTTCGTTCAAGCGCAGGTGGTGATACTTCCAGTTGATTCGCAGATTGATAAGGATCCCGAGTTTTTCGACTTGGTCGCGGGCTCGCTCAAGGCGTTTGCGAGCGGATTCGCCGTTGCCAGCTTTGACTGTGAGGACGCAGTTCTCTGCTTCGGCGTTGTAGGCGCGGAGCATCATCTTGGACATGTCGGACACGAACTTGCGGCCTTGGGCCTTGGAGTTGTTAAACGTGAAGTTGGTGTTCGCTTCGATCGCCCGTTTATCGCGAATCATCTGCTTGATCTCAGCTTGGACCGTGCGCAGTTGTTCGCCGAGGTCGATCGACGACTTTGCCGGGTGCATGTAGCTGTTGAGGCCGACGCTGGGGAATACCTTCGCATCCTCGATCATCATGTCAAGGCTGGAAAGTTTACGCTTCTTCTGTTCGATCTGTCCCTCCAGCGATGCAATCTCTTTCTGACGCTCTGTGACAGACGAGGCGAGTTCATCAAGTTCACGTTGGGCATCAGTCTGCCTCTGCTCAAGATCAGCAGCGAGGGATGCAGCGAATGTTTGGAGTCGCACGATGTCCCCTCCGCCGCTCTGCTCGAGGACTGATCGAAGTTCCTGGATGGTGCGTTGAGCTTCGTTGTACCGGCTCTCTCCGATCATTAGCCGTCGCTCGAGCTCTTGGATCTTCGCGGTCTTCGATCCGAACATGACGTCGTTGTCCTCTCTCTACTCAGCCCTGCGCTTCTTCTCCGGCGTCTTCGCCATCGTGGGAAGCCTCCCAGCCGAGACGCGAGGCGACTCTACGAGCCGCGAGCATCGACATACCAGGCAGTTCGTCATCCGGACGACGCATCTCACCAACCGCACCGCCGTCAATGACAGACGGGGAAGAGCTCTCCCCAGCCGCCACAGCCTCCTCAGCTTCGCGAATGACCTCGACAGGATCGACACCGAGCGCAGCCGACATGGCACAGATCTCTCCTACAGTCGCAGGAGGCGTCTCCCCCCGCAGGATGATGCCAACTCGATTCTGTGACATCCCAGACAGCTGACCGATCTGGGCTTGTCCGAGGGAGGAATCAACCACAGCCTCAGCCAAGCGAACACGAACAGCGTCATCAATGGGCCGGAGTCTCTTCGCTTGCGCCACGAAGCAATCATGCCACGAGACGTCAAAAGGGTTGCGTCAAACCGAAATCAGTTCTACGGTCATCACTATAATGATAAACCGATTTAGGTTTACAGCCCTCAATGAAGAGGTCTCAGGTGTTGTACGGGCAGAGATCGCACGCCAGCGAAGAGACCAGAAGGAAATATCAACACTTCTTGGCATTCACCCAAACGTCTTGGGACGAAAGGGCCGAAGAGAAGTTGCGTTCTCAACGGGCGAGCTCATGGAAGTTGCCAACGCCCTCGGCTTGTCAGCTGCCGAGATCACGCGAGAGGCAGAACAGCACACAAGCACATGGACGCCTCCGCGCTCACGGCCTCGTCCTCGTCGTCTGATCTGAGGGGTGGCGTGACGCGCGAGGTAGTTGTCGAGCAGGTTGTGTTTCAGCGTGGGGGTCGTGGCTGTGCAGTCAGCCTGGAGCCTGTCCAGCGCGTGGGATGTCTCGCTCGGGAAGGTCTTTCCGATTCCTCCCCCACTGTCGGTCGAGTTTCTTCCATCTCCCTCGTCCGTAGGAAGCGCTGGGCCTCGGGTCGGAGAACCACGACCAACTCCATTGCTCCCAGGTCTCTGGTCCGCCGAGTAGTAGACGCCTGCTCACGCCTCGTACGGGGCGATGTCTGATGCGAGAGGACATGAGCCAGGTAATCCCGACTTTGGTGTCGGTTCCTCGTGGGGCTCGGACGATCGCTTCAAGCGGTTTGGATCCGGCGTCCATCTTCAGTCGCATTACGGGTGGCGTGCCGACGAAAACTCCTTCCCAGACGACCAGTTCGACGCTGTGCAGGGTCGCTGGCCCTTGGGGGGCTACCAGAACTCGGACGTCTGTATGCGAGTCGTTTTCTTCGAGGACTTCGCGCTGCATGAGGCAACCGCTGGTCGGTTGCATGCCTTCGGCTCTTGCGATCTGCCAGATGACGGCGATGAACGCGCCGGCCGATAAGACCACAGAGACGAGTTCTGCTGCGGTCATTCCATTTCCTTTCAATGCTCTGGAGGTGGCGTGATGGTGGTTGTTCAGTCGTCGGGGGCGGGGCTTGTTCGACGTGGGGTCAGTTTGGATCCGTTTCACTCCGAAGGCTTCGGAGTTCAAGTTCGAGCTTCATCACTGCAGCTGCGAGCGCGGTGGTCACGTTGGTGATGTCGTCACCAATTTGGATTTCCCTGAGCATCGCGTTTGTGATAGGCATGAGCTCAGCGAATCGGCTGCTTCCGAGAAGGATTTCCTCTCCGTTGAAGATGATGTGGCCTCCGCTGGTTGTGGGCATTGTTCTTCCTCCTCGGGGGAGTCGGTGTGTTGTGGTGACGACCACTCTACCGAGGGGGATTCTCCCGACCGTGGGGACTCGGCATCACCCCCGTCGTCAGAGGGTGGTGTGATGGCTGTTCAGTTGTCCGATCGCTTCTACGGCGGGTCAGCTTGGATCCGTGTCCAGGCCCAGCGGTTCGAGGTCAACATTCATCGCTGCTGCGGGAGATGTTTGCCATTAGAGTCGCCCGGATTTACCGAAGGTGTCTTCGAGGACCTGATCCTGAATCGGTATTCCATCAGCGGCCTTCGCGAAGACTTTGAGTACGTCCCAGATCGCGTCGAGTTCAGCTCGAAAGCTGAGGTTGACGAGCGAGGTGGCGTTGTCGTTGTATTTCTCCCCGATGAGTCGCTGTTGTCGTTGGACTCGGGCAAGGGCGACCTCAATGACTTCACGGTGGTCCTGCAGCATGGTTCTTCCTCCTTGGTAGGTTGCGACGCGTCTTCCTCCGCGTCGGATCTGTGCATTCCCGAGCCTATCGAGGAGGAGCCCGTCGGGCGCTGACGGACGTCTGGGACGACGCGTCGGATGCCAAGCCGTTGGGGCCTTCTTATCGGGCGTGTGTGCTGCGTGCGTGGTAAAGGACATCAGTTCCCCATTGATTGGGGAGGTCGGCGATGGGGGAACTCGGCTTCCGCGGCCGGAGGTCTTCGAGGAAGACGTCTGGTACACGGCGACAAAGATCAGTCGTGGACTCTCGATCAGTCGCGACACGGTCGTCCGTTGGGGGCAGAGCAGCTCAGTGAAGGCCCTGCCGATCGGGCCAAATGTCCGCTACCTCGGTGCGGCTCTGAGAGTTAGTGGCAGGAATGTGTGTGCAGGATTGACGTTTTTGGGCGTAATTGCGGTGGAAATGACGGTGTGAACATGCTCTGAGAGTATGTTCGGTGAGCGTTACGAGGAATTCGTCGCATTGTGGTGTGTGCGGAACGAAGATGGTCAAGAACGGTCGGACGAGTTCGGGCGAGACTCGGTGGCGACGCGTGGCCTGCGGGGCATCGACTCTTCAGTATCCCTCCGACATCACCAGGCGCGCCCAGGCTGATTCGTTCGCCGCTTGGCTTGTGGGGCACACGCCCCAGCGTTTGTCGGGCGGGACGGGACGTTCATTTCGAGCCCAAACGAACTGGTGTTGGAACATCGAAGTCCCTCACCCCTGCCACAACCGGTGAAGTCCACCCGGTGATCATGCCAGACGCCACCTACTTGCAGGGCTGGTGCCTCCTTGTCGCCTACACCGGCACGCATGTCGTTGCCTGACAGTGGTGCGACCAGGAGAAGAAGATGGCCTGGGAGGCTCTCCTGACGCGTTCACCCGCACCTGACATGGTCGTCGTCGACGACGGTCGCGGCATTGACGCAGCCCTGGCCAAATGCTGGCCCGATACCCGGGTCCAACGCTGCTACTTCCACATCATGCAGACCGTGACCCGGCATCTGAGTCGGCGCCCCAAACTCTAGGCAGGACAAGAACTACGCACCTTCGCGCTCGCCTTGATGGACGTCACCTGCCTCGACGAAGCCGCCACGTGGATCAGCGCCTACTCATCCTGGGAAAACCGCTGGGAGACATTCTTGAAACACCGTACCTACGCCAACACGCACCACGAACGCCCCACCGGAATCAACGCGCGCACCCAATGGTGGTACACCCACCGTGAGCTACGACGATGCAGGTCATTGTTTCGCGCACTCATCCAACAACGCCAGCTCTTCACCTGGCTTACCGGCACCAACGCCCCCCCTGCACCCACAACCACATCTGCGCTCGAAGGTGACCCCAACAAAGCCATCAAAACTTGAAGCGTCCTGGGTTTTGTTCCGACCCCTGTTTGAGAAAGGATCGGTGTTGTGGCACGACATCTCATACCAGATACCGTGCCACCCTCGTGCCAGATAGTATGCCCCATCCTGCCCTATCCTGCGGTATCGGGTGTGAGATATGGAGGCCTGGATTCCTTGGATTGGCAAGGGGAAAGCCCCAGAACCGTGCGGTTCTGGGGCTTCTAGAGTGGAGATGGGGGGAATCGAACCCCCGTCCGACGGCCGACCCCGAGGTCTTCTCC
>ERZ772956.849-NODE-849-length-21749-cov-3.436941_pt1 | contig 21749 bp, 25 predicted proteins | sample MGYA00580683_ERZ772956 | MGnify/ENA primary metagenome ERZ772956 (study PRJEB29015, sample SAMEA2738077) | human oral metagenome | biome: human oral; feature: human-associated habitat; material: saliva | place: China | collected 2212 ... | reverse complement strand
GTAGAACATCAAATTAAAGTGTTCTATGAACGTTATGCGAAGACAGAAGGTATTTCTATAGAGGAAGCACAGAAGAGAGTCTCTGAGCACGATGTAAAAGCCTTTCAGAAGAAAGCAAAAGAATATGTTAAGAACAAAGATTTTAGCCCAGAAGCTAATGAAGAATTGAAGCTTTACAATGCTACTATGAGGATTAATAGATTAGAGCTGCTAAAAGCTGAAATAAACTTACACTTAACAAACTTAACTGAAGAAAATAACAAAGAAATAACTGATCACTTAGAAAAGTTAGGTAAAACTGAATATGCTAGACAGGCTGGAATACTTGATACTGAATTGAGATACAGCAAAGAAGGTATTAAAGCTATTGTGAATAGTGATTATAAATATGGTAACTTCAGTAAAACATTGTGGACTAATCAAAAAGCTTTAATGAATACTATTGAGGTTATGTTAAGACGTTCTATTATTCAAGGTGGAAACTCAACTGAATTAGTAGGAAGGCTTAGAAAACAATTTGACGTTGGTGTTTACGAAGCTAAAAGACTGTTAGTAACTGAAGCGGCAAGAGTTCAAGGAGATGTTCAAATAGACAGCATGGAACAAGCGGGATATGATGAATATGTGTATATCTCTGAACCAACAGCATGTGATATTTGTAAACCTCTTGATGGACAACATTTTAAGATTAAAGATAGAGAAGTAGGTGTAAATTACTATCCTATGCATCCGTTTTGTAAATGTTCAAGTGCAGCTTATTACGATAGTGAAAAATTAGATAAAGAGATAGCTGAATATCGTAAAGCTAGAGGGTTGGATAATAATTTACAAGATGATAATAAAGGTGATATAATTAAAGAAGAAGATAGTTTATTAAATGATATTTATAAAGGTTTAGAAAAAAATAACGCTAAAGAAATGTTTGGTGAGAAATATTTTAACGACTATAAAGACTTTATAAAACAAGTTGAAGATAAGAGAATGTTGAAATTATTTAAACATTTATCTGGAAAGATAAACTATAATCCTTTAAAAGAAGTACGAGCTTATGCTAGTGGTTCTACTGTTCAAATAAATAAAGGTGATTTCGAAGGAAAACTTTACGGAAAAGAATCTCCTAAAGGATTAATATTATTTCATGAAAATGGTCACGCATTAGACTATTTAGGATTTGAAATTCTAACAGGTAAAACTTCTATGCCTAATGGAACTTTTATTAAAAAGAAACTTTATGGACGTACATATGAAATAGAAGAAAGAATGACTCATGCTTCATCGTTACCAAAATATAAATTAAAAGAAACAATTAATAAAGATATATGGACTTATATAAACGGTGACTTACCTAACTTAGAAAGTTTAGGGAAAAAACCTAGAAAGAAAGTGGAAAAAGAAATATGGGAACAAAAATATAAAGAACTATCTACTAAAATTCAAAATAACAAATCGAGAGTTATAAAAGATTTTAGAAATATAGCAAGAGAAAGTGAAATAGCCGGAGATATAAACTATTTAATTGCTATATCAGATATGTTTGAAAGTACTGGTTGGTTTGGAGAATACCCTATAGGTTTTGGTCATGGAAAGAAATATTGGAAAAACTTAGGAACAGTTGAAACAGAATTCTTTGCACATGCTCAAGAAATGTTAGTATCTCCTAAACATAAAGAGATATTTGAAAAAATATTCCCTAACGCATTAAAAGTATATGAAACTATAATAGATGATATAATTCAAGGAGTTGAGAAAAATGATGATTAATGTTGAAAATATGGAAGCTATGAAGAAAATTAATGGTAAGATTGAAGAATATGAAAAAAATTTTGAAGAAGATTTCCCGATGTTTGAGTATTTAGATGACCCTGTTACAGAAGATGCTTACATTAAGATTAAACAAATTATCGATAAAGCTATAAAAGAAAATAAACCAGTATATACTCCGAAAGGATATTTCGAAAGAATCTACTAAACACTTAACATTTTTTGTTAGGTGTTTTTATTATGTCAAAATGGAAATAAACCGCTTACTTTCCATTTTCAATTAAATAACTACTTTCAAAATGGAAAAAATGATGTATTTTTCCATTTTAATTTTAAAATCGATACAAAATGTTTCGTTTTCGTCCTTAGCATGACGCTAAAAGGCTTTTTTATTATGTCAAATTAAACTAGCGTGGCTTATTTCTAAAGATAAGTGGTGCACAACTGATCAATAAGAAATAGGACTAGCGTGGATAAGGAGAAACAATGAACAAACAATTTTTATTAAAACTAAACTTACAACACTTTGCAGATGAAGGAGCAACGGAAACAAACAATACTGAACCCGAGTTTAAAGCACCTGCTACTCAATCTGAATTAGATAGTTATGTGAATAAAGCAGTACAAACAGCTTTAAAAAATCAACAAGCGAAAAATGAAGCTATTTTAAATTCAAGAGTAGAAGAAGAAATAAAAAAACGTGAAGACTATTCAAAATTAAGTGAAAGTCAAAAACGTGATAAAGACTTTGAAGACCAAAAAGCAGCATTTGAAAAACAAGTAGCTGAGTTTAAACACGCTCAACTAATTGTGGAAGTTCAAAAAGATTTAGTAAGTAAAGGTTTACCTACTGAATTAGCTGAGACATTCGCTTTACACGGTACAGCAGAAGACGCTTTAAAAGCCGTGAATACACTTGAGAAAGTGTTCAATGAAGCGGTAAACAAAGCTGTGAAAGAATCTGCTAGACAAACGACACCTAATGTAGGTGCTACTGGAGCAGAAAAGCCGTTGAACTTAGGAGCAAGACTAGCACAAGGTGTAAGTCACAAAAAACCATTTTAGGAGGATAAAAGATGAAAACAACAACAATTTTTAACAAAACTGAAATCTTACATAACTTAGATTTTGAAGCTATTTCAGTAACGGTAGATAAAGCAACTACAGGAACAGTAACAGAAAACGGACGTAAATTATTAAAAGCTGGAACATTGCTAGCTGGAGATGGTAAGTCTATTTTCGAAGATAGAACAAAAAAAGTTAAAAAGTTAACTGGTGATGCAACAGCACAATACGTTGACGGAGTAGCGTTACATGACGTTGATTTAACTGATGGAGACTCAGTAGTAGCGTGTGTATTTAAAGGTACTTTACGTGAAGACAAATGTAACGGTGGTACTGTTGATGCAAACGTAAAATCAAAATTAAACTTAATTAAATTTGTAAAAGGTGTATAAGGAGGACTATAAAATATGGCATTAATTTACGATACAATTACAGCAGAAAATGTAAGTGGATATTGGAACGGTTTACAAGAAAACGTTGATACTACTTTAGGAGATAAATTATTCCCTGCTAGAAAACAATTAGGAATTAAATTAGCATTTGTAAAAGGTGGAAGTGGTAAAGCAGTAGCTTTAAAACCTGCTGCGTTCGATACTAAAGCTCCACTACGTGAAAGAATGAACTTAAGCGTAACAGAAGAACAAATGCCATTCTTTAAAGAAGCTGTTGTTGTTAAAGAGGAAGAAAGACAACAATTAAATATGATTGAAGCTACTGGTAATCAAGCACTTATTGATAGTGTGATTGCTGGTATTTTTGATGACCAAACACATTTATTTAACGGTGCATTAGCACGATTAGAAGCTATGAGAATGCAAGTGTTAGCCACTGGTAAAATCTCATTTAACAATAACGGAGTAGCTCAAGAGTTTGATTATGGAGTTAAAGACTCTATGAAAGGGACTGTTGAAAAAGCATGGACTGATACAGCAGCAACTCCGCTAGCTGATATTGAAAAAGCTATTGAAGCAATGGAAAATCAAGGTAAGAAAGCAGAAATTCTTATTATGACTCAAAAAACATTCGGTTTAATCAGAAAAGCAGACTCAACTATTAAAATTGTTAAACCATTAGCACCTAAAGGAGCAACAGTAACAACTACTGAATTAACTGATTATCTTTCAGATACACACGGTGTAAAAGTTGAGATTAAAAACGATACATTCACAGATGATGATGGAGTTGCTAAGAAATTTTATCCAGAAGGTTATGTATCATTTATTCCTAATGCTATTTTAGGAAAAACAGTATTTGGTACTACACCAGAAGAATCTGACTTATTAGGTGGTAATGTTGCTGGAGTTGAAGTGAAAGTTGTAAATACTGGTATTGCTATTACAACTCAAAAATTAGTTGATCCTGTCAACGTTCAAACTAAAGTATCTATGATTGCTTTACCATCATTTGAAAGATTAGATGATGTGTATATGTTAGATATCGAACCTTAGGAGATAGTTTATGGATAGAGATTTAGTATTAGATAACGTTAAAGAAGACTTAGATATTCGTGATACTTTGCAAGATACTATCCTATGCAGACTTATTGATAAGGTTATTGACCATTTCAAATTCACTTATAAACAAGATGGAATTGAAAATAAATACAGGTTCATTATTGAAGACTGTGTTATTAAAAGATTTAACAGACGTGGTGCTGAAGGTGCTACGTCTGAATCTGTTGAAGGTCACTCTGTTAACTATGAAACTTTCTTAAATGAGTTCGCCCCCTGGGATGAAATGTTAAGAGAAGACTTCAAGAAAGAAAAATCAAAGAAAGGTCAATTATTAATATTCTAATGAGATATTCAGATAGAGCAATTTTAAAGCAAGTAGATAAAAACGAGTATGATTATGAAACAGGAGAACACGTCTATAAAGAACTCTATTCAGATATCGTCGCATGCTTCACAATGGATTTAGGACTTGGTAAGTCTGTTCAAATTTTTGGAGATTATAACAAACAAAGAAAAGTTATATTTTTGAAAAACGCTTATAATAAGCCGTTTAACGTTGTTGAATATCGTAGTAAGCGATATATACCTACAGCGGATAAACAGCTTAGTAAAGCCTTTTATCTTGAAAGGGATGATAGCGATGGGACTAAAGATATACGGTCATAAAAAATTACAACTTAACCTAAAAGATAAAGCACAAATGAGACTAGTGAAAGAAATTGTGAAGAAAAATGGAGCAAGTTTACAACAAGAAATGGTTAAAAAAGCAGTATTTAAAGGTGGATATTCTAACGGTGATACTAGAAGAAGTATCAATATCTTAATAGAAAAAGGTGGTTTAATGACAAGAGTTAAACCTACCACTAAATACTCTCCATACGTTGAATATGGTACACGTTTTATGGATAAACAACCATTTGTTAAACCTGCTTTCCAACAGATAAAAAAAGAGTTCGTTAACGACTTGAAAAAATTAACATGATTAAAACTAGAGAACAAAGTATTTTCGATGAAGTATTCAAGATATGTAAGAATTTAGGATATAAAGTCTATGATTATAAACCTATGAATGAAGTACCTTATCCATTTGTAGAAATGGAAGATACATCCGTTAGTTATGCTATTAATAAAACTGATGTAAAGGGGAATGTCACTCTCTCATTATCTGTGTGGGGGTTACAGACAAAACGAAAAGAAGTATCTAGCATAGCAAATGCTATATTAGAAAAATGCTTGAGAATAGAACATACAGACGGTTATTCGTGGAGTTTAAATATTAATTCTAGCAATATTAGAATACTTGACGATAGAACAACAGTAACACCTCTTAAAAGGGCGGTTATTGAATTAGAATTTAATTTAAGATAAGGAGATAAAAATGTCAGAAGCAAAAAAAACTTATGAAGCTAAAAAAGGTATAGATATAATCCTTTTATATCGATTTTTAAAAAATGCTAAAACAGAAGCAGCCTTTAAATTAGCTTTCCAGACTGAACACAGTAATGAGATCAGTAGAGATGCTGACGCTCAAAAAACTAAAGATGGAAATATCCAAAATTTAGGTGCAGTTGAGTATGATTTTTCGGCTAAGTCAATCGTAGCTAAAGGTGATAAGCATATCGAGGAATTAAGAGAAGCTTTAATCAATGGTGATATTATTGAAATCTGGGAAATTGATAAAGCCGAGAAAAATGAATCTAATAAATATAAAGCTACTTATTATCGTGGTTATGTAACTAAATTTAGTACTAATCCTAATTCAGAAGATAGTGTGGAGTTAGAGCTTGAATTCTCAATTAATGGAGTTGGGAAAACAGGTTATGCAACATTAACTGATGAACAAGCACAAGTGGTTCAATATGTGTTTAAAGACACTACTATTGACACAACAGAAGAATAATTAAACAAAGCTAACTGGTAGAAATACTGGTTAGCTATTTTTTTGGAGGAAAATAATATGCAATTAAGATTAAACGAAAATAAAACAGTAGAAGTAAAATTTGGAGTTGGTTTTGTACGTGAATTAGATAAAAACCATCCACTAGAAGCTAAAGGAATTAAGCTTGGTATGTCTTTAAGTATGAAAATACCAGAAATTCTAGGAGGAGATGTGGCAAGCTTATCTGATGTTCTATATGCAGGAACATTTCTAGAAAAAGAAAGACCAACACAAACTGAAATTGATAATTTTATTGATGAACATGAAGATATCGAAGCTTTATTCGATGAAGTAATCAAAGCATTAGAAGAAAGTAATGCGGGAAAGAGAATTCTGAAACAGAACAGAGAGACTCTGAAAGAAGCGTAAACTATAAAAACTCCAAAGAAACATACGAAGAAATAATAGTAAATTGTGTAAGGTATCTAGGTATCACAAGTATGTATGAAATTAATATACTTACTCTTAATCAATATAACTTACTGATGAAAGGTGCAAAGTTAAGGTTGTTAGATGAAGAACATTTAATTCACAAGCAAGCATGGTTGAATCGTGTAGTTAAACGAACAGAGACGAAAGGCAAGCAAGAAGTATATGTGTACGGAAGTTTCAAAGAGTTTTTCGACTATGAAAAAAAATATAGAGAAATAACTGGTGAAATAGTACCAACTATCAAAGATGAAGAATTAAGCAATTTACTATTAAAAGCAAATATGTAGAAAGGAGAATAAAATATGGCAGAACAATATTCAGTAGAAGCTATATTATCTGCGGTTGATAAAGGTTTTAGTCATACGTTAGATGCTATTAACGAAAAGCTAGATAAGTTTGATGTTAAAGCTAGTAAAAGTGAACAAAGCGGACAAAAAATCGGCGGTACATTCAAGGCTATGGCATTAGCAAATCTAGCGGCAGGAGCTATTACTAAAGTTACTGGTGACATAGGTAGCTTGATTAGTGAGTCTTTCAAAGCATCTGATGCAATGGATAAGTTCAGAAGTACAATGCAGTTTGCTGGATTAGATAATAGTGCTATAGAAAAGAGTGCAGCAAGTGTAAGAAAGTATGCAGATGATACTGTGTATGATTTAGACACGATAGCAAATACTACAGCACAATTAGCGGCAAACGGTATTAAAGACTATGACGGACTAACACAAGCGGCAGGTAACTTAAATGCGGTTGCTGGTGGTAATGCTGACACATTTAAATCAGTAGCTATGGTTATGACTCAGACCGCTTCTGCTGGTAAATTAACTGGTGAAAACTGGAGACAGTTATCTGATGCAATTCCTGGGGCTAGTGGAAAAATTCAAGAAGCATTGAAGAAAAACGGAGCTTATACTGGAGATTTTAGGAAAGCACTAGAGCAAGGTAAAATTAGTGCTGATGAATTTAATAAAGCTATTATGGATTTAGGTATGACAGATGTTGCAAGAGAAGCGGCAACTTCTACTAAAACTATTGAAGGTGCAGTAGGGAATATGCAAGCAGGTATTGTCACGAAAATCAATGAAATAATAGATGCCATTGGTAAGGATAAGATCACTGGAATTATTAGTAGTATAGGTGAATTTGTAACTGGTGGACTTGAAGTATTAAAAGTAGTAATACCACCTATTGTTAGCGGGATAACTAGTTTATTCAGGGTGTTAGGTGATAATAAAGCCATTGTGGTTGCTTTAACTGGTGCATTCATCGGGTTCAGAACAGCTTTAATGATAACCACCGCTATTGAATCAGCAAGAGCAGCGTTGACAGCCTTTAAAACAGCACAACAAGCGGCAACAATTGGTCAAGCGGCTTTAAATGCGGTTATGGCAATTAATCCATTTGTACTTATAGTTGCAGCAATTACAGCGTTAGTCGCTTTAATTATCTATCTATGGAATACCAATGAAGGTTTTAGAAATGCAGTTATAGCTATTTGGGAAGCTATCAAACAAGCGTTTATTACAGCTTGGGAAGCTATCAAAACAGCGTGGAGTGCATGTGGTGAATTCTTTAGTGGACTTTGGGAAGGTATAAAAACTGGAGTACAAACTGTGGTTCAGTGGATAGTTCAAACTTGGAATAGTGCAGTAGCTTTATTACAAGTGGTATGGACGGCTATTTCAACTGGTGCTACAGTAGCGTGGAACTTTATTGTCACATCAATAATGACTATAGTTCAACCGTTTATTACAGCTTTTATTAGTGCATGGAATATCTTAAAAGAAGGTATCAACGGAGTTTGGGAAGGTATCAAAATGATATTTCAAGGTGCATGGGAATACATTAAAGCTATTGTGTTAGGAGCGGTACTAATTGTTATCGATTTAGTGACAGGTAACTTTACTAAACTTCAACAAGACTTACAAATGATTTGGGATGCAATAAAAAACGCTATTCAAATGGTTTGGGAAGGTATAAAAATGATAGTTTTAACTATTGTAACTACTCTTATATCTTTACTAATAAATGCTTGGGAAGGCTTAAAAAATGGTTTGGTTGCTATTTGGAATTTCTTATCAACAACAGCTTCAACAGTGTGGAATGCATTAAAAACAGCTGTAGTGACAATTGTGACTGGACTAGTTAACGGAATAAAAGCGTTGTGGGAAGGCTTTAAGTCTTTCTTCACATCAACTATTAACGCTATTCAAAATATAGCAGTAAACACGTGGAATTCTATTAAGTCAAGTGTAACTAGTATTATTCAAGGTTTAGTTAATGCCGCTCAAAACGCTTGGAATACCTTCAAAAGTAATGTTCAAAGTTTAGTGAGTAATGTTACTAACATCTTTAATACACTAAGAAATATTAATCTAGCAGATATTGGACGTGCTATCATGAACGGATTTTTAAATGGTTTAAAATCCGCTTGGGAAAGCGTAAAAGGTTTTGTTAGTGGAATAGCTGGATGGATTAGAGACCATAAAGGGCCGATTGAATACGATAGACGCTTATTAATTCCAGCTGGTAATGCGATTATGGGCGGACTTAATAGAGGTTTAGATAACGGATTTGATAAAACTATGGCAAAAGTACAAAGTATCACAGGTGCTATTGAGTCAAGGTTTAATATCAATCAAAGCAAAGCTTTAAACGTTGAAAATACTATTAGTTCACAACCTATGGTAATTACATTCAAATTAGGTAATAAAGACTTCAGAGCCTTTGTGAGTGATATTAATCAATTAAACGGTGAAGCAATACAATTAGAAGAAGTATATTCAATTTAGGAGGAGTGTAAATGTACAATTTTATTAATACTAATGAAATAGGAGAGCAATTACACTCTTCTATTCAAACTATATTTAATGGTGTGAATATCGATGTTGATTTAGAAGGTTTTCGAACGTTAGCAGTAAGTGGTCGAGGTTTGTTAAGTAAGAATATAAACTCAACTGATATACCAGGGACGGACGGAAAATATTTTCTATATGGCAATTTAGAAGTTAGAGCTATTGTGGTTAAATTCCAGTTGAAAGCAACAACTAACGAAGATTTTAGAAAGAAATTCAATAAATTAAATATGCTATTACAAACGGATGAACCGAAGATTTTAAAATTCACAGATGAATCAGATTATTATTATATGGCTATATTACAAAAAGCTAGTGATACAGAAGAAACCTCAAACAGCATTGTATCAACATTCACTTTTTTGTGTCTAGATCCTTACAAATACAAAGTGGTTGATAAAGACACAGGTGTAAATAACGTGACTATCACTAAACTACCTAACAACAGAAATGAATTCACACCAGAACTGATTAAGGTAATTGTAAATAGCGTTAGTGACAAGGTTATTATTAAAAATCAAACCACTACTAAAAAGATAATAATTAATCACACTTCATTTGCTGTTGGTGATGTGCTTGAGATTGATTTGAACAAAGATTATCCGTTGAAATTAAATACAATGGTAAGAAGTGAATTAATTGATTTTGTGGAAAGTGATTTTGATTTTGCAGTAAAACAAGGTGATACTATCACTTGCAGTAATAGTAGAGTGTTAGAAGTTCATACGAAAGAGAGGATGTATTAATGAAACTATTTCTATTTAATAATGATGAAAAGCTAATAGGTACTGTAAGCCCGTTAGAAGGTATTCAGAACGAAGAAATAAATAAAATTCAAACGATAGAATGTACAACTGTGTATTCTGAATTGATTGAGAAAGCCTCTTATATCGGACATAGAGATTATTCTGACAATAGAATATTTCATCTGTATAAAATAGACCATGTAACAAAAACTACTACTACTGATGTGAAAATAGTTGGTGTACATACGTTTTTCGACGATATGGAAAGTGACGGATATGTAAAAGATTTCAGACCAACTAATAGAGAATTAGTAGGAGTACTGACAACTATTTTAGATGGTTCACGTTGGCAACTAGGAACTGTTAACATACAACGAAGATATACAGGGAATTTCTATTATGTGACACGTAAAGAAGCTATAAGCAAGCTAATAGAAGCGACACAGATTGAGATTAAACCACGATTAGAATTTAGTCGAGGTAAAATCACAGGTAGATATTTAGATGTGTTTACTAGACTAGGTGGAAGAAATGGAAAAGTATTCGTTCACGGTAGAGACTTACTAACAGTTAGTGAGAAGAAGTCACAAGGAGCGATTTATACAGCCGTTGTTGGTCGTGGTAAAGGTGAAGAGACTGACACAGGAGGTTATGGTCGTAGGATATCATTTAAAGACATTGAATGGAGAAGAACAAGCGGTCAACCAGTTGATAAACCAGTAGGTCAAGAGTACGTAGAAATACCAGCTATGACTAAATTATATGGTTTTGAAAAAGGTACTAAACCACGTATTAAAATTGTTGAATTTCAAGATGAAACTGATAAAGAAAAACTATTAAGATTATCTTATGAGTGGCTTGAAAAAAATAGTAGGATGCAAGTAGAGTATAGTGCGAAAGTTTTAAATGTTGGTAATCTTGAATTAGGAGATACTGTTGGAATATTTAATCCTAAGCTAGGAATTAAGTATGAAACAAGAGTATTTAAAGTTAAGCGTAATTTAGTTGACAATAAACTAACTGAATTCGGAATAGGTGATAAAGTTACTACATCTCCATTCAGTAGAACTATTGAATTAGCTAAAGAGATGAAGAACTTTCAAGACGACACAGTTTATTGGCTTGATAAGATAAGAGAAAGACTATCTGATAAATTAATTAATGAAGATGGTTATAACTACGATTTAAAAGCTGATAATGAATATAAAGTACCTGCTGGATATTATTCGTTTGATAAACCTATTGATCAAAATCCTACTAAAGTAGTTTATATGGGAGCTGGGAAAATTGCTATAGCTAACAGTAAAAAGCCGACCGGTGAATGGAATTGGCGAACGTTTCTTGATGGAAACGGAGCGACACTAGATTTAATTAATACAGGTGTGTTAAGAGCAGGTCGTATTCAATCTGCTGACGGTCGAAGTTACTGGGATTTAGACACAGGAGAATTCCATATGGAACAAAGTGCTATTAATGAAGCGGTAAAAACAGTCGTAAATGGCAAAGTACAAGAAATAGTAGGAGAAGTTAAGAAAAACTTACCTACTAAAGAAGAACTTAAAGGTAAGAGTTCTTACTTACATAAAAAATACAGTGATTATGCTGACGGTCGCAACATGAGTGATAACTCAACACTAAAGTATATAGGTATCTATACAGGAGACAAAGAACAAGCACCTACTAACGCTAGTGAGTATTCATGGACTAAGATTAAGTCAGACGGTAAGCTATACAAAGCTTATTCAAACAGCTTAAACGGTATTGACTTTACACTTGTTGAACCAGATGAAAACGCTAAGTTATTCGCTAAAAACAGACCACGTGTAAATATCGTTAACGACAATGATATTAGCGATATATGGCAAGCAAATATGTTTCTTAGCTTTAAACCAAACACTAAATACACGCTAACTGCTCGAGCTAAAGGAAACAGTAATAAGTTGTGGGCTTATTTTAGAAATAACAAAACTAGTGAAGAGTATAGCTGGGGTCAGATGGAATTCAGAGGGTTAGAAACTAAGTCAATTACATTCACAACTACTAACGATGTTGAGGACGTGCTATTTAAGTTTGTATTAGTACCTGAGGATGAAGACTGGACAGGGGTGCAAATTGATTGGTTTACAATTTACGAGGGTGATAAGCGATATAGCGACTATCCTGTTGATGAACCTGCACAATACCATAAATATCGTTATTTTGGTTATGTATTCAAAGAAGGTACACCAGTAGCAAGTGATTTTGAATGGTTCGATTTACAACAAACATCAATCACGAACGATAAATATACTCACATTGTTTATTCAGATAATGCTGATGGTAGTAATTTCGGACGTGATCCTAAGAAGTACATGGGAGTTGCAAGGACTACATCTCCAGCACAACCGACTGATAAGACTGCTTATAAGTGGTTTAAAGTGAAAGGTGAAGATGGAGAGAGAGGTCGTGACGGTGTGGACGGTAAGTCTTATGCTAGAAACTATTTAAGTGGAACTTCAGAAGAGAAGATATTCACGGTGGTTAACGATAATTTTGATGTTCAAGAAGCTTATAAACTGGTTGACAATAAAAACTTTAGAGATTTAGGTTTTAAAAATGGTGATAAAATCACATTTATAGCTGATTATGAAGTACTACCTAATGGAATTAACAAGAAAATTAGCAAATTAAATTTTGAATGGCACGATGATGTTCAATACCGTGTGTGGATGGACCAGGACTTAAATCCTACTCAAGGAACGTATGTAAGAACACTAACAATGAACAATGATTTGTTGGATTGTAAACGTGCTAGATTTCGAGCTGATAACGTTAACGCTAGAATTAAAATCACTAACGCCCGAGTAATTAAAGGTGATACTGTTCAACCGTGGAGTGTTGCACAGGAAGACTTACAAGGTCACAGCTTGACAGCTAATTTACGTTTTGAAGGAACGTATATTAATAATGTTACAAATCATGTAAAACCTTATTTAGATGTATTTTACGACGGACAAAAGATAACTAATGGATTTAATGCACAAGTTAAATATAAGGGTGGTAACAGAACAGATTGGAGTGGATTTTGGACAGCTGATGTTGGGATTAATGGAGGAATAAACAACCTTGACTGGGGGAACCGTGAACAGAACGGTACACCGCTAGAAGTAATTGTGTTAGTCACTTACAAAGACTCAAATACAATTGCTAACGCTAGACTTGACAACCTACCCGACCCAACGGAAATAAAAGAAGTTGTTAAGAAGTATAAAACTTTTGAAAGCACTATAGACCGGTTCAACTCAACTATCGGAGAGGTTAAACAACAGGTATTAGCGAACGAAGAAAAGCGTAACTTAATACTTGGTAGTAGGATGATATCTGCGAGTGATTATAATAATATAGGAAACGCTGACCTTATAACAAGCCAAGAATACGACGGATTACCATTCTTAAGTATATTTTCTAATGGAAACACATCAAAAGTTTGGAAAGGTGTAGGATTTAACTTATCTATTCAAAGAATAAATAAGGGTGAAACTTATTCGATTAAAATACCTATATTTATAAGTGATACAATGCGACCGGATGAAGGAGCTTATCTTGAGATTAAAAATCATGACACACAAGAGAGCTTGTGGAATACAAGGTTAGATGTTGCTTATTTGCCAGCAGGTCAATGGAATGTTCACAAGTACACTTTTATAGCGTCAAAAGATATAAATTTATCTAAAAGTTCATTCTACATACATATCGTAAAAAATGGATATTTAGCCTTAGCTAAACCATATATGTGCGCAGGTGACAGCTTACCTAAAAATTACTCTCCAGCACCTGAAGATGTTTATTTGCAAAACTCAAGACTTGAAAGTTCAATCACCCAAACCAAAGAACAAATTGATTTAAAAGTTTCAAAAGACAATATAATCAGTGCTATTAATTTAAGTGTTGAGAAGGACGGAAACGGACAAGACGCTGGGTTGGTTAAAATAGATGCTGATAAAGTTGATATAAGGGGAGTTTTAAGAGCCTATACTGGTGAAATAGGTGGATTTAGGATAGGTTACAATTACAACGATAACAGTTTTTGGCTGACAGGTAAAGATAATTTTAACTGTGGAATAAATCCAGGTCACAATGCAGGGACACGTGGTGCTCAAATTTGGGCAGCATGGGGTAGCAATTGGACACAAGCAGGAGATAACGCATGGTGGGTTAACGGTCAAGGTGTTATGACTTGTCACAATACACCTGTATTTAAAAAAGGGCTTGATGTATATAACCGCTATATAGATATGCATGGTAACGATATAAAAGGTGATAAAGATAGCTATGGGAATAAAACATCTGTTATTTGGTGGAATCAGATTGACAGAGTTAAGAGTCAAATATCTGACAAACGCTTAAAAACTAACGTTAAACGAACAAAAGTAAAAGCATTAGACACACTTAACAGTATTGAAATGGTTGAATTTAACTGGAAGAAAGATAACAAATTCGAAAAAATCGGAGCGATAGCTCAACAGGTTCAAACTGTGGACAAAGATTTAGTGGTACGTGATATGGATGATAAGCAAACATATAATGACTACTTGCGAATCAACTATTACGACACTATTCCTTACCTAATCAAAGCAGTACAAGAACTTTCCGAAGAAAACACCAACCTAAAATTAAGACTACAAAAACTGGAGGATAAAATCAATGGCAACTTATAAGAAAAACTATGCTCGTGCCACTTACGACAGTAACGGAGCAGTATTATCAACCATTGTTAGTATATTTAGTACTAGCGGTGGGACTGTAATTGAAACAACGTTAAAAGGCGACCATTTAAGCAAGTCAGAAGATGAAATAGTACAACTAGCACTTGAACAATTCTACGAGGATACATATCCTAATAAAGCTGAAAACGAAAAAATCACAGCTATGAAAAAAGAGTTGAAAGAGTCAACAGCAACACTTGATACAACAAGAAAAATGTTAGCTCAAAGCGTTGTTAAAGAGTTTGAGTGGGAAAGCAATTTTGAAGATATTGACGCTAAATTACAATTTTTAGCAACTCATTTAAACATAACTTATCCAGCTAAGGAGGATGAAGAAGATGAAAAAGAAAGTAGTGGCGGTTCTCGAGAAGCTACAACTGTCTAGCATGATATTTTTAGAAATTATGAAAGGAGGAAATAGCATGATGGTTAAATATTTAGCATTAACAATTCTTGATGGACTAATGACATTAGATGAAATCAAGAACAAAAAACTTCGCAAACTAGTAAAAGCTGAACTTGACAAAATGGGATTAGCTGAAGTAGTTGCTGAAGACAAACAATAATTTAAGGAGGGCTTAAAGCCCTCTTTTATTTTGAAAAGAAAGGAGTTTGATTAATGGAAATTACACTACCAGAACTTGCTGAACGCTACTACCATTTAGTGCAAGATGTGTACATTCATGCATTCACATTAATGGTATTTCTTGATGTTGTAACAGGAGTAGCTAAGGCTTTTGTAACAAAGACACTAAACTCAACAATTAATAGACGTGGATTGATTGAACATATTATCGTTTGTGTAATGTGTATAACTGTATATCCATATCTTTTATATTTAGGATTTAACGAGATAGCAACAGCTTTCTTGTTATTTTTTACATTAAGTTACTGTCTAAGCTTAATCGAAAATCTAAGTGCTTTAGGAGTACCATTTCCAACTGGTATTAGAAAAAGGCTTGAGAAACTAAGAGATGAACTGGACGGAAAGGAATAATAGATGAAAAAATTAATTAAATTAGATTTTGACAACACGACAAGAGAACGCAAGACTGAAGATAGTTATTCAGAATTATACTCTTATGATAAAAATAACGGATCATTTGAGTTTGAGATATTAAACGACACATTAACAACAGAACAAGTTATAGCGTTGTTCAAATTCACTGAAAGTAATAAAATTTGGAAAACTACTGGGACTGTTGATGGAAACAAAGTTAATGTAACGTTTGACACCACTTTAATTACTCAAAACGAAACTGTAATTTGTTATCTTTATTTTGATGAAGAACAACGAACTTCTGACACATTCAGATTTAAATTCAAAGTAAAAGTATCTGAAATAGACAAAATGAACAGATATGAAGTCAAAGAACGTTTTATCAACAATACAGTAATCGTGGATAGATTAGACGTTGTGACAAAAGATGAGTTAAAAGAAGCGTTAAAAAATGTTGGTGGGATTGCAACAGAAGGACTACTAACAGAGGTTAAGGCTGAAGAACTTTACGCTAAAAAATCAGAAGCGGTAGACAATACTAATTTTGAGCTAGTAAAAAATAGAGTACTAGCTTTGGAGTTGAAGACTGATAAGGATACAGTATATGACGATAGAGAGGTTAAAGAAAGACTTACATCACTTGAGAATAAACCTCCTGTAGACTTATCAAACTATGCTACTAAAGAAGAACTAAGGAATGTTAGTGGTAGTCAACCATTAGCTGACAACCTTGTGACTAAAGAGGAGCTAGAAGCAAAACATTACATTTCTGATGTAAGTAATCTAGCTACTAAGGAAGAGTTGCAAGAGGTTAGGAACAGTCAACCAACAGTTGACACTTCACATTTAGTTACTAGAGATGAGTTAACAGCTAACCATTTCTTAACAGAACATCAATCTTTAGATAATCTAGTGACTAAGCAAGAGTTAGAAGAAAAACACTATTTAACAACACATCAAGACTTATCAGAGTACGCTAAGAAGTCTGAACTATACAACGATACACCGCTTAAGGAACGTGTAACGGCTTTAGAAAGCAAAGCTATTGAAGGTGGAGCTTATGACGATACTCACCTAAGAGAAAGACTGGATGTGTTAGAAGCTAAACACGATAACGATACAATATATGACGATACAGAAGTGAAACGTAGACTTACTGAAATTGAAAGTAAACCTGCGATTGATACTTCTGTTTTTGTTACTGATCAAAAATTAGCTGAAAAAGGATATCTTACTCAACAAAATTTAGATAATTACGCTTTAAAATCTGAATTGCCAACACCATACAATGACGGACCACTAAATGAACGTGTTACAGCGTTGGAGAGTAAAGCGATTGAGGGCGGTGCATATGATGATACTGATTTAAGAAATCGTGTAGGAGTTTTAGAGAGTAAACAGGATAAAGACACAGTTTACAATGATGAACCTATTAAGGAGCGTTTAACAGCACTTGAGAATAAACCTAATGTGGACTTAACAAACTATGTAACTAGCGAACAACTAGAGAATAAGCACTATTTAACACAACATCAACCGCTTGATAATTTAGTTACTAAAGAAGAACTTAACAGCAAAGGATATGTGACTGAAGAAACGCTTAACAGTAAAGGATACTTAACTGAACATCAAAATATTTCACATCTAGTTACTACTGATGAATTGAATAGTAAAGGCTATTTAACTGAACATCAATCATTAACTGATTATGCTAAAAAATCAGAATTATATAACGATGCTGAAGTAAAACAAAGACTGACTATCTTAGAAAGTCGACCTAATATTGACACATCAAACTTTGTCACTAATGAACAATTAGAAGCTAAACATTACTTAACCGAACACCAACCACTTACACATCTTGCTACTGCTAGCGATTTAGAAGTGTTAAGAAATATTAGTATTAGTAAAGCGGATTTAAGTAAAAAGCTTGATACTACTGAATTTAACTCATTTAAAGATAGTGTAGTTACTAAGTCAGAATTAGCTGAGAAAGGATATATTTCAGACTTATCAAACTACGTAACAAAACAGGAACTTCACGAAGCAACAGAGATTGATTATTCAAATATCGTTACTACAGATGAATTAGAACCTTATGCTAAGAAGTCAGAATTACCTCAAGCATACAATGATAGTGCATTAGTTAGTAGAGTTAGTGCATTAGAAAGCCGTCCTAACAGCGAAAACGGACATAGTTTAAGTACTAACGTTAGAATTGAAGGAACTTTCAAAAATGGTGCTACTAGTCAATTAAATCTATTTGCTGACGTATTCTTTGACGGAGAAGTTGTGACAAGTGGATATACTCTTGATTATTACTATAGAGGTTTTGGCAACGACAACTGGCAAGTACTTAACAATCAAACGGCTGATAGTAATGGTAAGTTTGGAACGTGGGGAGCTCAACGAAGAAGTGGTGAATATTTTGAAGTGAGAATAGTTGTAAGCTATAGAGGGCTTAAATCTTCAAGTTTTTCTAGGTTAGATAATGTTAATGACGGACTTATTAACCTACAAAATAATCAACTGTTGAAATACTGGTGCGGTACTCAAGAACAATATGACGCTCTTGAGTATAAAGATTACAATACAATTTATGACATATTAAGGTAGGTGATTTTATGAGAATTAAGTTAATTTCAGGTGGTAAGGAAGTAGATAAAAGATATCTAGGCAGTAGATTGGTTTGGAGAAACGATGGAGTATTACATGAGACTCCCGGTGATATTCAAGTCTCTAAAATAAATGGATTTTACACTATATACGTAGGTTCGTTTAGAAGAAATCCAGAAGATATAGTAGCTTTTAAACTTGGTGATAAAAATATATTCAGATTGAAAGTTGAAAAATTTAGTAGAGGAAGAATTAGGTCTAAACTTCAAATTTCACAAAATGAACCTGGTATCACTGAATATTTAGAAATGGAAAACAAGTATTCCAACTTATTCACAAACTTAAAACTATATGAATTTTTGGAGGATTAAACTATGGAACAATTACAACCAATTTTATTAACACTAATCGTATTTGGACTTAACCTATTAGGTAAGTTTCTAAAAGAGTGGAAACCATTCCCTACAGAGCTTATCCCTCAAGTATTAGGAGTACTTGGGGGCTTAATCGGTTGGGCGGTATTTAAAGATACTAACGCAGTACTTTTAGGACTTGCAAGTGTGGGAACACATCAAGTGGTTAAGCAATCAAGAAACAATGATAACATTGATAGTTCAGAGAAATAATGGTATAATTAATATATCAATCCCCCTGTTCCTATATAGGCAGTTACGCGCTGACACAGGGGTTCTTTTTATAGGTGTCAACGAAGAGTTGAGAAAAACGCAGAAAAGTTGAGAAAAACGTAGAAGACTAGATTTATAATCTAGTCTTTTTTATATTAATTAAACAATACGGAGGATAAATAACATGACAGAAATTTATAGCGATTATTTTCAAAATGGAGTGTACTTCACACCGCCAAAAAACGATATACTAGGCGTTGTTATACATAATGATGGGGGATCACTAAGTGCTAGGCAATATGACGGCTTTTTAGTCGACAGAGTGAACAACGGAACGCTTGACAGAGGGTTCGCAGCATACTATGTAGATAGAAATGATATTTACGTATTCCAACCATCTAACCATCAAGAATGGCATACAGCTAACTGGTACGGAAATACTAATTTCATAGGATTTGAAGTTTGTCAATCTATGTCCGCTTCTGACAGTGACTTTCTAGCTAACGAAGACGCAACGCTACTTTTAGCAGGTCAAGTACTTCAAAGTTATGGAAAGCCTATCAATGAAGATACAGTTAAATTACATCACGAATTTAGTGCGACGGATTGCCCTCATAGAAGTATGGAACTTCACGGGAACGGTGGAGCATATAACGGTGCAGGTACTGAGGCTTGTAGACAATATTTTATCAATAGAATTAAACAGCTATTAGCTGGAGACGTAAGCGAACCACCGGTAGTAGAGAAAAGCATTCTTGATGAAGATGTTGAACTTGCTAAAAGAGATGAACCATATTACGAAGCTACTGTAAGCATTGATTATATTTTAGAAAGCCAACCAACTGAAGATAGTGAAGATAAGGAATTCGTGCCAGCAGGAACACGTGTTCGTGTCTATGAGAAAAAAGACGGTTGGAGTAGAGTAAATTATAAGGATAGTGATCAATGGATTGAAGATAAATATTTAACTGAAGTTGAAGTATTTTAATAAACACCCTCCCACATTTAGTGGGGGGTATTTTTTATGCATTTTTTAAAAAGTTTTAAAAAATCTATTGACAATATAACGTATACGTTATATAATAAAAGTACATTAAAGGAAGAGGTAAAAACATCATGAGAGAATTAACTAAAGAAGAATTATTAAGACAAGTGGAACTTAACGAATATACAGTGATTAAAACAAGCAGATACGGAAGTGTTACATACACTTTTAAAATTACTGAAAATAACGAAGGTGTGAATTTAGAAATATCTTCTTTAGCACAATTAAATTATATATGTAGTGATGAAAATTATACTTTTTCTGTCGATATCAAAGGGAACAATGAAGAATATAGTAATTCTATATATGGTTCTTCAGATGCTCAAAAAGTTTATGATTTCTTACATGAATTAAAATTAAACTTTTACGGAGTAATTAGAAGTTTTGATAATGGAGTAAAAACTGACAACAAAAACTATAATTCAACAATAGTACCTTTCGAATTTAGAGAAGCACAAACTTTAAAACTTTACAAAGTTGTCGCTAAAGAAGATTTGGGAAAAATTTTGAAAGAAGGAATTTTACCTATTTCAAAAACTGGAAATAATAACTGGGAAGGTAATAGAAGAGCAGACAATTCAACAGAAGTTGTGTATCTATTCAATCCATTAACAGAACAACTAAATTTCACTCAATACGGAGATGTTCTTTTGGAAGTTGAAACAACAGCTTATAGAAATGAAATAGCACCTAATGATGTGAATGTTGGTAAATATGAAGAATTTATAACTTATGAAGTTAAACCAGAAGAAATAAAAGGAGTAACTTATGTGGAAAACAATTCAATTTAATAAGCAAAACATTGAATATGAAACTGACAGGGCAGTATTAATAAACTGCCCAACAGTTCTTATTATAAAAATTATAAATTTTGGCATCCATCTAAACTGATTAGACCGTTGAAAAAAGGAAATGGATATTTCTTAAGTTTATCTTACACAGATGAATTCAGATTTAAAATTTTTAAAAATGATAAAACAACTAAAGAAATATGTGGTGAAGAATTAGCATTATGCTTTAATCAACTTACAGAAGAAGATGACACAAGTTATTTAGAAGTGACTGAACCTGTTAAAATTAACAAGAATGTGGAAATAATTTCAGAATTGGAGCGTTAGTATGCTTACAGAAAATCAGAAACAAGCATTTGAGAAGTTTAAAAAATTGAAAGTAGGTGCATTGTTCATGGAGCAAGGCACGGGAAAAACTAAGGTAGCGTTAGAATTAATTAAAACTACAGATTGTGATTTAGTTTTGTTTTTCTGTCCTTTCTCTACAAAAGACAATCTACAAGATGAAATAAACAAATGGGAGTTAGATATAGATTATAAAATTATAGGATATCAAACTTTATCAAATAGTGATAAAACTTACGTTGAATTACTTGAAGAAATAGAAGATAAAAAGCTATTCATCGTTGCTGATGAAAGTATATTTATTGTTTGAGAGATATGTAAATTTTGAG
>ERZ772956.842-NODE-842-length-21892-cov-5.089756_pt1 | contig 21892 bp, 18 predicted proteins | sample MGYA00580683_ERZ772956 | MGnify/ENA primary metagenome ERZ772956 (study PRJEB29015, sample SAMEA2738077) | human oral metagenome | biome: human oral; feature: human-associated habitat; material: saliva | place: China | collected 2212 ... | reverse complement strand
TTTAAAATACTTAAAGAAGAATCATCATCAAAAGGTGTAAGAAGAATAAAAGCTGTATTAGTAGAAGAATAACATAGAAATAATAAAAAAAGATAAAAAAATAATAATGGTATAGAGGAAGATTATTATGGAAGATATAGAAAAAATGGACGAAAGCTTAGTAAAAGATTGTATATTTTGCAAGATTATACGAAAAGAAATACCTGCAAATGTAGTATATGAAGATGATATGGTAATTGCATTTAAAGATATTAATCCTGTAGCTAAAATACATATTGTGGTAATACCTAAAAAACATATAGAAAGTTTAGAAAAGGTAGAACTTGAAAAAGATGGGAAATATATTGTTGCAATACATAATGCAATACAGGTAATAACAAGAAGTTTAGAAATTGAAGAACAAGGATATAGGGTTGTTACAAATATATCAAAAAACGCAGGACAAGAAGTAAAACATATACATTATCATATATTAGCAGGAGAAAAACTTCGGAAATATGAGATAATATTTTAAGGGGAAAAATATGGACGAATTATTTGGAACAGATAATTTCAGCAAGAATAAGAAAAAGATATTTGACAGAGAAAAAGAAGAAAGAAAAAGAAATATAATTGTCTTTACCTTCCTAATAATCATGGCATGTGTGTTATCATATATATATATTATGTTTAATACATCATCAAAGATCGAAAATGCAAAAGGAATACTTCGGTGATGTTATATCAAAAACAAATATTGTAGAATATACTGATATACAAGGATTTAAAAGAATATTTGAAAGACAAAACAATGAGGAAAATGTAACAAAACAAAGTTTTAGAAGTAAGAATATGTTTAAACTAAATAATGAAAATTCTAATACAACAAATTTGGAAAATAATACAAAAAAACATATATTGCTTGATGATATAATTGTAAATCTTGAAACAAAACAAGATAAAGAAAATGGTAAAAGTAGTATGGCAGTGTCTGTAAAATACAAAGAAACGGTTATACTTGAATTTGAGATTGAAGATACAGGAGAAATGTTATTATTACATGGAAAAGACTTTTTTGAAGAATATATTGGAATTGAAAAAAAGAAGATAGAAAATGTTATAAACTGGGTATCTGAGTCTGGAACAGTAAATTTAGCAAATATTGATACATTAAGAAATATGATTTTGAAAGTTAACCAAGAAAGCAAAAATGAGAATATGTTTGCAGATATGGAAAAGATTATAGAAAAGGCAAAAGAATATCTTTTAAAAGAAATTGAAGAATTAGATTCAGAAAAAATAGATGCAAGAACAAATGTGCCAACAAAATATCAAGGAAAAGATTTAAAGGTTGATAATATAACAATAACTTTAAAAAAACAGGAGTATAAGGATATATTAACAAGGGTATATAATAAGACATTATACTATGTACAAAAAAACAAATCAGAGTTCCAAGCATTTGATGTAATATTTTCATTAATGGGGAATAAGGAAGAACAAACAACAGCAAATACTATAAAATTAAATAGTAGTGTAACTCTTAGTAATACAGGAACAGACACACTTACAGTTAAAGACCAAACTACATCAGCACAAAATGCTATTCCTACTACATTACCAGGAGGAGATACTGGAAATAATGTAAGCAATAATGAAAGCAATCAAAATGTTTCAAATAATCAAACTTTATCAGATGATATATATATGATTATAAAAGTGTATAATATATCTAAAAATGACTTAAAGATTGATATATATGAAAAGAGAAATGAACAAGATGAAATATATATGACTGCAATTGAAATGAGAAAAGAACCAGAAAAAGGAAAAGCAGAAGTTGGGATATATGATTATGAAACAAATACTAAAATAATACTAACTAAAAAAGCAGAATCTGAAAAGGTGTATAATGTTCTTGAAAAGGCAATGATACAAGAAAAGGAAAATGAGGTTAAATTTGGTAGTAAGTTAGAATTTGAAAGAACAGAGAAAACAGATGTATCAACAATAGAGTATAAGGCAAACTATACAGAAAGAAATCTTAAAGAAGATCAAAGCAAAAGTTTAATATATGAAAATGAAGTGAAATTTGGTGGTGCAAGAATAGAAGAAGATCCATCAAGAAAAATAGTAAATATAACAGAACTGAACCAGATAGAGTTTGATGCTACAGTTAAAAATGTTATATTTACTCAAATACAAAAAGTATTATTAGAAAAACTATATAAGCTTCAAAATGTAGGTAATGTAGTATAGCCTGCAAATAGTAAAAGAGGGTAAAGATGGAAATAGATTTAGAAGAATTAATAAAAAAATTACAAGAAATTATGATAGTGGCTGGTATCTTGTATTTCATGATGGTGATAAAAATTTAGTATATAGGATTAGAGGTAGAACACGACCGGAATTTAAACAATCTCAATGTGGCAATGATTTAAATATTTTTATAAATAGCTCTTTAACAAATAAAGATACTTATATATATTTTCATTAATAAATAAGGGGTAGTAATTATGGCATCAGCATTGCAATCAAAAAATATTTCCAAGCAGGGTAATGCATAAGAACTTCTTAAATGATAAAAGGGATAATTAGATATTGTCAATCGTGCCGCTGGGCAAGACTGTAATCACGCTGGCGCGTTGGATTTAACATCAGTATGATTGTTTAGGCTGATAATGGCATATTCGCCTTCTATTTTTTTGATTTTACCAATAAGACCACCTGCAAAAACACCTTCATTACCAACACTTAAACCATCAACCATCGCTTTGTGTTCTGTATTGCGTTTAGAGTTTGGGCGAATAAGCATAAAATAAAAAATAGCAAAAAATACCAATAAATCTAATAATGTTGATTTACCTTATCAGCAATAGTTGTTTAAAATATATTCTTTTGGATAAAGCATAATTTAATAATTCGTAAATTATGCTAACTTTTGTAAATTTGGTTGATTTTTATATGCAAATATATATAATATTTTATTTTTTAGTTCAATGATATTTATGTTGGAAAAATTTATACTTATTTGGCAATACAGAGAATTCAGATCCAATATCTTATTTATGTTATTCTTATTATTTTTACAAATAGGATTATATTATGTACATATAGGGGGTAGAGATATTCCACTGGAAGTAGATTTAAATTATACTTCAGGTATATTAAAGACTGTAGAAGTTGCTAAAGATCATAAAAATCGACCAATTAAACATATTAGAATTCATGATATAAAAAAGAATCAATACATTACTATTTCTTGTGGCGATCATGTTTTTCCAAAATATTTATTAACTGATTGTAGTTATCTTGATAAATATAATAATAGGTCAGTAACAGTGGGCTGGTATAAACAAAATGATATATTGTGGTTTAGTAATGATATTCCGCAAATGGCGGTATTTGATGTTGATGGTATAGGTCGTGTGGTTAGTTATTATACAACCATAGCTGAAGCGAGATTTGATAATCGATTTTTTTTTCTAGTAATATTTTTTGCAAATATATACCTTCTGGTAGCTTTATATAAAGGTTGTAACCGAGATTTATCTGAAAAAAATAAAGACATTAATTTAAAGGTTTAATTTTATGACTTCAAAGATTTTAAATCCTAAAGATATTGCTGAAACTTTAACTATGTTAGGCAATGTTACAAATGCAGGTACTAATTTTAATCAATAAGATATTTTAAAAAATTATTCCTATTGCTGGTTATTTATAATTCAAAAATCTATATTATTTATCTTATGTCATCATTCAGTATAAAATGCTATTTGAATAATCAAAATATTAATAAAATCAAATTAATAAAAAATTATCCAATCATATATATAATAATTTTTATTCCACTTATCTTAATTACATATTTTCTAAGTTATTACTTAGGAATATATACTATTATATTTTTCTTATGTGCAACATTCACTTATGGGTATCTATCATCAAAAAGAATATCTAATAATCAAGACGATTTTTCTTATGATTTCTTTTTTGCTCCACCCTTGTTAAATTTATTATTAATTTTTTTATTAAATATATCAAATTTTGACTATTTTTTATATGATTTTAATATATCTAAAAATGAACTACTAAAAAATAATGGTGAAGTGATTTCATCTAATATAAATGATGTTTATGATTCAAGTTCTAAAAGATCTCTAATAGCAATACGTAGTGATAGCAATTTGGGTATTCATGTGTTTAATATTAACGTGTTAAATAATAGATTTTATAATAACCAAATTAATATTCCAATTGGAGAAAAAGTGAGTGTATTATATCGAAATATTAAATATGGTAGGAATAATGAAATATTATTGGTTTATGATATTAGAAATAAAGATAAAATTTACTTGAATTATAAAAATAGGGTTAAAGATCATCAAACCATACAAAAAAAGTCATTATACTTTTTTATACTAAGCATGATGTTATATACATTTATAACTTTGTTTTCCATTTATTTTGTTATTAATTTATCTAGGAGTAAATAAATCTCATATTCAAATAAAGAAATCATAAATTTATTATATGATTTTCACGCAACGTAATATGGTTTTGCCTCAGGTGTTTTAGGTGCTAGTGAGGATATTAGTGGTGCGATTAAGGAACCTGATTTTGGTAATATTATACAGGCTGTAGCGTCCGTTATATCTGCCCTTAGTGGATTTGCTACTGTTACAATGAGTGGCAATGCTAGAATAGACAAGATGTCTTTGGTTGCAGATGGAATCCTACTTACTAATAACTGGAAAGATCTTAAAAGTGCATATGATAGTAGAAATGATAGAAATGTTAAAGATATGGAGTTAAAAAATATTACAGATGCTATAGCTGACACCTATATGTTTGCTGGAAATATAATTAGAGATCCAAGAGCTGCAGCATTATTAAAAGCTACAGGTATGGGAATTAAAACATATGGTTTGGTGGAGCTGGGTAATGATAAAATGCATCCTAAAGAATTTTTTAATGCTGAAAATTGGAAAGGTTTTTTAATTGAGATATTTGAAGATTTTTCAAGGGAGATTTATGATTGGTTACCAGACCAGTTCAATCCATGGCTTGACCTAAACCGCAACGGCACACATACCTTTTACGATCCGTTAATATTAGATTTGGATGGTAACGGCATTAGTACAGTGGCAATTGATAATAAATATTTTGATAAAAATACCTTTTTTGATTTTGATGGTGATGGTATAGCGCATGCCACAGGCTGGACAACTACTGATGGTATTTTGGTTCGTGATATTAATAACGATGGTATCATTAATAATGGCACAGAAGTTTTTGGTGATTACATCATAAAACAGGACGGAACTCGTGCCAAACACGGTTTTGATGCACTTGCTGACTTGGATGAAAACAAAGATGGTAAAATTGACAATCAAGATAGTTTATTTGCCCAATTGAAAGTATGGCAGGATAAAAATAAAGATGGAATTAGCCAAAAAGAAGAATTGCAAAATTTAACTGACCTTAATATTCAAAGTTTAAATTTAGATTATAAAAATAGTAATCAACAAAGTCAGGGCGGTAAAATATCGCAATTATCCAATTATACCAAAAATGATGGCACAACCTACCAAATGGGAGATGTAGATTTTAATTTTAGCTATGTTTTTAGTCAGCAAAAAGAAAGTTTAGATACTAAAGATGTCAAGCATTTATTAAATTTAGCAGGTAGGGGCAAGGTTCGCAGCTTACAAGAAGCGATTACTTTATCAGAAGATTTAAAAACATTGGCGGCTAATTATCAAAAAGCTGATAATAAAGAAAAGCAAATGGCAATGATAGATGATTTGTTATTGGCATGGGCAAAAACTGATAATAATTATCAAGAATATCAACATGAAATTGGCATCTCTCGTAATGTTAATAATTCAAATAATAGAGTGGTTCCCAATATGGGAGCGATGATAGTAGAAAAACACGAAGCGGCTTTACAAGATTTTGAGGCGGTTAAAGATAAAATTGGCGTATTAGATAGTCTGCTAGGCACAACAACACAAAATTTATATTATGTGGGTACAAATCATTTAATTCATACAACAAATGCAATTAAAACCAGCTATGAATCTTTGCGTCAGCATGCTTATACGGCTTTATATGCTCAAAGTGAAAATTACCAACAGTTTTTATCCTATATAGACGTGGAATTTGATCTTGATAATCGTCATATTTATTTGGATGTTTCTCGCCTGGCTAAACATATTGACAATGTATTACCCGTATCTAATAAAAACAATTTTATTAGTGTTATAGAATTTTTAGGTCAATTTAAATATAGTAGTCAAAATGCAAATTTACCAATTAGAAATTTAGAAAAAATTATTTCGCAAATTGCTGATTTGGGAAATCATTCTGATATTGATATAAATATATGGTTAAAAGATGTTAGCTCACCATTATTAGAAAAACTAAATTTACAAAATGGTACACAAAACGGTGAAAGTATTTATCATAAATCAGTGGTATTTGCCAATGGTGGTGATGATTATATTTATGGGACTGACAGTCAAGATTTACTATTTGGCGGCTTAGGGAATGATACTATAAATGGTAATGATGGCAACGATTATTTAGATGGTGGAGCCGGCAACGACAGCCTAAGTGGCGGCGATGGAGATGATACGCTGATTGGCGGGGCAGGAAATGACAATTTACGTGGTGGCATTGGTGCTGACACATACATCTTTTCTAAAGGACATGGACAAGATGTCATTAGTGATTATCAGTATGTCCGACCCGATGAAAATCAGCCTAAAGACACCATTAAATTTACAGATGTTAAATTAGACGAAGCAACCATTATGATTGATGGTAGTAATTTGATTGTATCAGGCTACCATAATGAAGACAAAATTACGTTGCAAAACTTCTTTTTAGGCAAAGATTATCAAATTGAACAATTTGTCTTTGCTGATAAAACGGTTACCACCACAGAGCTATTATCACAAAAAGTCATTATGGGCAGTCAAAAAAATGACAACATTCATTTAAATTGGGATGTTGGCTTACATATTGACGGCAAAGAAGGAAATGACTCTATCACTGCAGGTAATGGTAATGATACCCTAGATGGTGGAGCTGGTATTAATTATCTAAGTGCTGGAGATGGTGACGATTTATTTTTAGTTGGACTAGGAAAGGACACGTTGATGGGTGGTTTGGGGGCAGATACTGCTAAATTCACTATAGATTTTGACAACTTGCCATTAGAAAATAATCATTCACTGATTAAGTATCAGGATTTTAATGTAGCTCAAGGTGATAAGATTGATTTATCAACTTTATTTGAAGATATATCAAAGGATAATATATTAGATTATTTAAATTTGGAAAAGATTGGCGGCTCTGTGATATTAACTTTAGATAAAGATGGTATTGGAGAAAAACATAACGCCCAAAAATTTATTGATTTTGGCTATCAACCACAGATGCAAAGTTTAGAGCAGTTAATCAATCAAGGAAATATTATTATTTAAAATTAATAAGTTAAAAATCACCCTAAAATTATTTAGGGTGATTTTTTATTGACGAAATTTAGTCTTTTGCGTTTTGGAGTGCAGGGTCGGCAAAAATTACGGTTTCTTCGGTGAATTCTGGTTTTATTTTAACCACAAAATCCTCACGAGATAGACCCATGCGTAAAGGAATGGAGCTTGCGATATAAATGGATGAATAAGTGCCCGCAATTGTACCCAGTAATTGAGCCAAAGCAAACCAGAACAGCCCTTCGCCACCCAAAAATAACAGTGCAAGCACCACCACCAAAACCGTTCCCGATGTCATGAATGTACGGCGTAGCGTTTCGGTTAAAGACAAATCAACCACTTGTATGGGCGTTAAACCGCGCACACGGCGGAAATTTTCACGAATACGGTCGTAAACAACGATGGTATCATTTACGGAATATCCAACCAGTGCTAAAACAGAAGCCAGTACGGTCAAATCAAATGGCCAGCCAAACAAAGCGAATAAACCACAAACTACGATGACGTCATGAAATAATGACAATACAGCACCAAGTGCCAGTTTAAATTGGAAGCGTATTGCAACATAAATCAACATTAATCCAAGTGCTAAAGCCAGCGCCATAGCAGAATTTAGATAAATTTCACTACCAATTTGACTGCCAATAACATTGATGTTTTCAATAGTAGCAGGGTTATCTGGTAGAGCTAGAGTGTCTGTTAATTCAATTTTAAGTTCATCAGCGGTTTTGCCATCTTGCGGCGGTAAACGCACTAAAAGTTCATCACGTGTGCCCAGATATTGCACCACCGCATCGCTGTAGCCCTTTTGGTTTAATGCGGATACGACCTCAGTTTGTGCAACAGGTTCTTTATAGCGAACATCCGCTGATACCCCACCTGTAAAATCCAGTCCTAAATTCAGACCCTTTACTGAAAGTGCAACCACACTGGCAATCACTAGTAGCACTGATAGTGCCATCATGAGTTTTTCAAACTTCATAAATGGCAAAATTCTTTGGTGTGCGATTAATTTGATACCACCTGCTTTTTCACTGGCCTCGTCATCAGTTGCAACATCAGCAATAATGGCTTGTTCTGAAAGTTTGGCATTAGCATTGGCGGCAGCATTACTACCTTTGCCATTGCGACGCGGCGCACGTCTGCGTGTTCTGGGCTCACTCGGAGTAGGGGTCAAAGGATTTTTTTCTTCGTCAGTCATGCTTATTCTCCTATCCGATACTCAGTTTGGTCAAATTTTTACGATAACCATACCAAATTTGCATTAATGCACGTGTAACGATGATGGCGGTAAATAAAGACGTGATGATGCCAATAGCCAAAGTTACTGCAAAGCCTTTAATAGGACCTGTGCCAATGACAAACAAGATAAAGGCGACCAAAAGCGTGGTTAAGTTTGCATCAATAATGGAAGTAAAGGCTCGGTCAAAACCAGCTAAAATTGCGGATTTAGCCTTAGCACCTGCTGCCATTTCTTCTCGAATACGCTCAAAAATTAAGACATTGGCATCAACTGCCATACCCATAGTTAACACAATGCCCGCAATACCTGGCAAGGTTAAAGAAGCGCCGATAATGCTCATTACCGCAGCAAGCATTATAATATTAAAGGCAAGCGCAATATTAGCAATCACTCCACAAGCTCGATAAAATACAACCATCCATAAAAATACCAATAAATAACCAATTTGAGAAGCAAACAAGCCTTTATCAATATTTTCTTGACCTAAAGAGGGACCAATGGTGCGTTCTTCAACAAAGTACATTGGCGCTGCTAAAGCTCCCGAGCGTAGCAACAACGCCAGTTCAGATGCTTCAGCCATGCTATCAAGCCCTGTAATAACAAATGATGAGCCAAGCACGGCTTGAATGGTGGCGCGGTTAATCACGCGTTTTTCAGCGTAAGGTGTACGAACCTCTTTAGTTTCGCCTGTGGTTTCATCGGTTTGATAACTGATTTTTTGTTTGTTTTCAATGAATAAAACCGCCATTTGTTTGCCAACGGATGTTCTTGTAGCATTTTGCATCAATCGACCACCAGCAGTATTTAAATCGATGGCGACACGTGGACGACCATTTTCATCAACATCTGCTTGAGCGCTTTGTACTTTATCACCAGTTACAATCGCTTGACGACTTAATAAAATGGGTGGACCATCTAAGGTCTCAAATGGAAAAGCTTCTGTGCCAGCAGGAGCGATGCCACCCGTAAAGTTTTGAGCTTCATCGCTAACCATGCGAAATTCAAGATTGGCAGTGCGTCCCAGAACACGTTTGGCTTCTGCGGTATCTTGGACACCAGGTAACTCCACCACAATGCGATTGTTGCCTTGGGATTGCACCAAAGCTTCTGCAACTCCCAGTTCGTTAATACGATTACGTAATGTGGTTAAGTTTTGACTAACCGCATCTTGATTGATTTGGGTGAGAGTTGTTTGGTTGTAGGTAATTTGCAAAATTGGACCTTCAGGACTTACCAAGGGACGTAAGTCAAATTGATTGCTCATACCCTGCAATGCTCGTTGGGCTTTATCGCGACTATCAGCATCATCAAAGGTTAAAATCAAACCATCCTCAATAGTTTTTGTACTTTTTGAGCTTAGTTTTTCTTTACGAAGTGTGTCTCTGACTTCTTGGCTGGCCGTAGAAAGCCTTTGCTCCAAAGCCTTAGACATGTCCACCTCCAATACAAACCGCACCCCACCACGCAAATCCAATCCAAGTTTCATTGGTTTTGCGCCAACTTGTTTTAACCAATTAGGGGTTGTTTGAGCCAAGTTTAAGGCAATGACGTAATTTTCACCAAGATTTTTGCGTAGAATCTCTTGAGCTTTTAGTTGGTCTTCAGCGTTATTTAGACGAATCAGTGCTGCATTATTTTCGATATTGCCCCCATGATAACTAAGCCCTGCTTTTTCAAGCAAAGTTTGTGATTGGGTCAATACTTCAGTGTTTAGTGTTGCACCAGCACTGGTACCAGTGATTTGTACGGCAGGTTCATCCGGATAAAGATTGGGTAGTGCATAAATTGTAGAAATAATCAGCACTATTGCAATCAAAAAATATTTCCAAGCAGGGTAATGCATAAGGACTTCTTAAATGATAAAAGGGATAATTAGATATTGTCAATCGTGCCGCTAGGCAAAACTGTAATCACGCTGGCGCGTTGGATTTTAACATCAGTATGATTGTTTAGGCTGATAATGGCATATTCGCCTTCTATTTTTTTGATTTTACCAATAAGACCACCTGCAAAAACAACTTCATTACCAACACTTAAACCATCAACCATTACTTTGTGTTCTTTATTGCGTTTAGAGTTTGGGCGAATAATCATAAAATAAAAAATAGCAAAAAACGCTAATGGTAATGCTAATGAGCTTAGTAAAGATGGCTGTTCAGGTGCTGCTGCAGCCAATAAAGACAATAACATGTTTGCTCCTAATTTTTTAAACTAATTTTTACAAAAATACCCTATATCATACCATATTTTAAAAAATCAAGGGGATAACTTTTGCAATTAATACTGTTATGGTGATACTGTTAAATGGCTTTGACCAGATATTTTATTTTACTTGCAGTTAGTTGATTTTTGTCTTAATATTACACTTTTACTTTGGTTTTTTAAACATATGCCCCGATGTAGTTTATTAGCTCTTTTGCCTAATTTACCCAAAACTTGTCTTTTTTTCTTATCTATTTTTTCTGTTAGTGCTTTTGCTGGTGATGGTACCCAAGTCGCAACCAGCACCAATGTTGCGTTGCTTATTTTTTATATTTCATTGTCATTGATTGTTTCTTTTATTTGTTCAATTTCAGAAGCAACATTGCTCACGATGACGCCAAGTTACATCCAAACCATCAAAGAAGACACACCCAAAATCGCTCAAATGCTTGAAGATGTTAAAGTCAACAACATTGAAAAATCCATTTCATCCATTCTAACGTTAAATACGGTTGCTCACACATTAGGTAGTCTTGGGGCGGGCGCTCAAGCGGTGATTGTTTTTGGCAATGTTTGGTTTGGAGCATTTAGTGGAGTGATGACCGTGGTGATTTTAATTGGTACAGAAATCATTCCAAAAACACTAGGAACATCCTATTGGCGAAAATTTGCTGTGCCTGTTGCTTATTATGTCAAAGGCATCAATGTTTTATTATTTCCAATTGTCTGGCTGGCTGAAAAAATCTCTCGACTTTTAACTAAGGGTAATACCCAAAATGACTTTAACCGCCATGAATTTATTGCTCTTGCTAATGCGGGTGAAAGCTCAGGACAAATGACTGCTCTTGAAACTCGGATTATTAAAAATTCGCTGGCGCTTAGCCGAATTAATGTTGAAGATATCGTTACGCCGCGTTCAGTCGTTACAGCGTTTGATGAAAATATGAGTGTGGGAGATGTTTTTGCATTGTATCCAAAACTGATGTTTTCACGTTTTCCAATTTTTGATGATGATGACTTGGATAACGCTACAGGGTTTGTTTTAAAAACCGATTTGCTCATCGCAAAAGCTAATCAAGAAATTCATACACCCATCAAACAATTTAAGCGCGATATCACCTTTGTGTTTGCAAAAATGAAGCTGTTTGATTTATTGGATTTGATGTTAAAAAATCATGTGCATATTGCACTGGTGGTTGGTGAGTTTGGCGAAGTCAAGGGCTTGGTAAGTCTAGAAGATGTTTTAGAGACTCTTTTGGGGCTTGAGATTATTGATGAAATTGACCGTGTAGAAGACATGCAGATTCTTGCCCAGCAACTGATGGAGCGTCGTATGCATCGGCTTGGGGCAACTCTTGAAAATGATGATGAATCGATTGACGATAAAAGCAATAAATAAGCTGATAAGCGCAAATATTCGTTAATTTTGTATAAAATGCAACAAAATATTACAAAACAGTCATGATTCTTTAGAACTTGACTGTTATTTTACAACCAAGCCAGCCAATTAATAAAATTAGGATACAATAAATGCATGTTTTTTATAATAATCAAAAATTATCATTGCTAAAAACCACCTCCAAATGGCTTGGTTTTGGAGCTGCAATGATGATAAGTGTATCAGGTTATGCCATCAGTGAAGCGCAAACGCAAAATTTTGCTCGCCTGATGAGTGCATCGGCAAATCAGCAAAATATTGGTCAAATCGCAGGGCTGATTGATGATAATGCAGTCATTTCTTTAACTCGTCAAAATAAAACCATTACCTTAGATAAAAACGCATATTTGCAATTGTTACAAAAAGGTTGGGCAGAATCAACCCATTATCATTACACAATTCATTTAAATGATGTTGTGATTAGTGGCGACCAAGCGCGAGCTCAGGTCATAACTACAGAAACTTGGATAAACAAGGATGGAAAAAAAGTAACTTTAAAATCCAATTCCCGAGCAATTTTAGTACAGTCAGGAAATAATGCCATTTTATTGCGTATGGTGTCGCAAATTAGTATTAATTGAAATTGTTATAAATTATAACAAGATGCAAAAGGATGTGTAGATGATTTGCATTTTTAACTTTGCTTAATAAATCAGCTGTATTATAATGCAGTCAGTTGGTCTATTTGTTATGTTGTTTTTGATAAAATCACGATTATAGCAATATCACTGTCAATACAATCGCTTTTTACACATAGGACAATCCATCCATGAAATCTATTCAGTTTAATAAATTAGCCCCCCATACTTTATTAAAACCATTAGTCATCTCCATTTCTTCATGTTTATTGTTTGCCTGTGCAAGTACCCCTAAAGTGAACAATGACAGTCAATCTGTCAAACCAAATGCAACCGTGTCATCTGCACCAATACCAACTTATACCCCAAAAACCAAAGCCAGGATATCCACCACATCTTCACAAAGCACCTATGCAGGTGTCCTTGATCAAGCTACTTTAGATGAATTGGAAGATTTGCTACAAGCAACCGATATGAGCATGGTGGAAGGTGATAAATTAACCGTGCAGCGCTATGGAAATTTGTGGGATAGGGTGCGACGTGGTTATCGCATGAGCCATATGCAAAATTCACGTATTGAGGCTCAAAAATCTTGGTTTTACAGCCGTCAAGATTACCTAAATCGCTTAGCTGCTAGAACATCGCGTTATTTATATCATACCGTTACCGAAGCTGAACGACGTGGCATTCCAACTGAATTGGCGTTATTACCCATCATTGAAAGCTCCTATGATCCCTCAGCCACCAGTAACGCAGCAGCAGCAGGTCTTTGGCAGTTTATTCCAAGTACAGGGCGAATTTACGGTTTAAACCAAAGTACTACTTATGACGGACGTCGTGATATTATTGAGTCCACACGTGCAGCTTATGATTTTTTAACCAGTTTATACAACCAGTTTGGCAGTTGGGAGCTGGCATTAGCAGCTTATAATGCCGGTCCGGGTCGAATTCAGCGGGCGATTAATGCTAATAGAAATGCAGGACTACCAACTGATTATTGGTCACTGCGTTTGCCAACTGAAACAATGAATTATGTACCGCGATTTATGGCAGTCGCTCAAATTGTTGCAGCTCCAGAGAGTTACGGCGTCTATTTACCAGCCATTGCCAACCATTCACATTTTAGAGCGGTGCCTGCTAACTTTGGCGTGAGCTTGTATGATGTATCAAGCGTTACAGGTGTACCAGTTGATGAGCTACGACTGCTAAACCCTGCATTGATTAATTTTAGTGTGGACAGTTCAGGACCTGGTCGGGTAATTGTGCCAAACAGTGTATCGGCAGCGTTGGATTCACGCTTAACATCGTTGCGTGGTTATGGTTATGGTGCATCTACCTATACCGCAAGCGACAGTTACGTTGTACCAAAAATGGGGGCAAATAATAAGAATGACACTTTATTTAAAGAGCTGGCTTCAGCAAATACATTGCCAACTACCAGCGTTCAAATCACTCCCCAAAATACCATCATTCAAGAACCACCGTTATCTAGTGAAGAAAGAGATTTTATTGCAGCTCAAATTCAGGCAAACACCATTGAAAACGTAGAACCGATCTCTAGTGATGGTAATATTGAGCTTGTAGTATTACAAACTGGTCAATCTGTCTTAGAAGCACGTGGTGAGATTAAAAGTTTAAGTTTTAACGCTCCAAGTACCACAGTTAAAACTGTAGAAGACGATACCCAAAGCAATAATCCAACTGGCAATATTCCAACCATTACTGAAGAGATTACAAAAGTAACAACGACCACAGAACTTGAAGTAAATCCGCCAAACAAACCGTCATCTTTATCAAAACCTGAAAGACCTACAGCTGTTAAAGCTCAATCAAAGCCTGAAACCAAACCAACTCAGCCAAAAGTTAAATCCGACCGTTATAAGGTAGTGGCAGGTGATACATTATTGGGTATTGCTGAAGCGCATGGGCTAAGTGTCAGTCAGCTTGCAAGCTATAATAATATTAGTGCAACTACACATGTAAGAGCAGGTCAGCGCTTGTGGCTTGTGCCGGGTAAGGCCACTACCATACCAATGGCGCCCAAAACAACCAGTGCTAGCGCAAAAACCACCATTTATGTTGTACAAAGTGGTGAAAGTTTGACATCCATTGCACGTAAATACAACACCACTGTACAAGATTTAGCGGCATTAAATGGCTTGTCAGTTACAGATGGCGTATTGGTTGGTCAAAAATTGCAAGTGCCATCAGATATCAAAGCGCCCGTAAAAACCCAAACTACCAAAACAGAAACCAAACCTAGTGATGTTAAATCAGATGTCAAAGCCAGTAGTCAATCTGTAAAATACACCATTCAGTCTGGTGATAGTTTGACGAGTGTTTCTACTAAATATGGCATTACAGTAGATGAATTAGCTGCGGCAAATAATTTAGATAGAAATGCTAAATTAATTCACGGCAAAATATTGACCATACCAGCTTCTGGCACAGTAAAAGTGCCAGCAAAACCGCAGTCAAAACCTGAAACCAAACCAAAGGTTGACCCAAAAACTGAAATCAAAAAGGCAGATAAAAAAGAAGAAGTAAAAACTGAAGTGGCAAAAGGAAAAGTCATTAAAAATACTGAAAATTATACAGTACAGTCTGGCGATACCCTTGCAGGATTGGCAAAAAAACACAATGTTGTTATTGCCGATTTGGCGGCAACTAATCATTTATCCACCCAAGCTCAGCTTAAACGTGGGCAAGTGATTAAGGTACCAGTTTTTGCCAAGTCTGAAAAAGCAGATGTCAAAAAACCAGAAACTAAAAAACAAACCACTAAAGAAAATAAAAAAGATTCAGATAAAACCACTACTTATACAGTAAAATCAGGTGATAATTTGACATCAGTGGCAAAACATCATGGTATCAGTGCGGCAGAGCTTGCAAAACTCAATAAACTGGATAGTAATGCAGCTTTAAAATCTGGACAAAAATTGATTGTGCCTAAAAAGTAAATTTATTCAATAAGTAATAAAGCACCTTAACTCTTTGGAATTAAGGTGCTTTATGATTAAAATTTTTGGAAAAGAAGATTAAAAGAAAAAGTCGCCCTAAAAAAGAGCGACTATAAATTAATTCAAAGTAATCATCAATTATTTGATTTTTGCTTCTTTGAATAGAACATGCTGGCGAATTTTTGGATCAAATTTTTTGATTTCCATTTTGCCAGGCATTGTACGCTTATTTTTGGTAGTTGTGTAAAAATAACCAGTACCAGCGGTAGAAACAAGTTTGATTTTATCTCTCATAACAGTATCCTTTTGTAATTAACAAAACTTAAATGTTTTGACCAGCAGCGCGCAAATCAGCAAGCACTTTATCAATGCCATGCTTATCAATGATGCGCATGCCTTTAGAAGATACGCGAAGACGCACAAAACGGTTTTCAGATTCTACCCAAAAACGATGATTGTGTAGATTTGGTAAAAAACGACGACGAGTTTTATTATTAGCGTGTGATACGTTGTTACCCACTAGTGGGCGTTTTCCAGTCACTTGACATACGCGAGACATGGTGAAACTCCTATAAAATCATGGCACGGATATTGAGCGGTATCGGTTGTGCCGTTTGGGCAAGGTGCGATTATTAATGGTATGGACATAGCACTTTTTTTGACCAAACTTACAAGGTTACGCCATTCTTTTTTGTCGTTAAAGGCGACAACAAGCAAGAAGTAGCAGAAAAAATCAAAGCCCAAATTCTACATGAAATTTAGTAATTTTTCAAGCAGAATTTGGGTAATCTTAATAGAAATTAGCGCAATGTTAAAGCATTGACAGGCATGGCAAAAGCTAACCAACCATAATGAATAAAGTTTCGAATATTGGCGTGGTTGTCGCCTTTGGGGTCAGCTAAAACGGCTTGATAATGCTCAGCAAATAATTTTAATGTATCTAATTGGCTAAGATTATGCAATTTTGCAAGGCTAAAAATTTTGGCACTACCTTCATTTGTACCTGCTGGATTAACCAGCTCGCCATTATAAAACTCCACAGGTATATAAGTGTAATTTGCTTCAATGAATGCCAATACATCTTTAAAAAACAATTCACCCTTATCAATACCGTGTAACAGTCGTGAAATGTCAGTATTCATATTTACAGTTTTACTCTTTTGCATCAATTACTAGATAGAACTAGTTTTATGAAATTTATTTTTATGAATATTAACGATTAAAATAATCATCATCAAACGAAGGTGGAGCAAAATTGCCTTGTTGCTCTAAATGGCTCATATGCATTTGCATGGAACGTTCATGTTGGATACGTTGATAAATTTCCTCACGATGCACCGCGATATCTTTGGGGGCATTGACACCCAAACGCACCTGATTGCCTTTAACACCAAGAACAGTAATGCTGACTTCATTGCCAATCATTAAAGTTTCGCCAACACGACGAGTTAAAATTAACATAACAAGCTCCTTGTTTTTGTGGGAAAATAAAAATAAAAATACCCAAACCATCATTATAAAGTGGTTTGGGTAAATTGTCAGCTTTTTTTTAAAAAACAGCTATGAAAGTAAAGAAAAATTACAATCCTGCAACCTTGCTTTCACCGTCAACGCGATCAAGACCAAAAGCTGTATGTAATGTTTTAACTGCTTTTTCCAAATGCTGTTCTTGAATTAATACAGACACTTTAATTTCACTGGTGGAAATCATTTGTAGGTTGATATTATTGCTAGCTAGTGCATCAAACATTTTGCTTGCTACCCCTGCGTGAGAGCGCATACCAACACCCACCACAGAAACTTTAACAACATCAGTTGAGCCTGTAATTTCAGTGGCGCCAATATCGTCTTTTACACGTTCGTTTAAGATTTTTAGAGCTTTATCGTAATCGCCACGCTGTACAGTAAAACTAAAATCTGTCATGCCGTCAATAGATGCATTTTGAATAATCATGTCAATTTCAATATTAGCAGCACCAATTGGGCTTAAAATGGCGGAGGCAATCCCAGGTCTATCTGGTACGCCACGAACTGTAATTTTTGCTTCATCTTTATTGAATGCAATGCCTGAAATAACCGCACGTTCCATATCATCTCCTTCATCAACGGTAATGAGTGTACCCACATTTTTTCTGAATTTATCATCAAACGCACCATCGGTGCCTTCATTAAAGCTGGATAGAACTCGCAATGGAACTTTGTATTTACCTGCAAATTCCACTGAGCGAATTTGCAATACTTTCGAACCTAAAGATGCCATTTCCAGCATTTCTTCAAAGGTAATTTTGTCTAGTTTTTTGGCTTTGGGGGTGATGCGTGGGTCAGTAGTATAAACACCATCAACATCGGTATAAATTTGACATTCATCAGCACCGATAGCGGCAGCGATAGCAACCCCCGTGGTGTCAGAACCGCCACGACCCAAGGTGGTCAAGTCATTAAATTCGTTTACGCCCTGAAATCCTGCAACAACTAAAACTTTACCATCAGAAAGCTCACGCTTGATATTTTCAGCATCAATATTTTCAATACGTGCTTTGGTATGAGTGCTATCGGTTTTAATGGCAACTTGACGACCAGTCATAGATTTGGCATTGACGCCTAAATCTTTTAATGCCATTGCTAATAAAGCAATAGATACTTGTTCACCCGTGGCAACCATTTGGTCATACTCACGCATATCAGGATCGCGACTGATTTCGTTCGCCAATCCAATTAAACGATTAGTTTCACCACTCATGGCAGAAACCACTACCACCACTTGATGACCATGGTCATGCCAGCGTTTGACACGTGCTGCAACGTTTTTAATGCGACTGGTATTCCCCATTGAGGTGCCGCCGTATTTTTGTACAATTAATGCCATGATATGTTGCCTTAATTTATAACATCAAAAGAACGGTTAAAATAATAATAAAAAGTCAAGCCCGCTATATTACTATATTTAGCAAATTTTGTCGCCCTAAATTATTTATTTATCAAAAATTCCAAATAATAATTTAGGGCAATAAATCTGCTAAAATAAATTTAGTAATTGATTTATTGTGCCAAACGAGCAGTCAGGTCTTGATGTAAATTTGCTAAAATGGTGTTAAGCTGCTCACCATTTTTAGCACCACCTTGAGCATAATCGGCTTTACCACCGCCTTTACCACCAAGTTCGTTAGCTAGTGTACGAATGATATCGCCAGCTTTGATTTTATCTTGCAACGTTTTGCTAATACTAGCAGCCAATGCCAAATCATCGCCATTTTTTCCAACTAACACAATAACTGAATCATCAAAATGTGATTTTAAACTGTCTATCAAGGTGCGAATGACTTTTCCATCAACGTCAGATACCATTTCTACTAACAAATTAACTGTACCAATTTTTTGTACGTTAGCAAGTAAAGTTTTAGCTTGATGATGTGCTAATTTTTGATTTAGATGCTCAATTTGTTTTTCAAGTTCTTGATTTTGTTTGTTTAAATTGGTAATTCGCGTTTGAATCTCTTCACGCTTAGCTTTAAAATCTCCCGCAATACTGCTTAAAATCTGTTCACCTGTTTCCACATAGCGCACTGCCGCCATGCCTGTTAAGGCCTCAATTCGGCGAATACCTGCTGCAATACCGCCTTGACTGATGATTTTGAACAATCCAATTTCTCCAGTTTGCGAAACGTGTAGACCGCCACATAATTCAATAGAAAATGGCATATCATCCGTTTTTTGTCCCATGCTCAAAACACGGACATGTTCACCATATTTTTCGCCAAATAACGCCATTGCGCCTTTTTTCACCGCACTGTCAATGTCCATCTCTTCAACCATAACATTAGTATTGGCTTGAATTTGAGCATTAACCAAGCGTTCTACTTGAATAAGCTGGTTATCACTGATGGGCTTATCATAAGAAAAATCAAAACGTAAAATTTCACTGGACACCAAAGAACCTTTTTGGGTAACTTCTGTGCCTAAAATTTGGCGTAAGGCAGCGTGCAATAGGTGAGTTGCTGAATGGTTCTTTGCACTAGCACGACGAACTTCTTCTAATACTTGAGCAGAAGCAGGCTGATGATTGTGAATTTGACCTAAAATAACAGTGCCATAATGAACAATCGTGTTGCCTGATTTTTTAGTATCGTGTACGCGAAAGGTGCCTGTTTGAGTACTGATTTCACCAATTTCGCCAACTTGACCACCGCTTTCAGCGTAGAAGGGGGTTTGGTTGAGCACCAAAGCGCCTTTGTTGCCTTCTTCTAAAATCTCAGTTTTTTTGCCATTTTCATACAAATCGGTAATTTGACTGTTATAACTGCTAAAACCGTAACCGACAAATTCACTTGGATTGCCATCAGTAATAACATCGGTGTAATCCATATCAAATTTGCCAGCCTCTCTGGCACGGCGACGCTGTTCTTGCATACATTCATCAAAACCTGATTCATCAATTCCGATACCACGCTCTCTGGCAATATCAGCGGTCAAATCAACAGGAAATCCATAAGTATCATACAGTTTAAACACTGTTTCACCTGCCAATGTATCGCCTGTTGTTAAATTGTGCAGTTCACCAGACAATAGACGCAAACCTTGAGCCAAAGTTTTGGCAAATTGTTCTTCTTCTTTTAAAATGATGGCTTGAATATGTTCTTGTTTTTCAGCAAGTTCTGGATAGGCTTGACCCATTTGTTTAACCAGTTCGGGCACTAGTTTATAAAAAAAGACGTCATTGGCTCCAAGTTTATTGCCATGACGCACCGCACGGCGAATAATGCGGCGTAACACATAGCCACGTCCTTCATTGCTAGGGCGCACCCCATCAGTGATTAAAAATGAAACTGCACGAATATGGTCAGCAATCACCTTAAAAGAAGGTTCATATGTGCTTGGCACTCCGATGATTTGGGCGGCTTTATCCATTAGATGAATAAATAAATCCACTTCATAGTTGCCAAATTTACCTTGCATAATAGAACTGATGCGTTCAAGCCCCATGCCTGTATCAACAGACGGTTTTGGTAAAGGTAATAAACTACCATCTTTTTGGCGGTTAAATTGCATAAAAACGCAGTTCCAAACTTCTACATAGCGGTCCCCATCTTCTTCAGGCGTTCCAGGAAGACCACCTGCAATTTGTTCACCATAGTCATAAAAAATCTCAGTGCAGGGACCACAAGGACCCGTATCGCCCATAGTCCAAAAATTATCTGATGCGTAAAGTTCACCTTTATTATCGCCAATTCGAATGATTCGGCTAGCTTCTAAGCCAATATCTTTATGCCAAATATCATAGGCTTCATCATCAGTGTGATATACTGTAACGTATAAACGGTCTTTGGGTAGGGAAAGCCAATTGTCAGCAGTTAAAAATTCCCAAGCAAAATTGATGGCGTCTTTTTTAAAATAATCCCCAAAACTAAAATTACCCATCATCTCAAAAAAAGTATGATGTCTGGCGGTATAGCCAACATTATCTAAGTCGTTGTGTTTTCCCCCAGCACGCACGCATTTTTGAGAAGTGACTGCGCGACTGTAATCACGTTTTTCTACGCCCAAAAAAGTATCTTTAAATTGGTTCATGCCAGCGTTGGTAAATAAAAGTGTCGGGTCATTGTGAGGAATCAGGCTTGATGACGCAAGGTGTGTGTGGTTTTTGCTTACAAAAAAATCAATAAAGGCTTGACGCACTTCATGTAACTGCATTGTTTTTTTTGGTTGGCTCATATAAATCTCGTAACAAAGGGTAAAATTGATAAAGTGTCAATTTTATCATAACCATTACAGAATAAAAATCATTTTAGTGGATAATTTTAGCATTGATTCAGATTTTGATACAATTTAGCGATTATTCTAAGTATCAAAATTACTTTTTTATTTAAAAAAATAAAATGTTTTATCTATTAAAAAAGCTGATTAAATATAAACTTAAAAACTTAATTTTTTTATTAATAGTTTTGCTAGTGTTTAATATTTATTTTTAATAAATCAATAATTTTAATTAGATA
>ERZ772956.841-NODE-841-length-21899-cov-7.029894_pt1 | contig 21899 bp, 29 predicted proteins | sample MGYA00580683_ERZ772956 | MGnify/ENA primary metagenome ERZ772956 (study PRJEB29015, sample SAMEA2738077) | human oral metagenome | biome: human oral; feature: human-associated habitat; material: saliva | place: China | collected 2212 ... | reverse complement strand
ACAACTTAACAAGTTCATTAATCTTCCCTGGAGATAAATTAACTTATAACACAACAGTAGCTCAAGTAGCTCAAGCTAAAGAACAAGGATACTACACAGTAGTATTAGGAGATACTTTAGGGAAAATTGCTAACAGATTCGGTGTTACAGTAGACGAACTTGTTAAACTAAACAAGCTTTCAGATCCTAACTTAATCTACGTTGGGACAGTATTAAAAGTTGATGGAAATGCAGCAAAAACTGCAGAAGTAACAGTTCCAAAAGCGACTGTAGTGGAAAACACTCCAGAAAAAACAGTAGCTAAAGTTGACCCTGTTCAAACAGTTGCACCAAAAGCAGCTGCAACAGTAGCTCCAGCAGCACCAACAGCTCCTGTGGTAGCACCAAAAGCAGCGGCTACACCAGCTGCAACTCCAGCGAAAGCTGAAACAAAAGCTGTAGAAACTAAAAAAGCAGAAGCACCAAAAGCTGAAGTTAAGAAAGAAGCTCCAGTAGCGACACCAGCTGTAGCTAAAGCAGCGGAAAAACCAGCTGCAACTCCAGCAGTTGCAACAGCAGCACCAACAGTAACAGCTAAAACTCAAGCTCCAGCAGCTGCAGCAACAACTCAAGCAGCATCTTCAAACAAAGGAGCTGCAATTTACCAAGCTGCATTAGCTCAATTAGGAACTTTCCAAGATTGTACAATGTTAGTAACAAACGCTCTTAAAGCAGTTGGAATCAACTTCCACGACTGGCCAGCAGGATACATGAGCTTAGGAACAGTAGTTCCAGCATCTCAAGCTCAACCTGGGGACTTAGTTTACTATGCAAACGGTGGAATGGGAGCGGCTCACATTGGAGTTTACGCAGGTAATGGACAAGCTATCCACGGTGGATGGAATGGAAACCAAACTGTACTTAACACTGCAAACTTAGGTAGTGGACCAGTTTACATCCGCGTTAAATAATTAAAGAATAAATAAGAATAAGAAGCGATTGGAATATCCAGTCGCTTCTTTTTTATGTTATTTATTAACTTCGATGTTGGAAAATATCCATACTACAATATTAAAACTTATTGCTTAAAAGATCCCCATGTACTTGTTCTTTCGCTTCCATTATGTGTGCCAGTAGTGACGTAATGACGCTCACCAGAGTATGAGATATAGCTAATCCAGACGAAACCTTCTTTAATTACATAGCTATCATAGTAGATGCGCTCTCCCTTGTAATAAGTGTTGGTAACTTTTCCGAGTTTGCTTGGTTTATTTCTAACATTTATAGAAGGAACCTCTACGGTGAAATGACCAGTTTCGGGAATTCTAGTCCATTCTTCAGTTGAATCGTAGTTAGGTCTAATAAATCCTGCGAGATAAGTATCATCACGACTCATAATACGTGCGATACCACCGCGTTCAGGTGTGCCATCAACATTTTGTTCTACAGAGGTAATTGTTCCTTCATTTACCTCGATCACTATACCGACATGACCGAATTTGTCCCAATCGCCCCAATGCCAAATTGCTATGTCTCCTGGAGCTATTTCAGTATCCCCTTTGAAATAACGTCTCCAACCTGGAGGGATTGGGTTAGTTAGGTAATCGATGGCATTACCATAAATTTGGAAATCGGCGAAATTTTTCACGTAAGCCATAGTTAGATCTACACACTGTGCTCCGTACATTCCATCCATATCAATCCATTTATAAACATTATCCTTTGCCCAGTTTATCATTGTTTGTTGACTTGTCATAATATTTACTCCCTTATATTATACTATTCTTTGATATTAATATTTAACTTTGTTTCTATAATGCGTGTAAGTTCGTTTAAACTTTTACCTATACTTTGTAGAGTATTGTCCAGTTTAAGGAGAAAAAAAACCGCTACAAAAATAGGGAAACCTACAGTATTGATAAAATTTAGTATATCCATAAAAAAAGGTGCGGATTGAACCGCACCTCCCTCCCTTCTATTATTGAAGTTCGCTTACTTCACGAGTAGTGTAAGTAGCTTTTTTGAACCCTGTAAGAGTGTGTTTGTCGTTGTTAAGTACTTTTGTATCAACAATTTTTTTCGCGACAGCTTCTACAGTAGCCTTACTTAAATCATCTTTTGGAAATGATAAAGTGATGTGATAAGTTTTTTTATTATCAGTTGTAAAGTAAATGTTTAATTTTTTTTCCATAATTATATTCCCTCCTAAAATTATAGTGATTCTTTTGTGCTTGTGACAATGTCTTCAATGTTTTTAGTGATAAGTTTTTTTAACTCTTCGCCAACTTCTTTTAAAGCAGTGTCTTCAGCAGTAGGAGCAACTTCGAAGTTATAACTTTTAACTACTCGTTTTTCTCCCTTAGGTTCGTTATAGTTTAGATGCAAAACTTTTTTTAAAATTTTCATAATAAAAATCTCCCTTGTTTTATATTTATATTTTGTCTTAGGCCTCTGACACTAAACATATCGAAGTGTATAGGTGATATTTCTCAACTAAAAAAAATAGATTATAGTGGGTTTATTTAAGTTAAATTTTATTTTTATAAATTATAATTAAAAGAAAGTAGTGGAAATATGCAAGAAATAGTATTATAATATATTAGAAACAAAGGAGGGGAATACAATGAAAGATAATAGATTATTGAAAGTATTATGGGGAATTGTATTAGCTATTTTCTTATGTAGTGCTCTATTTATAGGTATAAGTTATTTTACAGGTGGAGATAATTCTACTAAGAAAAAAGATAACGAAACTACTTCGTCATCATCAAGTGATAAAGATAAGAGTAAGGACAAAGATAAAGAAAAAGACAGCTCTAAGTCTAAATCAAAAGAGAAAAGCGATGAGGAAAAATATAGAGAGAATAACGATTCTAATAGTAAGGATAATTCATCTTCTTCAAACTCATCTAATAAATCAGAAAGTAATAAATCAAGTAATACTAACAAAACTGTAAGTAATACACAAAATAATGCTAATAACAATAACAGTAATAGCAATAACAATAGTAATAATGCAGCAAATAACTCTAATAAAGAAGAGAAAAAAGAAGTAACAGAAGCGAATGGTGGAGCAGTAGCACCAGGAACATTCAGTAATTCAGAAGCTGCTCATAACTATGCTAATGAAGAAATCAATAGATTAGCAAAAGAGAATAAGAAAAATTATAGTTATACATTAGGTAGAAACGATAAAGGTGAAGTTGTTGTAAAAATAACAGAAGGATAATAAGAGAACTCATAGAACTCTAAAAGGAGGGCTATGAGTTTTTATTTATAGTGTAGTATAGGAAATGCGGAGAAGTAAAAGTGAGATGAAATATCTGTAAATCTTAGCAAAATATTATAAGAAGTGGTATAATAAAGAGTAAGTATGAAAAAGGATATGAAACTATGAAAAACAACAAGTTCATTAAAATTTTAATATATAGTGTTTGTTCGCTTGTTTTAGCGGGTATTATTTTTTTAGCAATAAGTTATTTTGGTAAAGAAGAACCTGCACAGAAGAATGATACATCGCAAAATTCTAAAAAACAAGAACAGGTAGATAAACCAAAAGATAAAGAAGATGCTAAAGAAAATAAGGCAGAAGAGAGTAATGATCAAACTGTAAAACAGCAAGGGGGACAAAAAACCGAGAATAAAAATACAGTTTCAGTAGAGAATAAAGTTACACAAAATGAAAACAAAAATATAAGTACGACAAATGGGAATGCAGTCGCAAAAATACCAAAACAACAAGATTATAATGGGAAAAAACTATCTAGCTCAGAAGGAGTTGGAACTACTGGAAAAGTGTTTGAATCCCAAAAAGAAGCCTTGGATTTCGGGAAAAAAGAAGTGAAGAGACTTACTGACGAGGACAAAAAATCAAGACAGTTTTCTATTAGCAAGGTCACTGCAGAAGATGGAAGTTTAGTAGGTTGGACAGTAGATATTTTCGAAGATAATAATGAAGAAAAAGTAGTTTCCAACCCGAAAACGAATGAAGAAAACAAAGAATAGTAAAGTAAAGGGCGAGTGGATTGCTTAGTATGTTAGAGTATTAAGTAAAAACCTCGCTACTTTTATATTTGCACAAAAACAGTAAAAAGTGAGGTGGGAAAATGAGAATAGGAATAGTTGCTGAATTTAATCCGCTGCATAGTGGACATAGATATTTAATAGAATGTGCAAGAAAATTGGCTGATGAAAATAATGGTGAAGTTATTTGTGTGATGAGTGAATTTTTTACACAAAGAGGTGAAGTAGCGATAGTGGATGGCTATATTCGTGCTAGAGAAGCAGTGAGAAGTGGTTGTGATATGGTTATTGCTCTACCTTATCTTGGTAGTGTTGCATATGGTGATGACTTTGCTAGAAAAAGTATTGAGATATTAGCTGGGGCTGGAATAACGCATTTAATCTTTGGGACTGAAAATGATGATGTCAGTGTTTTTGAAGAAATTTACACAAAACAACAAAAAACAAGTGAAGAAGAGTATAAGAAATTATTAAAAATAGGTCTTAATCATGCTAAGATCAATAGTGTGCTATATGGTTTGGAAAATAACAATCCAAATTTTAGTCTGGCGTACAGTTACTATAAAGCTATTAGAGAAGTGGATTTAGATATTAAAATGGTTCCTGTAAAAAGAGAAGGTCAAGGTTTGAATGGTTCGGATATTTCAGGAGAGGTTCATTTAAGTGCAACTGCTATAAGGAATAATATAAATGATGAGAAGATAGAGAAATACCTTTCGAAAGAGATGGTTACCGATCTGAGAAAAGAGACGATAGCATCTGAGGTCGTGTTGTTCCCGTATTTAAAATATAAAATTCTATCTTTAGGTAAAGTGGGTATAGAGCAGATTTACGATGTTAGTGAAGGATTAGAAAATAGAATTTATGAAGCGACGCTTAAAGCGAAAAGTTACAGCAATTTAGTCGAATTAATAGCAACTAAAAGGTATAGTAATAAGAAAATTCAGAGGGCGCTACTTCATATTTTAACAAATACTACAAAAGAAGATTATAAGAAGAATTTTTCTACCAATAATTTTAGAGTGTTAGCTGTGAAAAAGAATAAAGCAGCTATTATAAGAGAGATTAATAGAAATGGTAAAATAAGTCTTCATCCACTGTTGAATAGCAAAAATAGTATGAAGTTTGAACAAGATATTAAGGTAGCTAGAATATATGGATTGCTATTTAATGGTAAAGATATTTTTAGAGAAAATATACAAGTAATAGATTAATAGTTAAACAGAGAATTATTAAATATGATTCTCTGTTTTTTGTTTTTTTTATATAAAGGGATAGTGTGACTCGCTAATCTATAAATAAAAGAAGGTTAAGTAGTTAATTGATAGAGTTTATTTAGTGTTTTAATAATATTATTATAATATTATTTGATTATTTTATGATATTATAATGTAATGAATTATATTAAAACTGTAATAAAGAAATATTTTTCCAATTATATTATTTATATAAAACTTGATAGTAAAAGATATAAGAAGTCGAAAAAAAGGTTAAATTATAAAGAAAAAACGATTTCTTTAGAGTTGTTAAAAAGTTATTTAAAATATATTTTTATCATTTTTTAAAAGTGCACTGGATAAACAATAAAAAGTACTAAGAATAAAGAGAATTTTTTTAAAAAATAACGAAGAATATATTTTATAATTTAATATATATTATACTATTTATGAGGGGTTATAGTTTGAAAAAAGTTTTGGAAATTGATAAGATATTAGTTATGGAATAATTATTATAAAATAGGATAGTAATGCGTACTGGTCTATGTTTTATTATTCTTTTAAATAAAGAAAAATCTTTTTGTAAATGGGCTTTTATTGATAATTATAATCATGGTAACTCTACTTTTGAAAATGCTATAAAAGGTCTAATTGATATTAAAACTATTCCTTATATTTGGCGATATGATACCAAACAAAAAAAGGATTTTCTAAAAATTCTAGATTTCGTTGATTACATTTCTTTGAGTTCTAATAATGATAAACTTATAGAATATGACACTGAATATTTTAAAAAAAAATTTGTTGCTTTAAACAAATAAAAATAAAAAAAATGCAAGTGGGTAGTTTAAATTATCCACTTGCATTTTAAAAAGGAGAATTTATGAAAAAATTTATTTTATTTTTAATTATTTTTGTGAATGTGTTTTCTTTTGTTGAATGTTCACCATTTAATTCTGACAACAAACAAAAAACACAAAATAAATTTGAAATTTTATATAAAGATGAAAAAGATTATAGATATTTAGATTGGATTTTATCATACAATGAAAAAGAAGTTTTAGTAGAAAATTACAGTAGTAAAGATGAACTTTGGAATAATTTTTTGGAAAAATACCAAGAAAAAATAAAAGAAAAAAAAGAATTAGTAAAATCCTTTGAAGAGGCTACTGAAATAGGAAAAATTAAAATTTGGTTTTTTGTACATAGATATTTCATAGGAACAATGGTTTTTGTAATTTTAATTCTATATTTTATAATTTTTTTGTTAGAAAAAAGTTATAAGATTAAAAAATAAAATTATAAACATAAAAAGTGGTTTATTCCACTTTTTTTATTATATTATAAAAAACAAAAAACAGTTGACATATATTTATCCTTGCGGTAAAATACAAGTACCTAGAAAAAAGAAATATATTTTAAAGGAGTGATAGTATGTTACCAAAAAATGTAATTTATGTTAATGGAGAAAAAATGGAATTTTATCATATCAACGATTTAATAAAAGAACATTACGATTATAAAAAAGGAAATATTGATTTAGAAACTTTTTACCAAGATTTTAAAGATTTACAATGTTATGAAGTTATTAGTTTAGAAAATATTGAATTTTTCAAAGTTCACTATCGTGATGTTTATGGAAGAAAAGGATCGGCTTCATTAGATGATTACTTATATGTTAAAACTGATATAAGCAACGAAACTGCTTTTAAAGAAAATTTTGAATATTTGAATTATTATCATATAAAAGATATTGAAGATTTTAAAAGTGTTTTAGATGATTTTGACAAACAAGAAGAAGAATATTATAAGGAATTTTATTCGCATTTGGATAGAGAAGATTTCCATTTAGGTTTTTGTGAGTTAGAAATTATGTTATTTCTTAATTAAGGATTTGAAAAAGATACGAATTATCGTATCTTTTTTTTATTTTTTTATAGTTTATTTTTTAAGAAAATAACAAATTAAGTTATTCTTTTATTTTTTTTCATTCTTTATTTTTCTTTTAAATATATGCAGTTCTTTTTTTATTTTATTATAAAAAATATAAAAAAAAGAGTTGACATATATTTATCCTTATGATAAAATACAAGTACCTAAAAAAGAAATATATTTTATTTTTAAAGGAGTGATGTTATATGCTAATGGCTATTTTTATTGGTTTGATTTTTGGTGGTGTTGTTGCTTTTGTTAGATATTGTTTCAAAGAAAATGACAAAATTAATGAAATGTATCTTAAAGAACAGAAACATAACAAATAAAAATTAAACTTAGCAAGTGGATAAGAAAATAAATATTATCCACTTGCTAAATAAAAAAAGGAGTAAAAATATGAGAGATAAAAATATACTTTTAAAATTTGATAAAATATGTGTTTTAGAACAATATTTGTATATGTCAGAAGAGCATTTAGTTGAATATGATAATGGTATTGGAACTATAATTATAACATTAGATAAAAATTTAGATTTTTTTTCAAAATATAAAGAGGGAGTTTTTAAAAATTTACAACCATTAAGAATAACAAGTGATGTTAATTTGAGAGTCTTAATGGAAGTTATAGAACAATTAAAAAAACAAACTTCAGACATAAAAAATTTCAAAAATAAATGGGAAGAAATTATGTCTATAACAAGACATAATATGGCACTTAATTTTGTTTAAAGATAGAAATTAAAAATTAAAAAATAAAAAATAAGGAGTGAAAAAAATGTTAAAAGTTATAGAAAATAGATTTGAAATTGCTAACAAAGTTTTAAATGAAATAAAAAAGGAAATGGTGGAATTTATAGAAAATACAAAAGAAATCCCTATTTTAACTTGTTATTATTTTGATGAAAAAAGAAGAAAATATATTACTGAAAAAATAGATAAATATTTTTTTGCCGATGAAAATATAAGTAATGTTGAATTAGAGGTTTTGTATTTTAATGGAACGATTGATAATTTCTTTAAAAGTGAAATTTATAAAAAATCAAATGAACTAAATATTAATTTACATGCAAAAGCAAAAAATGAAAGTGAAATTGAGAAAAAACAAAAGTATATACCTTTAAAAGGATTTATAGAACATTATGGAATTTTCGGACAAAAAAAAGATAAATATGATAATATAATTAATTGTGAAATTGAAGATGGTACAGTTAAAGAACTATATTCTGCTAGTGAAAAGAAAGGATTTTATATCTATAACCAAATGACAAATGGTGTAGATAAAAAATTCAATACTAAATATAAATATGAAAAATTAAAAGATTATAATGAGTTTGTAGAATTGATTTTTTCAAAATTGAGAAATAATTATTTAAAAAAAGAAAAATTAAATATAATAGGTATAATAGATGGTTTTTTTACAGAAATAAGTGATGAATTATCAAAATATACTGATAAAAATTATAATAAAGAATTATCAAATCCGTTTGGTATACAACTATTTCCAAAGCAATTAATAATTGATATTATTAAAAGTTATGAAATAGAAATAAATGAAAACGAAATAAGAATTTAAGTTAATTTTAAACAAAGTAAAAAAAAGCTCTTACTTTAACCAGTAGGAGTTTTTTTGTTCTTCAATCATAAATAATATATATTATATTACTTACAACTAAAGATGTTATAATAGAAAATAAAAAAGGAAGTGAATTATAATTATGAAAAATAGTAGAATTTGGGAATTATTAAAAGAAGCAGTTAAAGATGAAATTGAAGAAAATAATATAAATGAAAATGAACTTAAAGAAGGTTTATTATAATAATGGTAATGATGGAACTGAATTTGATATAAAAGCAAATGAGCAATTATGTGAAATTGGAAAAATGTATAAAGAAGATGATTGTTATGCAGTCAAATTATCTTTAAAAGTTGATGGAAATTTAGAAATATATACTTATCCAGATCTCAAAGATATAGATAAGTGTGTTGAAAATAGTATTAGGTATTTTATAACTGAAGATGAGTTTAAAGAATTTGCCTCAAATTTATATGAATATACTGATAAAAAAGGAATTTTTGATGATAAAATTAACGAAAATATTTTTGAAAAACCATATAAGTTCGCCGATGTACTTTTTGAAGATGAAGTTGAAGAAGAATATGATGAAGAATATGAAGATGAATACGAAAGAGAATATTAAAATATAAATAAAACAAGAGTAGAAAAATTCTACTCTTTTTTCATATTTTAAACTTGACATATATTTATCTTTATGATAAAATACAAATATCTAAAAAGTGATTATAAAAGGAGTTATTATGGATAAGTGCATAATTGAAATTATTTTAAAATACGAAAATAGAAATAAGAGTTTGTTTTTTAAAAGAGATTTTAAGGACTTAGAATTTTATAAAAATGAAATTATTGAAGAGATTGGAATGTATATTTCAGACAATTCTAAAGAAAAAATTTTGGGAATTGTAATTCAAAAAAGTAATGATTTAAAAGAAAATTTAAAATCAATAAAAACTTTACCTTTTGCTAAAAATCATTTTAAAAAAGTAGTAATTCTTTTAGAAAAAGTTGGTTATGAACTTATTTAAAAAAAATAAAAAATAAAAAAAGGGAGAAATATGTGGAAAAAATTAAATAATAATGTAAGTGAAATTGGAAACAGAATAAGAGAATTAAGAAGGAGAAAAATATGCAAGAAATAGATGAAATAATTGATGAAATTATAAAACTTGGTTTAGATGAAAATGAAATTGAACTTTTATTTAAAAAATTAAGGCTTGTTAAAAGAATAAAAAATATAAAAGAAGATTTAGACATTATTTTAAGAGAAAATTCGCTTGAAAGTGTTGAAGAGCATTTTGAAATGTTAGAAAATTATTTGAAAGATATTGTTGAAAAAGGAATAGATAATGTTGAAAATATCTTTTCTTTAAAAAAAGAAACTTCAAATAATTCAGAAAAAAAAGGTAAATATCCTTTTTAATAATACTTAAAGAAATAGTAAAGGAGGTGAAAAGATGGATTATAAGGCTTTTTATTTAATAAAAGAAGGTTACGGAGATTACACCAATAATCAAGCTAATTGGACTAGCATTTCAAAGTTAATCAGAGGTAAATCAAGTAGATGTAATTCTTTTAAAACAGAAGAAGAAGCTAAATATTTTATTTCTAAAAAAGGGTTAGTTACTAAAGAAGAAATGAAAATTTTTATGCAAAATATAAAAAATGAAAAAGAAATAGAAAAAACTGGAATAAAAGAAGAAATACTTATTTTCCTTGATCCTAATTCTATCTATTGTGATGGTACTGTGGTAAATGGAAAAGCTAAAGCAAGAGTAACAGATGCTAATAGAAATTCATTAATAAAAGAAATATTATTAACAGATGAAAAATTTAATGAATTTTTAGAATTTAAAAAATGGGATTATGATGATAGAATTAATTGTAATATTGAATTTGATAAGATAGAAGATATAGCTTTTGGTGAAACTTTTGCTTTATATTTAGGAATAGAAATCGCATTGAGAAAAGGATTTAAAACTGTTTATTCTGATTGTATTAATGCTATTGAAAATTGGAGTTTAGGGAAAGCTACTGCAAAAGGATATGAAAGAGCAGAATTATTAATAGCGATAACTGATAAAAGAAAAGAATTTGAAAAAAAAGGGGGAACAATTAAACATATTGCTGGTGAAATAAATCCTGCAGACTTTGGTTTACATCCAATTCCTAATAATGTCCGTTTTACTTCTAAAATGGTTGAAGGGGCAATTTCTATTGAGGAATATTATAATATGAAGAGAGAAGTTGCTAAAGAAGAAAAAACAAAAAAATAATTATTTTTTCTATAACCAAGTGATAAAAAACTTGGTTATTTTTTTAAAAATAATTGACATATATTTATCTTTATGATAAAATACAAGTGCTTAGAAAAAAGAAGATATTATAAAGGAGTGATGTTATGGAAAAATTGGAAGTTTATTTAGGAAAAGTAGAAGTTGATGGTAAATTGTTAACTGATAAAAAAGCACCTTATTTAGAATATGAATATGAATTAACTGTTAAAGGAAAAATAAAGAAATACAATCCAGAATATGGTGATGATAAAATTTGTGCTAGATGTGGGCATAATTATGAAAAACATTTTGATCTTTGGGAAAATAATTTTCCTTGTGGTTGTAAATATTGTGATTGTGAAGAATTTATAGAAAAAAAAGATGAAGAATAAAGGAAGTGAAAAAGATGTCTTTGTTAAAAAAAGTTTTAGAAAAAAGAAATGAGTTTAAATTAGAAGTTGATACTGGTCAAGAAACTGTTGAGGTAGACAGAAGCCAGTATATAGGTGGAAGTGATATTCCTATAATACTTGGAATATCTGGTTTTACTAAAGCAAGTAAATTAGCACAATTAAAAAATAAAATACTTCCTTATGAAAACAAAAAAACTCTTTATACAGAGTTTGGGCATATTTTTGAGCCTTTTATAAGAGAAGTAGCAAATAAAAAATTTAATAAAAATTTTTTACCTTGTTGTAAAACTAGCGAAGAATTTGGTTTAAGAGCAAATTGTGATGGTTGGGATAGTGAAAATAAATATTTACTTGAAGTCAAAACTAATAATGGAGAACATTTTGACAAAAGTGATTACATAGCTCAAATACACTTTTATATGGTACTATATGGAACACAAAATTGTATTTTAGCTGAATATACAAGGACAAAAGAAGAAGAAGAAATTATCCAAGAAGCCTTAGATAGGGGAGCAAGTCAAGAAGAGTTAGATATGTTAGCAAGTAAATTATTTGATAAAAATAGAGTAGTATTTACAGAAATTAAAGGTGAGCCAGAACTTGCTAGAAAAATTTTCACTTGTATTGAAAGATTTAAACAAATTGATCTAGAAATGGCTAATCGTGGTAATAATTTTGAAATATTATCAAAGATTTACGGAAAATTAGAAACAGAAGAACAAATTGATATTTACAATAAATTAGTTGAAGTTGCAGGAGTTTTAGATGATGAATATAAAGTAAAAAAAGTAATGAATTTTTATTCGGATAAAATAGTAGAAAAACTAAATGATGAAAATATTAAGAAAAAACTAATAGAAAAAATTGATGTTTTTAAAGATTTTGTTAAATTAGGAAGAAAACCTTTACCAAAATTTGATAGTGAAAAATTTTTAGAAGATTTTGAAAAAAACGGAATTACTGAAGAAAAAGATTATTATTTTGATGATGTTGAAATAGATAGAAAAGAAAATCTATCAATGGATGCATCAAAATATCAAGAATATAAATTCAGAGGTATGAATGAAAAAGTTGATAAATTAGAAGATGACATAATTTATAACATGGAAAATTTAGAGAAATTTGATGAAAAAGCACTAAAAGAAGTTTTGAATATTTCAAAAGAAATAGAAATGGAAAAAGAAAAAACTGAAATAGAAATAGAAAATTTAAAAGAAAAATTTTTTGAATATTTCCACTTGGGAAAATTCAATGAATTACCAAGTGTAAGTTTTGAAAACTTCAGATATGTTGCTCCTAAAAAATACATACAAAAAAGAATCAATAAGAAAAAAATAGAGTTTGAATTACCAGAATTGTATGAAAAATATATGATAAAACCAGAAGATAATTCTGAGTCAATAAAACTAAAATAGTATTAAGAAAAGCCAGTAAAAACTGGCTTTTTACAATAGAAAAAATGTGATATATTTTGTTTTCAAGGTTATAATTGTATCAAAAGTAAAATTGTTGTATTTTTCGGTAAAAATAAAATGTTAAAATAAATTATCAAAAGAAATAAGGAGTGATAAATATGTTAGCACCTATATTTAAAAATGGAATTACAGGTTTTAATTCTATGATTTGGACTATAAAAAGATATAAAAAAGGCAGATTAAGTGATTATGTAAATTTTGTAAAAAGTAAAATTCAAGATTGGGAAAAAGCATTAGAATTTGTTAATTATGATATAACAGAAAATAATATTTTTAAAGATAAGTTAAACCCATTCTTACCAGAAGAAATAACAATTCAATATAGAAGGAAAAAGAAATATGATAAAAGTTATGGAATTACAGATGATGATTTTTATACTTTAGAAAAATTTTTGAAATATTATACATACCATGAAGTAAATACTGAAGAATATAACGGATATAAAAAAGTTGTTTTTAAATTATATACAAAAGAAGAAGTAAAACAAACAAATTCTGAAACATATAAAAGATTTTTTTTAATAAAAAAAGAAGAAGAAGAAAAAAGATTAAGAGAAATTGAAGAAGAAAAAAAATATAACGAACATAAAGAATGGATAAGATGGCAAACTGAATTATTTTTTAAAGATTAATAAAAGGAGTAATATAAAATGAAAAAAAATTTAATGTTAGGTTTAAAATTAAAAAAAATAAGATTAGAAAAAGGATATACATTAGCACAAATTGGTGAAAAAATGAAGCTTGATCTAGTAACAATTCATAAATATGAAAATGGAAAAATTCCTATTTCAGATTCTAGATTAATACAACTTGCTAAAATTTATGATATTTCAATGGACGAATTACTTTTAGAAACATTAGTAAGAGAAAAAATAGAAAAAGAAGAAATGTTAAACAATTTAATAGAAGAAATAAAACAATTCGGTGCAAAAGATGTACTAGCACTATATAGAATGGTACAATCATTAAAAAAAAGAATAAATAAAAGAAAAACAATAACTTCTTAAAAATATATGAAAGAAGAAGAAAAATAGACACTTGTGTACAAAATAAAAAAATGTGTCTATTTTTTATTGACTTATTTTTAAAAAAATGGTATAATGCAAATACATTGAAAGAGTGAAAGGAGTTGTAAAAAAAATGAAACAAATTATAATTATTAAAAACAACAAAGGTGGAATAGGGAAAACCTTTGTAAGTATCAATTTAGCTGATTTATTATCAAAAACAAAAGTTGATGGTAAAGAAGCAAATGTTTTAGTTTTAACAGATGATGGGCAAAATAATATATTAGCTTATTCTGAAGAAGGTTCAAAAGTAGATTTAAAAACAATAAAGGACTTAAATTATTGTCTTGAAAATTTAAAATTAGAAACTTTTGAAATAAAACCTAATATTGAATTTATACCGATAACAAATAATGGTATTTCTCAAATAGGTAAATTAAATTTAGATAAGTGGTTAACAGCAATAAAGGAAAGTTATGATTATATCATAATAGATAGTAATGCTGGACTTGATAATCTAACATTTTTGGAAAAATTTGATTATTGGATAGCTCCATTAGAGTTGACTGGATTGGCTTTAAATTCATTACAAGATACTATTGAAACAGTTAAACAATTTCCAGATGCAATAGTTCCAAATAAAGTCAGAGATACAATCGATCAAAAAAATGTGTTAAGTATTTTAAAAGAATTAGTTGGTGAGTATAATCAAATAGAAGGAGTTAATTTATTTTTAGCACCTTGTATAAAATTATCGGCAACTTATGAAAATATGCAATTTTCAGCTAGAACAGTTACAGAACTAGGTAAAAGAAAATATGTTTTAAATGAAAATGGCGAACAAGTATTAGAAGAAAGAAAAATTGATTATGATAAAGTTAAAGATCTAAATTTTGCCTTTTTTAGATTAGCTGAACATATCTTAGAAAAAATGGAAAAAGATAATAAAAAAACTTATAGATTTAATGATGACATTATTCTAAAAAACAAAAGTAGAATAATGGAAAATGACAACATGAAAGAATTGTCTGAATTTACTAAAAAATATAATGTAGAGGTGTAAAAAATGGGAATTATGGATAAAATAAAAAGTAGAGAAATAAATTTTAACAAACAAGAAACAAAAGAAGAAACAGTAAATACAGAAGTGTCAACAATAGTACAAAGAGATTTAGATACTTCTGGAAATTTAAAAATACAAACAAATTTAGATTTGCTTAATATTGATTTTAATTTTTTAGATGAATATGTTGATGAAGAAACAAAAAATCAAATAAAAGTAAAAACTCAACAATTAAAGATAAAAGAAATTGAAACAAGGATTGTCTTAGGACAATTACTTGAAGATGTTTTTCAATTAACAAAACATAGTAGAAAAGGTGATTGTTTTGAAAAATGGTGTGCTTATGCTGGTTTTAAAACAAGAAAGACAGCTGATAGATATAGACAATATGCAATCTTATTTAATAGCATCGAAAACTTAAATAATAAATCCTTAATAGGGACATTGGGATTTAGAGAAGTTGAAAAAGGATTAAGATTGATAAAAGAAGATCCACAAATTTTTGAAAAAAATGTTTTTTATAGTGCTGAAGAAATAAAAGAATTTATTATAAGAAACAGATTAGCATTAGAAGAAAAAAAAGAAGAAAAAGAAGTTAAAGTTTTAGATGTTGAAAGAAGAGATTTTACTACTATTTATTCAATATTAGAAGATGAATGGGAAACTTTAGAAGATAAAGAAAAAAGTAAAATTAATCAGTATTTAGAAAAAATTAGCGACATTTTAACTAAAAAAGAAGAAAAAATATCAGAAGCTGAAGTAGTTGAAGATTAGTTTGATAGTGTTAAATTAAAGGAGCAAGGATGGAAGAAAAAAAAGAAATTGGATTTTTTGAAGAAGAACTTGAACTTATGAAAAAAAATGTTTTGGAAAATATTTTAAAAGATAAAACTGTAAAAAGTGTTGATGAGAATATTGTGAAAAAAATTGTAGAATTAAGTTTTGAAAATATTAGAAAGATATATAAAAGTGGAAAAAAAGAAAATGGTGCTTTAAATTATTTGAAAGAACTTTATGAAAAAAAATATATATCTGAAAAATTATATAATAAATTTTTAGAATATGAAGAATTTAGAAGAATAAAACAAAAGAAAAAATTTAATACAGTTAGGATGGTAGATTTTATTTTAAAAACACAATTTAAGATTAATTTTGAAAATTATCCTAATGGTTTGCCACTAAAAATAGAAAAACATATAGAAATGTGTATAGATTATACAATAGGAAAAAATTATCAAGGGGTTAGAAAAGAATATATAAAAGAAGATGATCTTTTGATTGAATTAAGAAAAATAAAAAATGAAGAAACAAAATTTATAAATATAAAACCTAAATGGTAAAAAAAAAGGAGTGAAGTTATATGGAAAATATAAGAATTAATGGAGTAGAATACAAAGTAAACGAAAGATGTCCAGTATGTGGAGAACCAACATCTATAATAACTGATGAAGGTAGTGTAAAAGATGTAGATTGTTTATGTGAAAGAGTAAATAAAGCAAAAAAAAGACAAGTATATTATAATAAAATGGGTGGTTTAACTATCAGAGAAAATTCAAAACTTGAAAACTTTAAATGCACTGAAGAAATAGATTATGATATAAAGGAAGTTGTAGAAGAATTTATAGCAAATTTTCCTAAAATATTAAATGAAAAAAATGATGAAGATGGAAAAGGGATTATGCTTGTTGGAAATAGTGGTGTAGGAAAAACTTTTGCTTGTAGTTGTATAGTTAATACAATGAATGAAAAAGGATATACTTATTTAGCTTTAAATTTGAATAGATACTTAGAGTTATTAAGACCTAATTCTGGTGAGGAATTTACACAAACACAAATTTTACAAGCTGTAAAAGATGTAGACTTGTTATTCATAGATGATTTAGGTGCTGAAAACATAAACAGAGAAAATGGCAAAAGATGGGGAATATCAGCAATTAATGATTTATTTGATGTTAGAATTAATGTAAATAAGCCAATTCTTATAACAAGTAATCTAAAATCAAGAGAAGAAGTTGAAACTCATTTAAGATTTGATGAAAGTAATAGAACTTCATCAAGACTTTTAGGAATGATGAGAGCAATTTTAAGACATGAAGGAAGGGATAAAAGATTAGCAAATAAGAAATTTATAAAAGGTTTTTAATTTTCTTTAAAAAAATGGTATAATAAAAAAGGTGCTTTACTTAATTGGTTTAGCACCTTTAAAAACAATAAAAAAAGTGAGGTATAAATTATGAAAAACAAATTTTTTATTTTTGGAATTATGATAGGAGTATTAGGTTTAAGTGCTTGTACTGATAGCAAACAAGCTATAATGAAAGAAAATTATTCAAAAGTTGAAGATCAGTTTATAACCGAAGAAATTTATTCTATTCCTAGAATACCAGAAGGAATAGATAGACCAGATAAGGAAGGATTATACAATTTAACAATAGGTGCTGATACTTTTATAATGAAGAAAGTGCATATTATAGATTATAAAAATTATTATGCTAAGAAAAAAATAAAAAATCAAAATTATGGAGTTTTTGAAATTGTTTTTCCAGTAGAAATAATAACACAATTTGATACTTCTAATATTATCAATGATGGTTATATTGTATTGATTGATAAAGACAATGTTATTAAAGCTATCGAAAGAATAAATGGTGGAGTTATCAAAAATAGAGCAAAAGTAAAAAAAATATTGATAGCACCTAATAATTTTGTAGAACATAGATTGGCAACTGGAGATAAAATACCAGCATTAAGATAAAAAAGGAGTAAAGAATGAAAAGATGGATAAAAATTTTAATAGGGGTTTTTATAGTTGTGGCAATAGGATTTGGATATTGGATGTATAGAACAAGTAAAATCGAAAAATTAATGGAACTTGAAAATCAAAAAGCAAAATTCAATACAGTTTTCTATATGGAAGAATTACCAATTCCATTTTATGAAGATGAAGAAAGTGAAATTGAAAAAATCTATAACTCTTTAATTACAGCACCAATTATTAAAGTAAAAGAAGATAATAAAATTGCTGATTTTGTTGACATTGATGATAATTTAGTAATTGAAAAAGAATTTACTAATTATAAAGATATAAATTCTGTTGCGAATGAAACCACTGCTTTACCAGTTGAAAAAACAATTAAGTATTTAGAAGAAGAAAATGAATATAGTAAATTATTACAAGAAGATAATAAAGCACAAATTTTGGCTTTATTGCTTAATTTAGCTGTTGAAGAAAAATATTTAGAATTTCAAAAATGGTTTGAAAAAAGAGGTTTAACAGATGAAGAAATTTTAATTATGCAAACTTCTATGCCAACTGATATAACAATAATAGGATTAGATAAGATTGCTATTTTAAATAATTTCTCTGTTTTAAAAGGACAAGAGATTTTGAAAACTATTGTAGAATATTTGAATTATGAATTTTTTAAAGATGCAAAAGAAAATTATTCAGATATGTCAAGTGATGATGAAATTATAATGACTGTAAAAGAATTGCTAGGTGTCGCTAAATTACAATTAACTGAAAAGCAAGATAATAATTTAAGAGAAAAATTACCAATATTAAGAAATAAAGTAAGAAGTTATTATAAAGAACATCCAGAAATGTTAGAATTACCTAATGAAAAAGAAATTCAAGAAGTTACGGAAAAAGTTGAGTTACAAGAAAAAGAAACACAAAAATTATTAGAAAAGGAAGGAAAAGGTGAATAATAAGTATGAAAAAAATATTAATGTTATTAGTGTTTACAATAATAAGTATAGTTAGTTTTAGTAAAACAAAAGAATTAAGTAGAAATTATAGTAATGTTTTAAAAATGGAATTATATATGCCAGAAGATGCTAATGAAGTTTTTGCAAAAAATCAAAAATATGTTGCTTTTTTTAAAAAAGCAAAGACAAAAGCTGAAGAAAAGAAGATTGTAGATTTAGCTAAGAAAAATGGTTATGAATATATATCACTTCCATTTTATCAAGATAGAGATGTTGATGGGAACTTAGTAGAGTTATTACCTTATGATGAAAATAGAGCATATTTTTTCTATAATAAAGCAATGATAGAAAAAGATATTAAAGAAAATCAAACAAAAATAAAACAATACAATTTGAAAAGAAATATTGAAAAAGAAAAACAAGTAAGAATAGATATGATGGCTGAATATAAAGCTATGCCAAAAGAATATGAATTTGTATATTCTTTTACAGCTGAACTCTTTGTTTTTCCATTTAAAAACATAGAAAAAGCCTTTTCAACTGGTGATGAAACAGTAGCTATATATACTCAAAATGGAGTGAATTTTAATTTTGGTGATACTTTAAGAAAATCGTTAGAATTTGGTTATGGAAATCCAGAAATATTAAGTGCTGAAGGAACTGGTTTATACTATCCACTTATTCGTTTTACTAGATTAAAAAAATAATAAATTATATAAAAAAGGGAAATTTTTATTTCCCTTTTTTATATAAAATTCATTTTATTTTTTAAAACTTTTCTTTTTTTTAAAAAAATGGTATAATATTATAGAGAAAATGTAAAATAGCAAGTTAGAGGTATAAAATGAAAAAAGCAATTAAAAAGAAAGAAATAGTGATTTTAATTATTATGTTTATATTTGTTATGATTGGGTTTTATTTGTTGAATTACATAAGGGTTAATCATACTAATTCTGAACCAATAGGGTTTTACTATTTATCAAAAGTAGATGAAGTAAAAAAAGGTGATAAAGTTATAATAAAACAAGATCGTTTTATTATAAAAGGATTAGAAGATGAAAGAAAAAAAGATATTTTAAAAACTATTCAAGGGGTTGCTGGTGATAAAGTAACGGTAAAAAATAATTATATATATGTAAATGGAGAAAATTTTGGTAAAATTTTAGAAATTGATGAAATTAATTCGTTTTTTAAAGAAGGCGATGAAATTGTTATACCAACTGGGAAATATTTATTGTTAGGAAGAAGTTTATTGTCTTATGATAGTAGATATTTAGGTTTCTTTGAAAAAAACGAATTTGAAAATAAAGCTAAATTATTGTATGAAATAAACAAAGGAGAATTTGAACTTAGAGAAAAAAATATCTTAAAAATGTTAAAAATGAAAGATTTATTAATTGAAATAAACGAAAAAATCGCTGTTTCAAAATTTCAAAAGGATTTTAAAAAAATAGGTTTTAAAAAGATTAAAAGTTTTAAATAGAAGTGATGAGGTGGGAAATGGAAGGAAATTCAAGGAGAAGTGCCATTTTAGGTTCAAGAGGAACAGATGAAAACAAGACTTCGAAGGTCAATATTCATCAGTTAATGAACAAAATATTTATTGATACTTCAACAGATACAAAAAAAGAATATATCAATAAAAAATCAGAAGAATTTGATGCAAAGATAAAAAAAGAAGGATATAGAAATTCCAGTCTTGATTTAAGAAGTTTTGAAAAATTCTATAGTGAAAGTAATGCAAAAACTGAATTTTCAATTAATAAGATTTACGAATTTTTTTTAAATTATATGAATAATAATTTAGAAGAACAAAACAATGAAATTTCTTCTAAGAAGATAAGTCTATTTCAAAAAATGCTATATATTTTTTTTGAAACAAACGAAGAAAAAATAAAAATAGCAAGACTTATAAAAAGTTTTTCAGATGATGAAAAAAGAAAATTAGAATTATTATATAAAGAAAAAAATATTGAAGATATAGAAATTGAAAAAAATATAGTTGTTAATGAAAATAATTTAGAAAATAAAGATACTGTGGTTTTAATAAAAGCACAAATAGAATGGATAAAAGAAATTGAAAAAAAAGAAAAAGAGATAAAAGACATATTAGAAAACATAGAATATTATCAAGATATAGATGATCTTGAAGCTGAAAACAAAGAAAAATTAAGAAAAGAAAATTTAGAAAAAGAAAAAGAAGAAATAGCGAAAAAAATAAATGAATATCAAAATTTGATAGAACAAAATTTCGCACAAAAAGAAGCAATTTGCAAGTTATTAAATATATTTTTGTTGGGAATAGACAATGCAATTGAAGAAGAAGAAGAGAACGAAAAGAAAATAGATATAGGAATTAATGAAAATTCTTATGAAAATTTGTTACATGTTTTTAAATTAATTTTAGAAAACAGTAATTTTAATGTAAAAAATATGAAAACAGAAGAATTTTTAAGGTTTTTAGTAAAAAATAAAGTTAAATTAATAGATATTTTTACAATTATATTAACAGAAACTTTAAAAAATTCAAAAAAAAATGTTGAAGAAGAGAGGTTAGGAAATCTTTTTGAATTTTATAATATATCAGAAAGTGAAAAAAAAGATATAAAAAAAGATGATAACCTTTTTAAAAATGAAGTAGTAAAAGTAATAAATTATGAAAATGCTAGAAAAAAAATCATTAACTATGTTAAGAGAAAACAAAAAGAGATGATAATTACATTTGAACAACATTTTAAAGAAATATTAGAAGTATATACTGAAATTGAAAATGAAATAATGAAAGAAGTTTTATCTTTTGATGGAAGTCCTAAAACAACATTATCTATTTTAAAAGAATATTTTAATATAGAAGATGAAAATTTAGAACTTTTCAAAAAAAAATCCGTTGACCTAATCATCACAGATATCATGATGCCAAATATGGATGGTTATGATTTTATCAGTGAGGTTCAGTATTTAGCTCCTGATCAACCTTTTCTTTTTACAACCGCTAAGACCAGCGAGCAGGACAGGATTTATGGATTGAGCTTGGGAGCAGATGATTTTATTGCGAAACCCTTTAGCCCTCGAGAGTTAGTTTTAAGAGTCAATAACATCTTGCGTCGTCTTCAGCGTGGGGACGAGACAGAACAAATTGAGCTCGGTGATTTAGTGATGAATCATGTGACTCATGAGGTTCGTATTGGAGATCAATTTCTAGAATTAACAGTGAAATCCTTTGAAC
>ERZ772956.839-NODE-839-length-21927-cov-4.042566_pt1 | contig 21927 bp, 19 predicted proteins | sample MGYA00580683_ERZ772956 | MGnify/ENA primary metagenome ERZ772956 (study PRJEB29015, sample SAMEA2738077) | human oral metagenome | biome: human oral; feature: human-associated habitat; material: saliva | place: China | collected 2212 ... | reverse complement strand
GCGAGCGGTTGACGCTCTTGCTCTTGGTGGGAACTGCTTTGAGGACTGATTCAACGATCCGCTTATCGACGATCATTTTTCGGTTCCTTTCTTCTTGGCGTTCTTTGCGGCCAGGTCAGCGGCGAGGGAGGCCTGGAGTGAGGCGACGCGGATGTGGGCGAGAAGCAGGTCATCTTCGGAGAGGATCGCCCAGTTCTTCACCGCGTCGAGCTGTGCGGAGATGTCGTTCAGCCGGTCTGCGATCTTCAGCCATTCGGTGCGGGTGTAGGTCCTCATGCTGCTTCGCCTCCATCACGGTTGAAAGTCATCGGGTGGTCGTGCAGAAACCGCACGCGCAGGTGTTCGGGGAGCTGGCGGGTTGCTCCGAGGATCCGACGGTCACGGCGGGTGAAGCCAATGAGCTTCCCGGTATCCGGAGTGACCGTGTGGTCTGACAGGCCGGTGAGCTTCTCCAGGAAGCCTGGGGTCGGTGTATTATGGGTGTGCATTTGTTTTGATCCTTTCAGGGTCAGGCCTCCGCGGGGTTGCCGCCTCGTGGGGGCTTTTTTGTTAGTTCTTCTTGAACCGCTCGATTTCGGACCGGCGGAAGCGCACGGCACGAGTTCCGAGTCGGACGGGGTGGAGTAGTCCGCGAGCGCACCACCGATAGACGGTGTTGGGCTGCACTTGCAGCTCTGCGGCTGCCTGGCGGACGGTGATTAGGTCGGAAGTGTTTTCGGCGGCCCGGGTCTCGATGACGCTGACCGGGCAGCCCTCCAGGAGGACTGCGCCGTCTTCCGGCGTGTGGACGATGATGTGCGCGCTCACGGGTCAGGACGCTTTCTTCTCTGCGGCCTCTTCGGCGCGGCGTACCAGCTCCCAAGCGGGAACATTGAGAGCTTGGCTAAAGCTCTCTAGATCGACTCCCGTGATCTTCCGTTCTCCGATGATCTTTTTGTTCACGGTTGTGCGGGGTGCGCCCATCAGTTCCGCGAGTTTGCGCTGGCTTAGGTGCTGGCGTGCGGCTTCTGCTCGGATTTCTGAGGCGATATCCACGTGCCCTCCTTTCTCAGTCAAGGTTCTTTTTAGAACCGTTATGTATACATAGTGGCTCTAAATAGATCCGTTGTCAAGTCTATTGACCCAGAGTGTCTATTTGTGGAACTATTTAGAACATGGGACGTAAACCTTTGGAACCCGGAATCGCCTCTATGGCGGTGGTAGACCTATACATTGAGGCCAAAGAGACGCAGGGGATCAGCTTCAGGGCATTATCCGAGCGCAGCGGCGTTAACCGCATTCGGCTTCAGCGCTGTTTCAATCTCGAGCAGCCGTTTTATGTAGATGAACTTGTTGCTGTGGCACGCGCCCTTAATTTAGTGGCATGGAAGGTGCTTAGGGACGCAGAGGCTTCAGTCGAGGACGGGACATACCAGAGTAAGCTCGTGCCGGTCCTGGGTGATGACGACGACCTCCCCGAAGATGCTGAGTTTGTCCTCGCGGCCCGGCGCGTCGATCCAGACAGCCCTGAAGAGCGCGAGGCAGCGGCCCTCGACTCCCTGGGCGAAGAATCCCAAGAGCTCTAAAACTGTACGCAGATGCCGGTGTCTGGGTTTAGCCTCGGTAGATGCTGGATTTACTCAAGGAAGGTGAAGGCGTATCCCACCTGCGTGGCCCCATAGACCCCTACCAGCTCGCCGAAGCGCTGGGGGTGCCGGTGCTGTACACCCGTAGACTCACCGGCTCGCTCGGCGTGACCGATGGGAAACGTATCTGGCTCCGGCGCGGTCTGACACGGGCTGTTGAACGCTCCACTCTCGCCCATGAGCTGGCCCACGTCCTGCTTGGGCACACATCGTGCCAGGACGGGCGAGGAGAAGCCAGGGCAGACCGCCTGGCGGCACGCCTGCTCGTAAGCCTCGGGGAGGTAGAGAGACAGCTACGGCGCTGCGACTCTATAGAAGCTTTGGCTGAGGCTCTCGAGGTGGACGTACGCATGGCGAGGACCGCTGTAGAATTACTGTGCCATAGATCACCTACCGGACGGGCGGCCGATTAGCCTATGTTTGCCTCACGAGACCGATCGCTCACGCAGAGCGGACAGGCAGTTGATTTCTATTGGCGTTACGAGCCCTCCCAAGACGAGGAAGATCATATTAATGCGGCTGTTGAAGCCCTCGTTAAGGCCGCGGACGGAGACGATAGGCGCGTATCTTCGAACCCCTTTCTTTTGGCGGATGCAAAGGGAGCCTTCAGATCCCGCCTCAAGGTCCTCACTAGAGGTGGGCTTGAGCCCATCGAAGAAGTTCGCGCACTCAAGCGTCCTAGAAGCTCTCTTTTCGAAGTGCGATGGCAAAATGTGCGTTGTCGCACGAAATCTGACGACGGCACCTATGCGCACACCTATATTCTACTGAGGATGATTTTTGCCGAGCCGCCAGAGCTGGGTGATGCTGCACTTGGATTACACGCTCACGAAAAGATTGTTATCGAGGGGAATGAACAAGAAACGAGAGACCTCCAAGACATGGAGATTGATCATGCGGCACGTCTGTATGAAGAAGGGAAAGAATGCCACTGGGGTGTGGGGTTGAGAAACTAACTTGATCTATTCGACGAACAAATATAGGGTATTCCCTATGAAGATCGAGAATCTAGACCTCGAATCGCTTGAAGCCCTCGCGCTTCAGCTACATGACGAGCGTGCGAACTTTTTACGCACCCTTGTCGATTTGCGTAAACAAAGTGGTCTTACGCAAAAAGATGTCGCCGAGCGTATCGGCGTCACCCAACCTACTGTCGCAGAGTTTGAGCACTACGACGCGAACCCTCGCCTCGACACTATTCTCCGCTACGCCCTGGCAGTCAATGCTTGTCTCAACCTGCGCGCGTATGACGCGAACGCGTTCTCAACAGGATGGACACCGGTCGCACAAGCAACACACAAGCCAACCATGACACCTACCAACCCCACACCGCGAGCATGGGAATGGGAAGCCGCGAGCGCAGCATGACAGAACTCATCAAAGTGACAACTGTCGATGATTTTATGGAGCTAGGGAAACCGCAAATCCATCAAATCTATGCATACAAGCTAGAGGCGAGTCTCTACGAAGACGGGCCTGATGAACGCTACGATGCCAACAACATAGAGGTCCACGTTGATCTCCAGCACAAGATGATCGAGGACGAGTGCCTTCTTCTCCTGCGATTCGCTTTCGAGTTTAAGTGCTACCACTGGAGTGGACGTGTCGATTATGTCATCGAGTATAAACTCGACCAACTGCTAGACATCTCGTACGACGTGATCGCTGAGTTTGCAACGCGTTCAGCTGTCATGTGTGTCCATCCATACGTGCGCTCAGCTGTAGCGGATCTAACCTCAAAGCTGCCGATTCCCGCTGTTCATTTACCGCTAATTCTGCCCGGCGAATTGAATTTCACTTCACCCACCAAAGAGTAGGGCCCGCGGTTAAGAAAGCGGTATCATAGCGGTATCAACTTTAGTGCGGTTCCCAAAAACCCCGGTTTTCCAACGGAGGGTGTCAGTTCCCCCCATCTCCACGTGTAGCCTCGGAACTTCGTTGAAGTTCCGAGGCTTTCTGTTGTTATTTCGCGCTTTAATGGTCTTTGGGGGCGGTACTCCGCCCAATTTTGCTCGCGAGATTGTGCTCGATGGAAAGGGCTAAGGTCAGTACCTGACGGCCAAAGCTGAAACCAATTTTTGATGGTTTGACGAGGTACTTAAAATCCAGGCTAATAAAATCTCCTACTTCTGGAGTACGACCAAGATAGGACCTCAATTTCTGGTAGTAGCTATCTAGCGTTGAGTGCATCAAGGAAGCGCGCAGAGGGACAATGGACGTTGAAATCGAAACATCCAGCGAAAAAACTTAGTGAATATTCGCTTCCAAGGCTTCGGAGAGCGTGCTTTCTGAGTAACTTGAATCGAAGATTCGTTACGCATCGATGCGCATCATTTTGCGCGTAAATCCGCTAAATTATGCGCATCGAAATGTATAAGTAATTCATAAGAATTCGTGCAGAAATCTTGTAGCAGATGATGAGTCCGAATCAAGATTCCTTTACAAATGCTCCCACGAAGCTTCCTTAGGGTTGAAAACGTATAGGCCATCTCATTGCCGTAAAAACGCTCGGGCTGCCTATTTCGACACCTAGAGGCGACCAAATTTCGCAATCTCATATGCGGAAGTGGTGTCGCTGCCGATACAAAGGAAGAACTTCTTCATGAAACACCGAAAGATTGTGGGAGCAGTTGGCGCGGCTGCCGTCATTGCAATGGTGCCTTCACTGGGCGGTAACGCTGCCGTCGCTGCCGGTGACGACACGACCTACGGAGCCTCTTTCCCGTATACCCGTTACGAGGCCGAGCGTGGCCGGCTTGACCGAGCACACGTCGTCTCGCTTGACGAGAGCCTGCCCGTTAACAAAATGCTGGACTCGACGGCGATTGAAGCTGGCGAACAGTCCTATGTTGAACTCGAAGGCAAGGGTTCTTCCGTGAGCTTCACCGCTGAAGTTCCCGGGAATGCAATTGATCTTCGATTCACTCTTCCTGACCACACGGCCGGAAGCGTTGATATTCGTGTCAACGGAGAGACGGCTGCCACTTTTAATCTCTCGTCGGAAACTGCGTATCAGTATGTTCAAAAGAGCAAGGTCTTTGACGAGGAGAAAGACAAGCTGCCAGGCGAAGGGCCTGCGCATGCCCGCTTCCAATTTGATGAGGTCCATACTCTGCTCAATCGCCAAGTAAACCCGGGAGATACGGTCAGTGTCGTTCGAACGGGGAGTGAAGGTTATGCCTATGGCATTGACTTTATTGAACTTGAACAGGCTCTTCCTGAGATTTCGCATCCCGATAATTCGGTGAGCCTTACTGATGATGACCTGACGGTCACTGAAGAAGTGGAACCGGGAGAATTCCAGACTCGTCCGGTTCATGCGTGGGCCAATGATGGAAAGGACGACTCCGAAGCTTTCCTAGCAGCCCTTAAGCGCGCATCGGATGAGAAGAAGACCCTGTACATTCCGCGTGGAACCTTCGAGTTTGATCGCCAGCTTGTGGTTCAGCATTCTCCGGATGATAACCATCAGCTGATGATCCAAGGTGCAGGTATCTGGTACTCGAATCTCTTCTTCCGTAACCCGAACAAGGCCAGCGGTGGAATTGTTCTTGAACATACCAGCCATGACCTGCAGTTCCGTGACTTCTACATGTCGGCTAATCTCAAGTCCCGTTACGATGAAGGGGCAAACTATAAGGGATTCCAAGGCGTCACCAAGAATTCACAGTTTGTGAACCTGTGGATCGAACACTTCGAGTGTGGCTTCTGGATGGGTGACTATGTCAATGAAAAACAAATGCAGTACACAGAGCACATGCTGGTCGACCACTCCCGTATTCGCAATAACTTTGCTGATGGCCTGAACTACTCACAGGGAAGCCGGGATTCGGCCGTGCGTAATTCCAACGTCCGCGGGAATGGCGATGACGGCCTTGCCTCGTGGTCGAGTCATGCACAGTCAAAGCCGGGTGATCCCGTTCAATACGTATCGAATGCTCGTCACACCGACAATATCGAGTTCACGCACAACACGATTGAGCTCGGATGGCGCGCAGGCGGAATCGGTTTCTTTGGCGGATCTGGGCAGAAGGCAGAGAACAACCTCATCACGGGGAATTTTGAAGGCGCAGGTATTCGCCTGAACACCGTCTTTGGCGGTCACAATTTTGACTGGAACTTGAAGCTAGACAAGAGGGCCAGCATTCAGCGCAACAAGATTGTGCGCAGTGGTACGCAGGACGACTACTATGGCACTTCCCGCGGCGCGATTGACTTCCAGGAGATGTTCGGCCGCGTTGCAGGCGTTGATCTTTACGACAACATCATCGTGCGTCCTTTTGCAGAGGATATTCGTTCAGACTTCGCATTCAATTCCGAAGAGATGAAACTTCGCGGTATGAGCATTGGCAATAATCCACGTAGAGACTGGGATGGCTACGAGCCTCAGCATCTGGTTGTGAACTACGCTCGCGTCAATGGCAAGGTTGACCGAGGTATCCCTGAAGACGCGAATTATTCTCTCTACTGGTGGGCCGGAGATCGGGTGAATCCGGTTGATGGCAAGACCCATCGTTACTGGATCCCCAAGGCTGATGGTGTCGATATCAATGATGGTATGGAGTTCTCGTGGGAAGGCAACAAGAAGGTCTACAACTTTATCCTTGGTGATGAGCCGCAGTACCTGCCGACGTCCTCTACGCGCTTCTTGGATGACTACACCTACCAAAGCGAGATGGCTCGATCATTCCAAAATTCTAGCCAGCCACAGACAGTGATCCGTTTCTGGTCGCATAAGTGAGGTGCGCGACTAGCGTCGTCGAACCTTAGCTTTACTGCCCGCACTGCCTTGCAGCGTGGGCAGTGCTTTATCCATAGTGCTTTCGTTCACCCGCTAATCTCTGCGTAAGATTTCGCGTTGCTTGAGCAGCAACCTTGTCCACAGAGCATGCGCGGAAAGAAGTTATCCACAGATTTTGCATCCTCGTCCCGAGCCGATGAGACATCCTCATACCCTCGCATCATGGAGGAGCGACCTCCAGTGATTGCGAAAGGAATGATCCATGATCGGGAGGCATCCGAATATTCGAAAACGCTGGGTGCATCATGCAAGAGAAGGAGCTGTTGCGCTGGTCTTTGCAACGGCAATCGGAACTCTCAGCGCACTGGCATTGAATCCGCAGCCGGCGCACGCGCTCTTTGAAGGAAACGGCATGTACGTTAAAGGCGTCGGAGCGCAATCTGTTGGAGGATTTTGGCTAGGGGCCTACACCGCACCGCACAACGTTGAGACGCGTTACCCGGTGTGGTGCACCCACATGTGGCGCGCAAACCCCAAGCCGCAGGACACCGCATCGATTACAGATTTGGGAGAGTCCAAGCGCTGGGGACCGGATGAGCTTGATCTATCGACCGCGCAAATGGCGTGGCTTCTTGATCGCTATCAGGATGACCGACACCAAGAAAACCGAGCAGCTCTCTCATTCTTGATTCACGCGAATTTTGAAGGAGATCAATCAGGAAAGAACACTCAAGATTCCGTCAATAGTTTGGTTGACGGCGTGCGCCGTCAACTGCCGCAAGTGTTCGACAGGGCGAAAGATTACGTGCGCCAAGCAAAGGAATCTGCTGTTACAACCTACGAAAATGGAAGCGTAGAAACCCAGACTCCTCGCAGTGGTTTACTCAAAGACCTCGGTGTGAAGAATGAAAAAGGGGAGTGGATTCCAAAACTGAAACTGCACCTCATGCTCATTGGTCCTGCACGTTTCACTTCCACGGGTACCAGCCGATGGGATGGAGAAACACAAGGAAATGCTCTCAATCTTGAATGGGAAGCAACGGGTAACGGAACCGTGAAATGGGTAGGAAACTACGAAAACCCTGTGCGCTCGACGCTCACGAAATACGGAGTTAACTCGGCAACTCAGGACACGGCCTCGTACGGAAACAGGCCGGGTGGGGATAAGGAAGAAAAGCGCCTCAAGGGAGGGACCTGGAAGGTGCTCATGGACTTTCAGCCAATGGGACGTTCACAAGTTGCCCAAACCAGCGTGAAGGACAATATCCTGAGCGATACCGTCACGGCATTTGCAGACCCCAATTACGGTGACGGAAAGTGGATCAATGATGAGAATGGACCAATACCGGTCACCTTCGAAGGGACTGCCTACGATCTGGGGACCGAACCTCCAAACGAGCCTTTGGACGTGCGTTTCATCTCGAAGGATACGCGAGTTCTTGGCCGCGCAACGGTCGTTTTTCGCGGAGAAGGAGAGCGTGTCGTCAGTATTCCTCTTCCTGAAGGACAGGCAAAACCAGGATTTGTTTCTTGGGTATGGAGGGTGAGTAAAGAAGCACAGGGACAATATGCTGCTCTTATCCACGCCGATTGGGCCGACCAGCTGGGGCTCACTCATGAAACTCAAGTGATTCCCTGGAAAATACAGATTCACTCTGCCGCGCAGCTCAAAGAAACCAATGGGGGTGACTTCTTAATCGATGATCTCTGGGTGAGTGGCTTCCCAGAAGGGCACACTCATTGGAGTGGTTCTGAGAGGATTGCTGCCGACACATCCCACATGCGTCATCGCCTGCTTTTCTTCCCTCAAGGCCTTGAGGTTGTTGAAGAGAATCGGGAGAAAGCAGAGGAAATTGGAGCTGTCGAGGTCCCCGCAAAGAATGGATACTATCCATCGCTGGGCGATCTTCGATTCGCAGTAGATCCGCAGCGTATTGGAACCTACGTGTTTACAACAGAGTTTGACGGTGATGGTCGCGTTGAAGCCTTCCGTTCCAGTGTTGAGGATCCGCATGAACAGTACACGCGACAAGCGTCCTCAATCATTCGTCTGGCAACGCATGCTCGCGATGGAAGTGACGGTGACCAGATCATAGGCCACTTGGGGCCATCCAAGATCGTTGACCAGGTGTGCTATGAAGGTCTCGAGGCAGGGGAACGCTACTCCCTGAAAGCAATTGTGGTTGACCGAGAAAGCGGTGAGCCATTGAGCGCAGCTGGTCGACTGGTAGAAGGAACAGCTGATTTCACTGCTGAGACAGCGTCTGGCTGTACAGAAGTGATGATTAACGTTCAGGGAGAAGACATCAAAGCAAAGAGCGTTGTCATCTTCGAAGATCTATTTCTCGGTAATCAGCGAATCGCATTCCATCGAGATATTAATGCAGCTGAGCAAACCCTCAACGTAGAACAGCCCAAGCGTCCGAAGGTTGCTCGTACTGGCACTTCGGGAGTTCTGGTCGTGTCGCTCGCAGGAGTCGGAGCCCTTGCTGGTGGAGTGCTCTATCGTCGGGGAAGGAAAGGATGCTTGTAGGGCGCGTTGGTATCTGAGGTGACTTACCGGAGTGGAGGACACGAGCCTTAGATAAGCAGACCTAAAAATGAGTGGTGGTGGGAACGGCTCCGTTCCCACCACCACTCATGTGTGCAGGCAATTCTCAGGACATACGACGGGCGCGCGCTGCGCGGCGCTTGAGGGAGCGACGTTCCTCTTCGCTCATCCCTCCCCAAACACCAGAGTCCTGATTGTTGTCGAGTGCCCACTGCAGGCAGATTGCTTGAACTGTGCATTCGCGACAAACTGCCTTGGCTTCAGCCGCCTGTGCGATGGCCGGACCCGTATTCCCGATCGGGAAAAAGAGTTCTGGGTCGACGCTGAGACATGCGGCTTTACTCCGCCAATCCATTATGGGTACTCCTTCAAGAGCGTAAGTGTGGGCAAGGCTTGCCCACACCGAACAAAAACAACAGTCCTTAGTTTCAGGGATTGGCGAGTGTATATCAAGTGTAAAGAGGCCATAAAAAGATAAATCGATGTGTAAGGCGTCACGTTATTTAAAAGTCAGGACGAAACGCCCAGCAATGCCATGATGAACAATTACCCCGGAATAAGAATTCCAAGAATGTGCATATAAAGAACTGGGAAAACTCTGGCAATTCTGGGCGATGAATCGAAGAGCCTCTTTGGGTGGATTCGCGAAAAGTAGCAGTTCGGTTCGGTTTTCAAGTGCCCTCATCCACTGTGAGTGTTCTAAATGGTGAATGATGCAACCTGAATTTATTGCCCTAAGAGCGTCAATTAATGCCGAATTATCTTCTCCGACAAATGTGCAATTCTTTTCAGAAAATAAGAACCGTTTTAATTGCGCGCCGTAACGAATGATATACGAATGAATTCGCATGTCAGGGTTGGTTTTGGTAAGTGAAGCAACTCTAGATTGGGGAGTTGCTGGAGTGATCGGGAAGCGAGGTCTTTGTTGGGCTAAAGCGGATGCGTCGAGTGTCGCCACAGGAAGAGAAGAGCAGGAGTTCATCTGCCGGGGCGCTGCATTGCCTAATTGCCCCTGACAGTCGTGAAGTATCTGATTCCACGATGGGATGCTCAACGGTAAAGAGGGCTTCACTGAGTCGGTGCATAAGCAGAGTAAAGACTTGTGAACACTGCTCCAAAGTTGAGCGGGCGAATCTGTACACTCGGCTCCCCGGATTGCTGGGCAGCTTTCCACAATTTGGAGATTGGGAATCTCATACCAAATATGCTCATAGGAACCAAAAAGCGTGCGTGAGGTGAATCGTCCTGAAACATCGCTGGCAATGAGAATAATGCTGACGCCATCGCATGAACGAGTGAACTGACACCACAGATCATGAGCGCGAAGTACTCCCAAGCACTCTTCCAACATATGCAGGGTCCCTTCGATATCCTCGAGCCAGACAACGCAAGGAGCGCGATGACAAAGGTCTTCGCAGAGGACTCCAAAATCCACGATGTCACGTATCAGGTAGTCGGGTGAGGTTGCGGCCGAATGAGGAGTGCCCGAATCAATCGAGACTCCGCAAAGGGGGAAGCCCAATGCATCGCTCAAGGTCGTGGCGCATGAACGGACAAGTAAAGCGAGCTTGCCTGTCGAACTCCCAGAACCGCTCATCATGATGTTTCCGTGTTGCCAGGTAAGGCATCGGTGTGCACCATTTTCGATCCCGTCGATGAGCCCAATGTGTATGCCCCGTTCTGAAGAGTGCAGCTGATCGAGATCGTCGCGTGTGAGTTGAGAAGGTAAAGAAGGACACCACAAAGGCGCTCCGATGGAAGCTGACTGCTTCTTCGAAATCGAAGCGATGATCTGCTCGATATTCCTGCAATACGCAAATTGGACAGGCTTTCCGGAACCGAGCAATGCTCGGCCAGGAATGCGAGGAAGATGCGCAGCCTCTGCGCTGCCGATGACGCTGTGTGAATCAGATTCAGAGATGCTCCGCAGTGCAATCCGTAGTTCTGTGTTAGCGCGCATGTGAGCGTTGATTGAAGCACCGGGATGCTGGGTTGCGTAGATCAAATGCAAACCAAGAGAACGCCCCTGAGCCGCGAGCCTTGAGAAGGTTTCGAGGGTTTCCGGATGTAGATCGGCAAGAACTTGGAATTCATCAATAACGATGAGGATCCGTGGAGGTGGGGGAGGCGCGCCCCCTTGAAGAAAACGCTCACGCCACTGTGAGAGGTCCTTGACTGCATATTGTGCAAATTGTGCTTCTCGCGTCGCGATGCATGATGCGAGACCTCTAAGAGCGCGCGAGGAATGACCGAGGTTAAGGTCGGTCAAAACGCTTTCGGTGTGGGGGAGCGCAGTAAGGGGAGCAAGGGCAGACCCGCCTTTGTAATCCACCAAAACCAAGCGGAGGCGTGAAGGGGAGTACCTCGCGCACAATCCAAGAAGCCACGTTCGAAGCGCCTCTGACTTTCCGCTACCTGTCGTGCCGGCGATAAGGGCATGAGGTCCGTGCTTCACGAGGTCGATGTCAACAATTCCTGAGGTGTCTTTCCCAATTGGTGTCCTTAACCCCTCATCGCTATCGGTTAGTTCAAATGGAAGTTCATCGAAACCGACGTGTTGAGGAATAGAACCGGATAGTGGGTCTCTACCCAGCATCTTCCACCAGGCCAAAGACACCGGTGCTCGGGAAGCGTGTATCACTGCGTGACACCACGTTGGAAGTTCACTGAAATGATGTGCCCAGGCAAGGTGAATATCTTCATCCCCAGTCTCATCCTCACCCGGAGCGTGAAGTCTGATGCCTATACGACAGGGCCCGGAATGAGTGGAACCCGAGCCAAGGGATTTCTGCCTCCCGATATCGATAAGCTCGTCAGTGCCTTCGGTCACCCGTGCTCCTCCCAACTGTGCCGCCAACTGCGCTGCGCACCACAAAGCAGTTAACTTGGCCTCGGGGCCAACAAAACCAAGAGATATTTCCCCGCCAGTGCGAGAAACTGCCTGAGCCCGCCCGCGCCCAATTTGATTGGGATAGATCAGGAGGGACGAAGACTCTGAGATGGAGGGCGCTGCAGCTTCAAGAAGAAGTGCAAGCCCCGCTGCATCAATGCGATGTCTGGGTTTTCGTCGTTTCATGACTACTATCCCGATGATTGACATGCTGATGAGGGGAAGGGCGAATAGAAGAAGCGACATGCCGCCGTAGGCTCCCATGACCAGCATGCGAAGTGCCATGAAAAGTAGAAGCGGAACAATGCCAATGAAGGACATCGTAGGTAGGTTCCTTGCAGTGCGGGAGAAAGCAGGAAAAGACAGATCGCGCGGCCGTTGGCGCAACTGGTAATAGTCCGTAGCAGAGCGGCCAGCTACTTTGAGTTGCATACCTCTAACGGGGGTATATGCGCGCTCCGGACGTAGGCGCCGCCACGGTGTGAAAGCCGTCGCGCGAATCCATATTCGTGCATCCTCACTGCGGAGAATGAAACTGATGCGCTCGCGGCCTCGGTGATTGGTGAAGATCTGTATCTGTGCTGGAAATTCTTGAGGGTACCCCAGGGGAGAAACAACAAGTCCAATGTTTGGCCCACTCACGCAGGCAAAATGCCACGAGGAGCGAAGGGCAGCTTGAAGAAGCGTTGGCGTCAAGGGGAAATCTCCCACGTGTGTGATCACCTCCCAAAAACATCCCCGCGAAAGCACATGAACTGTGCGCTTGCGTGAGGGCAGTTTCTCTTCACCCTTCAGCCTTCGGCAGTCGTCGTGCTCATGCTCACGAAAGGGCAAAGCTGTGGAAATCGCCGATGCTGCGTCCAAGCTGTGGAGGAGCAACAAAAAGAGGAGGACCAACAAGAAGATCTGCGTGTGGGGAACAAGCGCACCCTGAATGGAGATGACACAATGACAAGCATGAGTGAAGAGGAACGCCAGCTAGTTGACCGCTACCACCAACTCATTCAGGAAGTTGATGATGCACGAGCGGCGTACTACAACCGTGATGCTCCTGTGTTGTCGGATGCAGAGTATGACAAGCTCTACCGCGAACTCGAAGACTTTGAGGCAAAATACCCGCAGTATCGCAGTGCAGATTCTCCGACCACTCGGGTTGGTGGCGCGGCTTCGGAAGCCTTTGCTCCTGTTGAACACCTCCAGCAGATGACCAGCCTGGACGATGTTTTTTCTTTGGAAGAGCTCGCAGGCTGGGAAACCCGAATGGCTAATGACACGGGTTGCAGCGATCTGGACATGCTCACCGAGGTCAAGATTGACGGTCTTGCAGTCAATTTGCTCTATGAAAATGGCGTACTCTCTCGAGCAGCAACGCGAGGTGACGGGTGGGTTGGCGAAGACGTCACCGCCAATGTCCGGACAATCTCGTGTATTCCTCATCGTTTGAAGGGCGTGGTTCCCGCCCGCGTTGAAATCCGCGGCGAGGTCTACTTTCCAACGAAGGATTTTGAATCTCTTAACGCTGAGCGCGTCCGCACAGGTGAGGCACCCTTTGTGAACGCTCGCAATGCAGCTGCTGGTTCTTTGCGTCAAAAAGACTCGAAGAAAACCGCTGAACGGCCTCTTGCGATGTTGGCGCACGGCATTGGTTTTGTCGAAGCCGGAGATAGCGGCTTTACAGAACCCGATACCTTGTCTGGGTGGTTTGAGTGCCTGAAAAATTGGGGAATGCCGGTCTCTCCGCACACTAAGCTCCTGTGTGGTCGCGAGGCGATCGAGAAGCGTATCGGTGAATTGGGAGCTCAACGACACTCTTTGGAACATGAGATCGATGGGGTTGTCGTCAAGATCAACGATCGAGCGATCCAGGCAAGCCTGGGGACAACCTCGCGTGCTCCGCGTTGGGCCGCCGCCTATAAATTCCCACCGGAAGAGGTTAATACTCGCCTCCTTGATATCCGAGTCCAAGTGGGTCGTACTGGGCGCGTGACACCTTACGGCGTCATGGAGCGTATTCTCGTCGCCGGTTCTCACGTCTCACGCGCAACCTTGCACAACGCTAGTGAAGTTGCCCGAAAAGGCGTTCTGATTGGCGACCTTGTTGTTTTGCGGAAAGCCGGGGATGTTATCCCCGAGATCGTCGCCCCCGTAGTCGCTGCCCGCGATGGCAGTGAATATCCCTTCGTTATGCCGGAGAACTGCCCTTCGTGTGGGACGAAGCTGGCTCCCCAGAAGGAAGGGGATGTGGATCTTCGTTGCCCGAACCAAGCGGGGTGCCCGGCACAAATTACCGAGCGGATTGCTCACTTGGGTGCCCGCTCCGCCTTGGACATTGAAGGACTTGGGGACGAGGCTGCGCTTGCCCTTACCCAGCCCGAGGCCAATCGCGATGAGGTTGCCGCCGCGCTCGCGGCAGGGCGGACTGTTTTCCTGGAAAACGGGACCGCGCTGCACATGGAAAACACCGACACACTGACTCATGGCGAATTGATCGGTGATGCCGAGGCCCTTCTTTCCCCCGTTCAAACGCCAGTTTTGTCCTCGGAAAGCGATGTTTTCAGCCTCGAAGCTGAACAGCTACGCGATGTCATGGTGTGGAAGCCCGTGACCAAGGAAGGCCAAGAAACCGGGGACTGGATGCAGGTTCGGTATTTTTGGACTAAGGCATGGAAACAGAAGGGAAATAGCGGAGTCTATACTCCGGTTGAGAGCACTCCTTCGAAGAATACGAAGATGATGCTTGAGCAGATCGAGGCCGCAAAAGAGCGCCCGCTTGCACGCATTCTGGTTGCGCTCTCGATCCGCCATGTTGGGCCAACTGCAGCCTCAGCTCTGGCAATGACCTTCCCCTCGATGGATCTCTTAATGGAGGCTTCCGTCGAGCAACTCGCGCAAGTCGATGGTGTTGGTCAAGTAATTGCTCAATCTTTGCGGGAATGGTTCGACGTAGATTGGCATGTGGAAATTATTCGTGCGTGGCAAGCTGCGGGAGTCCGTATGGAAGATGAAGTTCGCGAGGATATCGAACAGACCCTCGAAGGTCTGACCGTTGTCGTTTCAGGAGCAATGCCCGGCTACACGCGAGAGGGCGCGAAGGAAGCGATCGTCGCCCGAGGAGGAAAGGCCTCGGGATCGGTATCAAAGAAGACATCGCTGGTCATCGCAGGGCCCGGTGCGGGTTCAAAAGCCGCAAAGGCCGAGGCCCTGGGAGTGCCCGTCGTTGACGAAAGCTATTTTGAGCGGGTACTTGAGCAGGGGCTCGCCGCCCTCGATGACTAAACGATGAACTCGAAGGGGTGCAGAAGACGCTCGGAAATTCGGGTGAGCAGTGAGCGTTCTTCCCATTCCTCGAAGCTAAGCTTGCGCGCATTGGTCAGGTCAAGCTCAAAGATCCGATCCATCGTTGCCGCGAAGGCTTGCGAACGGAATTGGACATTGACTTCGTAGTTGCCCTGCAGGGAAAGCCTGTCGATATTTGCGGTTCCGACAGTTGACCAGACTCCGTCAATCGTCATGGTCTTGGAGTGGATCATTGCATCCTGGTACAGCCAGATTTCCACCCCTTCTTTCAACAGTGGCCCGTGATAGGGACGTGCAACCCAGTCGGCGAGGATGTGGTTGGAATACTCGGGGATCAGAATCTGTACCCGGACCCCGCGACGCGCTGCGTGTACCAGGGATTCGAAAATCTCTCGGTCAGGGATGAAATACGCACTGGTGATACGAATTGAGTGCTGCGCCCGATCGATTGCGTCGATGTAGAGGCCTCGAACGGGGTAGAGCAAGCGTGAAGGCTGATTGAAGGCCAGTGATACATCGCTGTCCCATTTGGGGGCTCGAGTTCGCGGAAGTTTAGGCTGTCCGTGACGTTTGAAGTGATTCCAGAAGTCAATGAAGCCGTACTTCAACTCTGCAACTGCGTCCCCCGTTACGCGCACGTGGGTATCGCGCCATTCAAGGGCGAATGGATCACCAATGTTGTAGCCGCCGACGAAGGCAACACGGTCGTCGACGACCATGATCTTGCGGTGATCACGACCTGTCTTGCGCAGGTTGAAGGTAAACATTCCCGAACGGATTTCAGGGAAACGGCGGATGTAAAGGTGGGGAGTCTTGGGGAAGACGTAAAAGAATGGGTCTTGGTTCATGACAGCAAAGCCGTCGTAAACGATGTGCACGTCGACCCCGCGCTGCGCTGCGGCTACGAGTGCTGATTTGAAACGTTTACCCCATGTGTCCGAGCGCCAAATATACGATTCGAAGAAGATGTAGTCCTTTGCCGAGGTGATTGCTTCAAGCATGTCCTCATAAAGAGAGGTGCCCTCGGTATAGGTGCGAACATCCGTCCCATCGACTTCGGTGTCTAGGGGAGGGAAAGTCGGGAAACCGCCTGCGACCTGCGGAACGCGGTCTTTACGGAGCTTATCAACGATATGGATGCCGATCAGTGCCGCTGCTTGGGCACCCACAAGCGCTGCTCCAGTGATTTTCAGTGCCTTGAGGGTACGCGAAGAAAAAGACAGTCGATGATGAGACATGTTTTAAGCCTACTCAAAAGTGACCACCGATGGGCATGGTATGAGAGGTGCGCCCCGGGCGGGTATCATCCTTGTTATGGCAAGGATCAGTACTGATGAGGTCACCCGTGTGGCGGGATTGGCTCGAATTGCACTTACACCCGAAGAAATCACCAGAATTGCTGGTGAGCTAGACGTTATTACCGAGGCCGTTGCAAAGGTCTCCGAGGTTGCGACCCCGGACGTACCCGCGACCTCGCACCCCATTCCACTGTCGAATGTGTGGCGTGAAGACGTCGTTGGCCCAACGCTTGACCGCGACGAGGTTTTGGCGCAGGCCCCCGCACAAGAAGACGGAATGTTCTTGGTTCCGCAGATTTTGGAGGAGGACTGATGAATCCGTTGCTGAAGAAGTCCGCCTGCGAGCTTGCTGACCTGCTCCGTAGCGGTGAAATTACCTCTGTTGAGCTCACTCAGGCGTGCTTGGATCGCATCGATGCGATTGACCCCAAGGTTCACGCCTTCCTGTATGTCGATCGTGAGGGTGCTCTTGCAACTGCTGCCGACGTGGATGCGCGTCGTGCCGCTGGGGAAGAACTGCCTCGCTTGGCGGGCGTGCCCATCGCGGTCAAGGACAACATGGTGACCCGAGGCGTTCCCACGACATGCGCTTCGAAGATCCTTGAGGGATGGCTGCCTCCCTACGATGCAACCGTCGTCGAGCTTTTGCACAAGGCTGGAATGCCCATCCTGGGTAAGACCAATATGGACGAGTTCGCTATGGGCTCCTCGACCGAGCACTCCGCTTACGGTCGCACCGGCAACCCGTGGGATCTTGATCGTATCCCCGGTGGTTCCGGAGGTGGCTCTGCTGCAGCTGTTGCGTCTTTCATGGCACCTCTGGCTTTGGGTTCTGATACTGGTGGTTCGATCCGTCAGCCCGGCGCTGTGACGGGTACCGTGGGCGCAAAGCCCACATACGGCGCAGTTTCGCGTTACGGACTGATCGCTATGGCCTCGTCGCTGGACCAGATTGGCCCTGTAACCCGCACGGTTGAGGACGCGGCTGCGCTGACAGAGGTGATCGGTGGCTACGATCCCCACGACTCGACCTCCCTGAATGAGCCGGTTCCTGCGCTCTCTGAAAGTGTTGCTCAGGTCGCCAAGGACGGGAAGATCGAGGGGCTGCGCGTTGGCGTTGTCCGCGAACTTTCCGGTGAGGGCTACCAAGATGATGTTCTCGAGGCCTTCAACGCGACCGTTGAGAAGTTGCGTGCCGCCGGGGCTGAGATCGTTGAGGTTTCCTGCCCAAGCTTCGATTACGCACTTGCTGCCTACTACCTGATTATGCCGGCTGAGGTTTCCTCGAACTTGGCACGTTTCGACGGTATGCGTTATGGCATCCGCGTCGAGCCCAGCGAAGGCCCTGTTACCGCAGAGCGCGTTATGGCAGCGACTCGTGAAGCCGGTTTCGGTGATGAAGTGAAGCGCCGTATTATCTTGGGCACTCACGTCCTATCGGCAGGCTTCTTCGACGCCTACTACGGAAGCGCGCAGAAGGTTCGTACCCTGATTCAGCGCGACTTCGCGCGTGTCTTTGAAGAGGTCGATGTTCTGGTCTCGCCGACCTGTCCGACAACGGCATTCCGTTTCGGAGAGAAGATGGATGATCCCATGGCGATGTACCTCAATGACATCGCGACCATCCCTGCAAACCTTGCCGGAATTCCTGCGATGAGTGTTCCAAACGCCGTCAGTGCCGAGGGACTTCCCGTTGGATTCCAGATTCTTGCTCCGGCTCACCACGACCTCAAGATGTACGAAGTCGCAAGCCTCGTTGAGCAACTCAGTGGCGATATCGCGGGTAACTGCCCCGCAGCGCAGTGGGAGGAAAACTAATGACTGAGCTGATGGATTACCAGGAGGCTACTGCTTCCTTCGATCCGGTTCTCGGAATTGAAGTTCACGTCGAGTTGGGTACCGCGACCAAGATGTTCGATGCGGCTCCCAACGCCTTCGGTGGCGACCCGAATACCTACGTGACCCCCGTGTCGCTTGGTCTTCCCGGCTCGCTCCCCGTGGTCAACCACCAGGCAGTCGAATACGCGATCAAGATCGGCCTCGCATTGAATTGCTCAATTGCCAAGAGTTGCCGTTTCGCGCGTAAGAACTACTTCTACCCGGACCTGACCAAGGCTTTCCAGACCTCACAGTCAGATGAGCCCATCGCTTATGACGGCTATGTGGATGTTGAGCTAGAGGACGGCACCATGTTCCGCGTTCAGATTGAGCGTGCGCACATGGAAGAAGACGCCGGAAAGAATACTCACATCGGTGGTGCGGATGGTCGTATTCAGGGTGCGGACCACTCGCTGGTTGACTACAACCGTGCGGGCGTCCCCTTGGTTGAGATCGTGACCCGTCCTATTGAAGGAGCAGGGGAGCGAGCACCTGAGGTTGCCGCTGCATACGTTCAGGCACTGCGCGATATCTTTCGTACCCTTGGCGTCTCTGAGGCGCGTATGGAGCGCGGAAATGTCCGTGCCGATATCAACGTTTCTCTTCGTCCGACCCCGACCTCTCCTTTGGGGACTCGAACCGAAACCAAGAACGTGAACTCTTTTAGGGGTATCGCGAACGCTGTTCGTTTCGAGATTCAGCGACAGGCGCAGATCTTGGCTGACGGTGGATCAGTTCTTCAGGAAACCCGTCACTTCCACGAGGAAGACGGAACGACCTCGTCCGGTCGTGAAAAGTCCGATGCAGAGGATTACCGCTACTTCCCCGAGCCGGATCTTGTCCCGGTTGTTCCCTCTGAGGAATGGGTTGAATCCCTGCGTCAGTCCCTGCCTGAGCTTCCGATCGCCAAGAGGCGCCGTCTGCGCGAGCAATGGGGTTTTGCGGATAAGGAAATGCGCGACGTCATCAACGCGGGTGCGCTTGAACTCATCGAGGCAACCGTCGAAGCCGGAACTGATCCCGCAGCTGCACGTAAGTGGTGGATGGGTGAACTGGCGCGTTACTCGAAGGATAATCAGGTTGCGCTTGAGGAACTCCCGGTTTCTCCGGCTCAGATCGCGCAGCTCCAGTCCTTGGTGGATAGCGGTCGCCTGACCGACAAGCTTGCTCGTCAAGTCCTTGAAGGTGTTCTTGCGGGTGAAGGTGATCCCGAGCAGGTCGTTGCTGCACGCGGACTTGAAGTTGTTTCTGACGAGGGTGCACTCACTGCAGCCGTTCAGGAAGCACTGGACGCAAATCCCGATATCGTCGAGAAGATCAAGGGTGGCAAGGTTCAGGCCGCTGGTGCTCTTGTCGGTGCGGTGATGAAGGCCACCCGTGGCCAGGCAGATGCTGCCCGCGTTCGCGAACTTATTATGGAAATGGTTGGCGCTTGATCCTTCGTTGATTAAATGCCCGTGGCCCGGTCTGCACAGCAGACCGGGCCCTTTCCATGCCTGTCGAGGGTTGAGGAGCGCAGGGGGGCGAAGAATCGGGACTTCATACCACGGCCTCGGAAAATAGGCTCAAAATGGACACTGCTGCACCCGCGCACTGGCGCGGCTACGATGGAGGAGGAGTCCTTCTCGGCTCTCCTCAAAACAATCGGATATGCAAAGGTGACCAATGCGTACTTCTCCGTCATACACCGCGTCCTACCGTCTTGAAGTCGACGAAGCCAACCTTTCGGTTTCGCAGATCGTGGATGCCGTTTCTGCTACCGGTGCTCAGATTAAAGGCCTTGATGTTGCCGATTCTGACCGTGGTCGCATCGTTATTGACCTCACCTGCGACATGCGTGATTCCGAACATCGCCGCGAGGTTGAAAAAGTTCTCGATGACCTTGAAGGTGTTCACACCTCTTCCGTGGCAGACCAGACCTTCATGGCCCACGTCGGCGGCAAGATCGAGGTTAAGCCCAAGGTTCCTCTGCGTAACCGTGACGATCTTTCTCGCGCATACACCCCCGGTGTTGCACGTGTCTGCACAGCGATTCATGACACGCCTTCTAAGGCCCACCTGTTGACCATGAAGGCCAATTCTGTCGCCGTTGTCTCGGACGGTACCGCGGTTCTTGGCTTGGGCGATATCGGCCCTGAAGCTGCTCTTCCCGTGATGGAAGGCAAGGCCGTTCTGTTCAAGCAGTTTGGTGATGTTGATGCATGGCCCGTTGTCCTTGATACCAAGGACACTGAGGAAATCATTTCGATTGTTAAGGCAATCGCACCCGCATATGGTGGCATTAACCTCGAGGACATTTCTGCTCCCCGCTGCTTCGAAATTGAAGAGCGTCTGCGCGCAGAGCTCGATATCCCGGTTTTCCACGACGATCAGCACGGCACGGCAATCGTTGTGCTGGCAGCACTGATCAATGCGCTCAAGCTCGTGAACAAGAAGATCGAGGACGTGCGCATCGTCGTCTCCGGCGTTGGTGCAGCAGGCTCCGCAATTATCAAGCTCCTGCTGGCTCAAGGTGCGCGCGACATTGTCGGCTACGGTCGTACTGGCGCGCTTGCAGGTGATGACATCGAGGGTATGCACCCCTCACGCGCATGGTTGGCGCAAAATACGAACCCGCGCTTGGTTCATGGCAGCCTGAAGGAAGGCATTGTCGATGCCGATGTCTTCATTGGTGTCTCCCACGGCAACATCTTGGAGCCTTCGGATATCGCGAAGATGGCTCCGGGTGCGATCGTTTTTGCTCTTGCAAATCCGACCCCCGAGGTCGATCCGATTGCAGCTGCTGAATACGCCTCGATCGTTGCGACCGGTCGTAGCGACTACCCGAACCAGATCAACAATGTTCTGGCCTTCCCGGGCCTGTTCCGTGGCCTCCTGGATGCAAAGGTCAAGGAGATCACGACCGAGGTTCTGCGCGTAGCTGCAAACGCAATTGCCGATGTGATTAGCCCCGACGAGCTTTCGCCGAACTACATCATCCCCGGTGTCTTCAACGAGGCCGTCCCCGGCGCAGTTTCGAAGGCAGTGCGTCAGGCGGTCCACGACCTTCCGACCATTGATATCCCCGTTCAAGAGCACATGGATGCTCGCTGAGTAGGGGGACTTACTGGGAAGTGGGTGTGCTTGGGTAGCGTAACCGCCTTTCTCAAAACACCCGCCTAAGCCAAAAATCGCAGGACCTGCCTATTTGTGAGGCAGGTCCTGCTTTTGTTGATATACGCATATATCCCATTGGAATTTAGCCGTTTTTCGATGAGTGTTTGCTGGCTGAGCATTCAGAAATGGTGGTATCACTGGCTTTTGTGTGCTGGTTCACGTGGTTTTGGTTTGACGTGGTGGGGGTTGGGTGTGTAGATTTTTCTTTCGTCGCCGCGGCCCTTGTGGCCTCGGTGGTGGCCTTCTTTCTTGGCTTTTCCTGCTGGTTTTGGTGGGTTTGGTTGGGGAGTGTGGGGGTGTTGTTTGTGAACTCGATAGTGTGTTTGTTTTTTGTTTTTATGCCTGTTTTTTGTTTTTGAGTATTTTTTTGGTTGGGATTGCTTGCCACGGTTTTTGTGGTGGGTTTTCCGGGCTTATTGTTTTTACAGTTTTGTTCGGAGAGTTTGATCCTGGCTCAGGACGAACGCTGGCGGCGTGCTTAACACATGCAA
>ERZ772956.837-NODE-837-length-21931-cov-6.848053_pt1 | contig 21931 bp, 20 predicted proteins | sample MGYA00580683_ERZ772956 | MGnify/ENA primary metagenome ERZ772956 (study PRJEB29015, sample SAMEA2738077) | human oral metagenome | biome: human oral; feature: human-associated habitat; material: saliva | place: China | collected 2212 ... | reverse complement strand
TTTCCTATGATTTCATGACAATCTCTGAAGGGAATCCCCTTCGCCACGAGGTAATCAGCCGCATCTGTGGCATTCATATATCCGAATTTAGCAGCGGCAGCCATTTTGTCTTTCTTTACTGTCATTGTGGCTATCATTTCAGTGAATATTCCAATTGATGATTTCAGAGTGTCAACGGCATCAAACAGAGGTTCTTTGTCCTCCTGCAGATCTTTATTGTATGCCAGCGGCAACCCTTTACATATGGTGAGAAGTGCCATCAGATCTCCATATATTCTGCCGCTTTTGCCTCTTATCAGTTCTGCCATGTCAGGGTTTTTTTTCTGAGGCATAATGCTGCTGCCCGTTGAATAGGCATCGTCAATTTCAATGAATCCGAACTCAGCACTGCTCCAGTTAATCAACTCTTCGCAAAATCTGCTCATATGCATGATACATATACTGCAGCAGCTCAGAAATTCAATCGCAAAGTCTCTATCGGCCACAGCATCCATTCCATTTGGCAAAATTTCATTGAACCCCAGCTCAGCCTTCAGAAATTGTCTGTCTGTATCATAAGTGGTTCCCGCAAGGGCTCCGCTTCCCAGGGGAAGTCTGTTTATTCTTCCAAGACTGTCGGCGAACCTTTCTTTGTCGCGGGAGAACATCTGATAATATGCAAGCAGATGATAAGCCAGAGTTACAGGCTGTGCCCTTTGTAGATGTGTATATCCCGGCATTACCGTTTCGATATGCTCTTCCGCAAGATTTTTGATTGTCTCCAGAAGGACAGACAGCTTTTCATCAATATATGCGGACTCTTTCCTCAGATATAATCTGAAATCGAGAGCTACCTGGTCATTTCTGCTTCTGGCTGTATGGAGCTTTTTGCCCGTCTGTCCGATTCTGTCAGTCAGAATCGTCTCTATGTTCATGTGGATGTCTTCCGCTTCGATGGTAAAATCAATCTTACCGGTTTCGATGTCCTTCAATATTTCTCTAAGTGTTTTAACGATAAGTGCCGATTCTTCCGAAGATATGATTCCCTGTTTTCCCAGCATTTTGGCATGAGCTATACTGCCGGTGATATCTTCTTCATACATTCTTCGGTCGAATCCTATGGAAGCATTGAATTCATCACTCGACGAAGTCGCTTCCTTTAAGAACCTTCCTTTCCAGAGTTTCATCCTGTCTTGCCCCTCCTTCTACAGTTTCCTTCTGAATTGCACGGATTTTCAGTGGCAGAGACCACAGATTGATAAATCCTTCTGCATCGTATTGATTGTAAACTTCATCCTTGCTGAATGTTGCAAATTCTTCATTGTAAAGTGAATAAAGCGATTTCTTGGCAGCAACAATTGCATTACCCTTGTATAACTTCATTTTTACCGTACCTGTAACTTTTTCCTGGGTTACATCTACAAATGCACTGATTGCTTCTCTGAGAGGTGTGAACCAGAGGCCATTGTACAGAAGCTCGGCAAATTTATCGCCGACAATTTTCTTGTAATGTGAAGTGTCTCTGTCAAGAATAAGCTCCTCCAGACCAGAGTGAGCGGCAAAGAGGATAGTTCCTCCGGGCGTTTCATATACGCCGCGGGATTTCATTCCGACAAGTCTGTTTTCTACTATGTCTATTGTGCCTATACCGTTTTTGCTACCAAGTTCGTTTAATTTCATGAGAAGTTGAACCGGCTTCATTTTGAAACCGTCTACTGCCACAGGAACGCCTTTTTCAAAGTCTATTTCGACATAGGTGACCTCATCCGGTGCCTTTTCCGGTGGAACGCTCAAAACATGTATACTGTCATAGTGTTCGTTCCATGGGTTCTCAAGTTCGCCACCTTCATGGCTTATATGCCATATGTTCTCATCCCTTGAGTAAATTTTGGCGGTTGATTGACTGATCGGAATATCGTGATCCTTGGAATATTCAATGAGATCTTCCCTGGATTGAAATTCCCACGCATCCATTCGCCATGGAGCAATAATCTTAATCGACGGATCAAGTGCGTGAACGGCAGTTTCAAATCTCACCTGATCGTTGCCCTTGCCTGTACATCCGTGGGCGATGTAAAATGCACCCTCCTCTTTTGCTATTTCAACAAGTTTTTGTGCCATTAGAGGTCTTGCCATTGATGTTCCCAGGAGATAGTTCTCGTATGTTGCTCCGGCCTTTAATGTAGGCCAAATATAGTCGGTTATAAATTCTTCCCGAATATCAACGGTAATCGCCTTTATTGCACCCGTTGCAAGAGCCTTTTTTTCGATTGCATCAAAATCTTCCTTCTGACCGGCATTACAACACACTGCGATAACTTCATAGTCGTAATTTTCCTTTAGCCATTTCATGATTACGGAAGTATCGAGTCCCCCTGAATAAGCCAGTACTACTTTTTCTTTACTCATTGTTTTACCCTCCTTTTGTTATGCTTCTATACTATATTTTATCGTATTTTTTACTATCCCTATCCTTACTCATGTTCCTATTACCACTGCACCATTTACTTTATTCCCAGCTGAATAAATCTTTCTAAATCAGACAAAAGAATCTTTTGTAATCTGCATTTACCAATGGATTCAGGAATTACCATAGATATCGAATCGGCACTGATTTTTTTATCATTTTTAGCATATTTGTATAGTTGTTCTGCGGAATAGGGAAGGTTTAAGTCAAAGCCACACTTTGTCAAAACCTCTGTCAGATATTCACTTGCATCGTATCCGGTGAGTCCCATTTTAAAAGCTGCTTTTGATTCAACCACCATTCCCATGGCGACTGCTCTGCCGTGGGATATTCTGTAGGAACTCAGTTTTTCTATACCGTGGCCTATGGTATGACCGAAGTTCAGGAGCTGACGCATTCCAATATCCCGCTCGTCCGCCTCTACCACTGATTTTTTTATGGAAACACATCTTTCGATTACTTTACCGTAATCTTTGGCTAAAACTCTGTCTATTAGAGAGCTTTCCATGATCATTCCACTTTTAATGGCTTCAGCAACTCCGTCCAGAAGAAAAGCTTCTTCCATACTGTCAAAAGTTTTGTAGTCACATATTACCATAGAAGGCTGCCAAAATGCTCCTGCCAGATTTTTTCCCGAAAGAAGATTAACGGCAGTTTTTCCGCCCACTGATGAATCCACTGCAGCAAGGTATGTGGTAGGGATTTGGATATATCTGATTCCTCGAAGATATGTGGCAGCTGCAAAGCCGGACAAATCACCTACAACGCCTCCACCCAGTGCAATGATAATATCTGAACGGGAAAAGGCTTTTTCTGCAAGGGATTCCAAAACATTTGCATAAGTTGCTATACTCTTGGAATATTCACCCTCCGGAAAAACAATTTTATGTGTTTCAAAACCATTTTCTTCTAATGATGATGATAAAATTTTGGAATACAGTTTGTTTACCTTGCTATCTGTAATTATGCAGACACGACAAGGATTTACACACTCTTTAATATACTTACCGGATTGATCCAGAATTCCTTTTCCTATGAGAATATCATAAGGCCTTTCAGTTGTTACAGCAAAACGCTCCATTTTTCAATCTCCCCATAACTCTTCTTTAAACTAACACATAGCTGTGCTATAATGCCATTTATTATTAAATCTGATTCTAACACAAAAATTTACCATTTGCAAAAGTGTATATATATATGAAAAGAATGAAGAAAATATTTATTTTGTTCTGCTTGCTTGCAGCAATTATCATTGCTTTGACCTACGGCATAAACAGACATATTATCAATACGGAAAAAAAGAATATTGTGGCTAAGGTGACTACTAATGAAAATATCCTTGAGAAAACTGAGATTGACCAATCTAAAAATTTCAAAGGAGATTGTATCATGGTGTTGGGTTGCGGAATAAAGGATAGAGAAACTCCTTCACCTATGCTTAAGGATAGGCTTGATGTCGCTATTTTGCTTTATAGAAATGGAGCAGCACCTAAAATTTTAATGACCGGAGATAACGGCACAGTTTCTCATAACGAAATCCATGTTATGCTTAACTACGCACTGAAACAGGGGATTCCCAAAAAAGATATTTTCTGTGACCATGCGGGATTTTCCACATACGAGTCCATGTATAGAGGAAAAAGTATTTTTAAGATTGATAAAATGATTGTCATTACACAGACCTATCATATGTACAGATCTCTCTACATTGCGGATAAGCTTGGAATTAAGGCTATAGGTGTTTCCGCAGACCAAGAACAATATTCAGGGAAATTTGGAAGAGAGAGCAGAGAGATTTTTGCGAGAGTAAAAGATTATTTTCAGAGTTTTTACAAACCGAAACCGACATTTGGAGGGGAAGAAATTCCGATTACAGGCAGTGGAGTTTCCAGCCATGGAGAGTAAACTTAAATTATAACAAAGGGTAAGTTTAAACAGAATGATTAGGTTCTATACGAAATATTGTTGATGAAGATACAATAATTAAGAAACTCTAGAATCACCAAAAACTACTAAAAACCACCGGTGCATCCGGATTGACCCTGTAATGATCAGACTTTTAATCTGACTTTCAGGAATCATTTCATTTTGATGCCGATGGTTTTTAAATATTGTTATGTAATTTTTATGTTATAGATTATGTTTGGAAATCAGTTCTTCCTTTGGAAAAGCACCTAAAAGCTTCGACTTAAGCTCTCCGCCTTCAATTACCATTGTAACGGGTATACTCATAACGCCGAACTTGGCAGCCAGCTCAGGTTCATTGTCTATATTGATTGTACCGAACTTAGCCTTATCTGAGTATTCTCCTGAAAGTTCTTCAACTGTAGGCATCAGCTGTTTGCAGTATCCGCACCATGGAGCCCAAAAGTCCAGAAATACCGGTTTGTCTGAATTCATAACTTCCTGTTCAAAGTTGTTTTTTGTAATTTCAATCATTTTAATTTCCTCTTTTCTTAATATCCTATAAAAGGTTATTTTTTTATTGCGACACGAATGGTGTCTTCTATGTTTTTGATAGTATTACTGATTTCTTTTCTGCTTAGACCATCCGTTTCGACTGCAGGGTGAATAGTAACTGTCACATGAGCATCCTTTTGGTAATAACCCTTTTCTTCAAGAAGATGGTAAGTTCCATTGATTGTAATTGGCACTATTGCAGCTTTTGCCATCGTTGCCAGTTTGAAACTTCCGGGTTTAAAGTCAGCCATTTCAGGTCCTTTACTTCTGGTTCCCTCCGGAAAAATGACTAAATTATATCCATCCTTAATCTGTTTTGCACCCTGAGACAGCGACTTGAGAGCCTCTTTTGCATTTCCTCTGTGGAGAAACAGACCGTGTATTGTTGTAATCCATTTCCCAAATAAAGGTAATTTTGCTAAAGTGTCCTTTGCGATAAATCCAAGCTGCTTTCCCTGTAGTGCCTTAAATAATACTATAATATCTCCATACCCTTGATGATTAGAAATAAACACAAGACCATCCTTTTCCGGAATATTTTCACGACCAAAGACTTCCACATGCATACAAAGTTTTTCTATCGTGTCTTCTGCCCATTGATAGGTATATAAGGCAATAAGTTCTTTTTCAAGGTTTGTATTGCCTGCTTTTGCAGCTTCCTGAATAGGTTTGATTCGACTGTTGAAAGTTCTTATAGATTTATATATTTTGAAAATAGCAGGTATATTTTGAAGCTTTCCCATTGTTTTCTCCTCTACTGAAATTTAAGATAGTAAAAAGGTATCATATATGAGGAGGTTAGTCAATTTTTCAGTTTGATAATTAAAAATTTTGGTGTATAATGCTATCAAGAATGATTTTTGAAATGATTCAAAGTCCGGAACTAAAAGGTATTGAACCGATGTTTCGCAGCGAATCAGGGGTGAAGCAGCAAGGAGGGAACTATGAAATTAATTAATTTGAGTTATGTGCCCGGAGTAGAAATTAAGGCATTAGGATTGGTGAAGGGAAATACTGTTCAGTCAAAGCATATCGGAAAAGATATAGGTGCAGGCTTTAAGACTATTGTAGGTGGTGAAATTTCAGGATATACAGACATGCTGAGGGAAGCCAGACAGGTGGCTACACAGAGAATGGTCGATGAAGCGGAGTCTTTGGGTGCTGACGCAGTAATCAATGTCAGATTTGCATCATCTGCTATTATGCAGGGTGCTGCGGAGGTTATTGCTTATGGAACGGCAGTTAGATTTGTTAAGTAGGAAAACCTTAAATAGAAATAGTGTTGTTTTAAGATTAGCTGTTAGTGCTTTTGCGCTAACAGCATTTTGTATAATCGCATATAAGGTTTCATTGGGCAATACGGAAACTTTTGATAGGAAAGTAAGCGAGATTGTTTATTCCTTTAGAAACAGTTTTACTAAAAGTATTTTTGTGCCGTGGACTTATCTTGGGAATGCCGTCATAGTAATATCGGCAATAGGCATTGTGACTGTGATTCCAAAGACAAGATGGTCTATTGGGGTTCCTACGGCACTGACAGGCACAGTGACATTTGCTCTGTATAAATTTTTAAAATACAGCTTTGCAAGACCCAGACCGGAGGAAGTTTTTCATTTAATTCAACAGGGAGGTTTTTCCTTTCCCAGCGGTCATTCCATGAATGGCTTATTCTGCTATGGAATGATAATTTTTCTTATCAGAAGAAATTGCAGTGATAAAACTACAGCTAACTGTTTGACGGCAATGGGCAGTATTATGATTATGGGGATTGGCTTTAGCAGGATTTTTGTCGGGGTACACTATCCGACTGATGTAGCAGGAGGTTTTTTATTGGGACTGGCATGTTTAATGCCGGCAACTTTGGGAATAGATAAGGTGCATTATAATTTCAGAAAATAATATTCAGTAAAAGTATCTTGTGAAAGGAGAGAATTATGAGTAAATATGTATGTGGTGCATGTGGATGGGAATATGATCCGGCAGTAGGCGATCCGGATAACGGAATCGCTCCGGGAACGGCATTTGAAAAACTTCCGGATGATTTTGAATGTCCACTTTGCGGAATGGGTAAAGGCGTTTTTGAAGAAAAATAAGAAGGAGAATTGAAATGAGCGCAGTTTTTAAATTGACTTATGGTCTTTTCATTCTTTCAGCAAAGGATGGAGATAAGGATAACGCATGTATCATAAATACGGGAATGCGGTTTTTTCCGTAAAAGTAAATAAGACTGTGGATGTTGGTTCGCATACGATTTTCATTGGAAACGTTACGGAGCAGAAAGTGCTTTCAGAAGTTCCATCAGCTTCATACCGGTATTATTTCGATCATATTAAGCCAAAGCCGGAAGCAAAGAAAAAGGGTTATGTGTGCAAAATTTGTGGATATGTTTATGAGGAGGATGTACTTCCGGAGGACTTTGTATGCCCGTTATGTAAGCATGGTGCAATTGATTTTGAGCCACTGTAAAAATTAAGGCGGTCATGTCAGCCAGCCGAAAATAAAGAAAGATAATATTGGGGCTGTAGAAGAACAGGCATGATTGGAAAGATTTATAGATGAAACTTTCCAATCATGCCTGCTTTTTTCGGAAAATAAATTATTTCTTTGAACTCATTTTGCTGTAGTATATTTTTTTGCCCTTTTTCTTCCAAGCCTTAATCGTAACCTTCCCTATTCCTATTTTTTTCTTTTTGATTTTTACATAGCAAGGGAGTTTTTTTACGGTTTTTACTTTCTTTCCTCTGACATATATATAACAGCCTTTAGCATTTTTAGCCTTTCCGATTTTCACTATTATATAGTTTTTATTTACTCTCTTTACACTGAACTTAGGAAGAGAGACTTTGATACTTTTTTTGCCGGTTTTAGGTTTGAGGATGTTCTTACCGGCTTTTCCCGTATAAACCTTTACCAATGCGTTTCCGAATTGAGGGTTGGACTGACTATTGGAAAGGTATTTCATATCACACCATTTTCCTTTGTTTATGCCCGGTGTCTTGATGAAGCTCTGACCTTTCTGCACATCCAAAATCGTTGTAACTGCAAAAGGATAGACGTCTTTTTTTACCTCACAAGGCAGATAATACATTACCTTTCCTTTATACTTATAACTTGTTTTTACAGACACAAAGACTTTTTGACCTGCCTTTAACTTTATGGATTTTGACAGTTTGAGCTTGTGAAAGCCTGCATAGGACGTACCGAAGTTTTGAGAATATATTTTTTTACCTAGGTTTCCTTTCTTTGCTTCCTTTGCGTTTCTGGTATAGACAGTAGCCTTAATTTTGCAGTTTGCCACAGGAGTATAGGTAGCCAAGGTATTTATCCACTCGCTTTTCCTTGCCTTGTAACAGTTAGCAGCTTCCAGGGAACGATTTCCTGAATATAAACTATCGCCTGTTCCTATACCGTCATATTGATAAATGTTTCGCTCTTTCGCCTTTTTAGTACTTCCATGATAAGATGAAAAATTACACAAAGTCTTGTCATAATAGGAAATATACATATATCCATTATTTCCAAAACTCTCTCCCCAACTGTTCTTAACAATCCAACCACCCGGTCTTATAGGCTTATTTCCACTTCCGTCATTGAATTTTTCCGGAGATATTGTGTCATCCCAGCCTACTATGGTTATGGCATGGTTTGCGAAAGCACTGCCTTTATAACAGTAGTAAGCGTTATATTGCTTATTGAAGAAAGGTCCTTCATTATCAGAGTATCTGTCATAATGATGATATGCAGCGTACAAAGCTCCGTGTTGCTGTATAGCCTTTTTTATATGGGGAATTGCCCCATATGCATAATCCTTAAAGACTTTGGAGTTACCGACAATGGCAGATTGAGCTACTGCCGGCAGATAATCTACATTTTCCAAATCTATTTTAGACATCGTTCTGGGTGCTCCATCTTCTGCATCTGCACCTTTCATCATATTTTTAACAGGATTATACGGACAATCCTGTTCATATACTGCTCCGTATCTTCTGGCTAAGGCAAAAACCGCAGTATCCAGTAACCCGCCTCTGTTATAAATATCGGGTTCATAAAGATATTTTCTGGAATCATTACCCGCATATTTGCTCTTATCCTTTTCTTTCTTTTCTACGCATTCGTAAGCATACCATGACAAATGCCGTTCTGAAAGATCGATATGTCGGTTTGCAACTTTTTTCTTTATTAAGTTGGATTCTACAGATGCCAGTGCAGCATGGGCCCAACAGGTCCCGTAATCACCTTGATCCTTTACCGATGTAACCAGACCTTTGTCCTTAAGATTGTAGTAGGAAGGTACTGATGCTTTTTGTGTCACCGGTATGTTTGCATTTAATAATTCAGGATCGTGGTATGAAAAAAACTTTTCGCCATTTTTGTAAACCATGTCTCCCAGCGGTTTAAAATAGTTTCCAAGGTCGTTATTCTTAGAGTTATCGGAAGTTCCGTAAATAAAGTTTTGTCCCGTAAGTAAAATCCCTGCTGCGAGAATTATTCCGATTTTCCAAACCGCAATCCTGATTTTGTTCATAATAGTTACCCTCTCATAATTACTTTATTTTTAACTTTACACGACTGTAGGTTCCATAAACGAACCTATTTTTGATTTTTTTGTAGGTACAAATCTGAAACCTATATACACAGCCTTTTTTTAATTTTTTAATACTATACTTAGAAATAGAATTTTTGCCTATTTTTAAAGTGATAGTTTTTTTCTTAGATACCTCATTATACATTAAAAGATAGCCCTGTGCACGAAAATTTTTCTTCCAACTGATTTTTGCGGTATTTCCGGTTATTTTGACAGTAAAGTTTTTAACATTAAGAGATTTGGCAGCAATAATTTTTTTTGTAATTTCCAGCTCCTTTTTAGCTTTATCTCTTTCTTTGACGGCTTTGTCCTTTTCACTTATAGCTTTATTCTTTTCTTCAATCGCTTTATGCTTTTCATTTGTCGCCTTATTTTTTTCTTCAATCGCTTTATTTTTTTCGCTTATTGCTTTGTCTCTTTCCTCAATGGTTTTATTCAGAGCAGTTGTTGCTTGTTCAAATTTTTCTTTAAGGGTTTCCATTGCCGTAACCAGAGAACTGTATTTTTCCGTTATTTTTGCAAGTTTGTCCTCGTATTCCTTTATTTCTTTTTTCAATGCTTCTACTTGTTTTTGCAATGCTTCAATTTGCTCCTCAAAGCCGGATGATTTTTTCTCCCAAACCGCATAACAAACCATATATGACGATACATAGGTGTTTTTGTCAACATCAGCTGCCTGAGAGTCAGGACTTTTGCTCCATCCTTTAAACTCAAATCCCTCTTTTTCGGGAATTTTCACAGGCATTTGATTTCCTATTTTACCGATGACCTTAATATTTTCGATTTCACCTTTACCTCCGTTGGGGGCAAAAAAGACGGGTTTTGGTACAGCTGTTTCAGAGCTTTCCCACACCGGCCAAACATCAGTGTCCTTAGTAAAAACCGTTCCCGGTGTTACATTGGAAGTCTGCTGATTCTTTGCAGTACTCCAGCCTACTTGATCGTATACAACATCTTCGTAATTTTCTTCCACAGTTTTAGACAACCCCTTTGCGGGGAATTTTAAATCCACGCATTCTCCGGATTTAATCTTTACAACGGTATCACCGCCGCCGGCACCGTCTTTTTTAAAAGTAACGGTAATTTCGCCGGGCGTATTATCATCAGCTGATACATACACAGTTTTCATACTCAATGATGAGGTCAGTATAAGGCTGAGAAGCAAGACAAAAGCACAAATGGATTGTTTTGTACTATTTAAGCCTATTATATTTGTAATTTTATTCATTATTTCATCACCACCTGAAATCAAGAAAATATTTTTTAAAATTTATATATACCTCTTTGGAGATTCCTACAAAGAATTCCGGTCACACTTATTTAGCTTTAGCACGAATTTTCACAGCTTTTCCATAATAACCATTGCTTCCTTGAGGGATTATCGTCACATCCAGCTTCTTTCCACGCTTTAGATTAAGGATAATTTTTATATATTTTCCTTTAGCTTTTATAATTTTATATTTTTTACCATTCTTTAAAATTTTATATTTTTTTGCAAAAGGGACATTTTTCCATTTGAAAATCACTTTGCCTTTTTTTGATATTTTCTCAATTCTAGGAGTTTTAACGACAAAATATACTTCACCTTTTTTGCTGAGCCTGGAAATCAGATTCTGATGTTTGATATGTTTAAGATCACTCTTTTTTATTCTATACTTCTTGGAAGAGTAAATATCTTTTTTGCTTCCAAGCAACTTGCAGTTCGGATTGTATATTGAAATTTTACTACCTGAAACAAGGGAACTGCTCACTCCTAATTTAGCCAGTTTAATAGGAGTTTCAATGAAAACTTTACCTCCTACATGGGTTAAGATTCCATTTTTATTTCTTTTTAGCAAGCCGTTGGGTGCAAAATTTTTATACACCTTGCCTCCTGTAAAATACATATCTCCACGCTGTATGTTGATCAGAGCTCCCTTTACGGATTTATTATTTTTAATTTCTCCTGCCTGCATATATATGCTTGCCAGTCTGTGGTTGTTGTGAATCACGGAGTTTTCCTTGCTGCTGTTATTTTTTAGTGTAGCACCTTCTCTTATTTTAACAGCAAAATCTTTTTTACTGCTGTTGTTAGGAATGGTTATCATCGGCATACAAATCCCGGCTTTCTGCATATTCCCATCTACTGTAATATTTCTTAATGTCAATCCGCCGCCGTTGACTGTTATCATAGATGCTTTCAGCTTTTCGTGGCGTTTGAGGATTACATTTTTATCGGTGGTTTGTTCGCCTATTACAGTAAATTTGTCTACTTCGATACTACTCATGAGCCAAATTGTCACATTTTTTTTCTTTCCTGTCAGAGCGATGGCTTGTTCATATGTTTTTACCGCTTCTTTAGGAGAAAATCCGAATGATGTGTCATCTCCGTTTTTCGGATCAAGATATACTTTATCTAAATCCTGCATATCATAAGGGTCTGATTCTAATGCCTCTGAAATGGCTTCCTGAACCCTTTGACATATATTTTCATGTCCCGAAATATAGGGTCTTTCCAAGGTATAGTATTGCAAAATTCCATCAATATATGTGTTGGCGAATCCAAGTTCTATGAGATTTTCCTTATGTTTGACTATTTTGATGTCGTTAATTTTGTTTTCCTTTACAAATACTCTGACTTTTATAGGTTCTCCCGAAACATTTTTGCCGGATGAACCTGTATAAACTCCGTTTTTCAAGTTTTCAGGAAATTGCTTAGCCATAACTATGACTCTGCAATTTGCAGTTTTGCCTGCCTTGTTTGTAACTCGGACAAATGTATTTCCTATCTTTTTTCCGGTTACATTTCCCTGCTGATCTACTTCAGCGATTTTATCATCATCGCTATTCCATTGGAAGGTTTCTCCTTGAACAGCGGGAATGGACTGGGCACTAAGACTTGCCTTTTCTCCAACGCGGATGCGAATTAAGTTCGGATTCACTTTTATACCATCTTCTGCTGAAGGAACGAATAGAACTCTGTTTCCCGAGTCCTGTAAAATAGCCATCAATCCGTCATCATTAAAAATATGATTTACATCTGAGGCAGTGATTTTATATGGTTGTCCTTTTTCTTCTTCAGAACCTCCTTCTATAATGCCGTCGTCTGTGGCGAAATTAACTTCACCTGTAAGTTCACCTATAATCTTTGCTTTTTTGCATTTTATATTGCGAATTTTATCACTGTCTTTATTGTCTTTTACTGTGATATTTCCCTTCAGGAGAACTGTGTTTTCATCTTTTAAGTCTATGCCGGGAGCCTTTCCACGATTGTTTTCGATGCTTCCGCCCTTTAAGACGAGAGTTTTGTTCCAGTAATGACCTTTATCACTTATCCCTCCGCTTCCTTCGTCAGATGTGTTATTTACAATACTTCCACCTTCCATCTTGAAAATCTGATATGAGCCTGCTATTCCGCCACCGCGATATTGGGCATGGTTTTTATGAATCTTGCCCCCTTTCATTATCAGCCCTTTGCCGAAGGAGCCTATGTTTACAACTCCGCCTCCGCTTCCTGAGTCATTTCCCTCTCCTTTAAGTGCCTTATTTTCAGTTATTTCACCATTGATGAGTTCCACGGTGGATTCTGTGCAAATTCCGCCACCTCTTGCGTATGTTACATTATTTTTTATAACACCGCCGTCTATTTTTACAGTGGAATCCTGACTTGCATAAATACCGGCTCCCGGTTCTGTTGCAACATTGTTTTGCAAAATCGCACCTTTACCTAAAGTTAAAACACCTTTAGAATTTTCAAAAGGGGCAACGCTGATTAGTTGTCCTTTGTTTTTAGTTCCCTTGTGTCCATCGACTACAAAATTTTCAATGAGCATTTCACCCTGAACTTCTATCATGTTCTTAATCATACCGGGCTGGCGTTCCAGAATTAAAGGTGCATCTTTCTCGGATTTCAGAGAAACTTTTTCCCCTTTTTTCACCTTCCACTTCGTTACTAAAACAATTTTTCCTCCATCAGGTAAAAGTTTTTTTGCAGCATCGAAGGTTTTGACCCCATGAGCTGCATCCTTGCCTTTATCACTGTCTTTTCCGTTGTATGGATTGAAGTATACCTGCTTTTCTCCGTCAGGGCTTGCAGTCAGAGAATTTGAAACGGCTTGAGCAATGCCTTTTCCATCCTGAATACATTGATTTTTAGGAATAGGCTGCATATCCTTAATCAAATCTTTGATAATATCTTTGACTTCTTCCTCTGAAATGTTCGGATTCTGGGTGTTTAAAATCTTATCAATGATGAGTTTTGCTGTTTTTTCAAAATTCAGAAGTTGTTGATCACCGTTTAATTCTCTGTGTACCAGCACTTCTATTGACTTGATTTTATTTTCTGCAATATTTGTACGCACGATTACATTTCCGGCAGAGGATGCATCAAAGCCTGCCCCCTGTCCTTCATAGCTTCCTGTATCAGGTATTGTCACTTTGGAAATATGGGAATTCCTTTTCTTTTCCAAAGCCGATGCCTGCTCTGTAATACTCAAAGCCGATACTATAACAATCATCAAGATTGCTATACTTAACATAAAGATAATCCTTGATTTTTTACTGCACATAGTTATATACATTCCTTTCTCAAATATGCCTCTCTGAATACTAATCATAATGTTGTTGAAAGCGTAAAAAGAGGTATATTTATCTTTTAGATAGCACCGGTGTCAACGGCACAAGTTAAGCCTACTAACCTAAGTTAGACACACTTAACTATACTCGACAGCATTACCCTTGTCAACAGTAAAAATATAAGCTGTTGTTATTCTGATCTATGATTGTCACATATGTTTGACAATCATAGACCACACAAAGATATAAAGGAAATTGCATCTTGACTTTTTTAGATAACTAAGTTATCATGATGGCTATAGTATATGCAAACAACATGGAAGCATATAAGTTGAAAGAAAGCTGGGGTGAAATGGGATGCCTGATATAAAAGGCTACGAGTTTACACATGAAAAAATTATAGAGAGCGGAAAACTTAATTTCTTGAATGACGGTTATGAGCGTTCAAATTTAAGAAAAATATGTAAGGATGCAGGTGTTACAACCGGTGCATTTTATAGACATTTCGATGATAAAGAAGATTTATTTATCAGTTTAGTTGAGCCTTTAGTAAAGGAACTTTTGGGTTTTTACAATAAATTTGAGGAAGAATCTTTTCAAGATATAGAAAAAAATTGCGGACAAGATTTAGCGGAAATTAATATTGATGGATCAATTGAATCGGCATTATATATGTTTAGCAAGAAAGAATTATTCAACCTTTTGATATACAAGTCATATGGAACGAAATATGAAAATTTTATAGAGCTCCTTGTAGAGAAGGAAGATATAAACAGACAAAAAGCATTACAAATAATTTCAAAGAAAAAGAATATAAAAGTTGAAATCCCCAAAGAAGCAATGCATTTGTTGAACCATGCTTTTATAAATGCTTTGTGTGAGATTGTAATTCATTCTCAAACTGAAGAAGAAGTTAAAACAAATACACGAATTGTTTCAAAGTTTTTTTATGATGGATGGAAGAAACTAAGAGGTTTTTAGTATAAAAGGGCAAATGCTTTTGAGCCCTTATTTTTTCGAAATTGAGATAACTAAGTTAGCTAACAAAGTTATTTTATTATGGAGGTGTTAAATCATGAAAGAAAAAAATCCTGCTGTAATATTGTGGGAGCTTGCACATAAGGAGCATTCAAAATTAAAAACATCAGTATTTATAGCAACTATCGGTGTTATTGCCGGAATTGTTCCATACATTGCTGCAAGCCGTATTTTAGTCGATTTAGTAAATGGCAATGGAGATTTCAAGACTTACTTTTTATGGTTAGGGATAGCCTTGTCATCCTATATCTTAAAATCAGTTCTATATTCTATAGCTTTATCTGTATCTCATAAAGCGACTTTTAGTGTATTGAAAGATATTCGTTTGAGGATGCTTGATAAACTTCCAAAGATGCCGTTAGGGGAAATAATCTCTGTTCCAAGCGGAAACTTTAAACAGATTATGGTGGATCAGGTGGAAAGTATGGAGAAACCTCTTGCTCACCTGTTACCTGAAATGTCATCGAATCTCTTGGGCTCTTTGAGTATATTTATCTATTTATTGTTTCTTGATTGGAGAATGGCACTATTATCATTGGTGTCAATTCCTGTTGGAATGCTTTTTATGGGGCTGGTAATGAAAAATTATGCCGTTCAATATGAGGGTTCTGTAAAAGTAAATCGGGATATGAACTCTGCAATCGTTGAGTATGTCAACGGAATAGAAGTAATAAAAACATTCAATCAGGATAAGAGGTCGTATGCAAAGTATAAAGACAAGGTCATTGCAAATGCGAGATATTTTTATGAATGGATGAAGAGCTGTCAGTTACCTGTGTCTTTATCTAAAAATATATCACCGACTACGATGATAACAGTGCTTCCGATTGGCTGGTATTTCTACACTCATGGCAGTTTAAGTGCAGAAGTATTTATATCTGTTATCATCCTATCTCTAGGTATTGCAGGACCGTTACTTGAGACAATGAATTTTGTTGATGGTCTTGCAAAGATAGGAACTATTGCAAATTCTATTAACTTAATATTAGAAGGTAAGGAACAAAATCATTCCGGCAAAGATGTGATGATTCAGCAATATGACATTGAACTGCAAGATGTACAGTTTGGATATGAAGAAGAAAAAGAAATTCTTCATGGAGTATCGCTGAATATAAATGAGGGAATAACGACTGCCTTTGTCGGTCCGAGCGGCAGCGGTAAGTCAACTTTAGCAAAATTGATAGCCGGATATTGGGATATAACTGAAGGAAAAATAAAAATCGGAGGATATGATATTAAGGATATTCCGCTAAAGCAATTATATAGTATGACTGCCTTTGTTTCTCAGGACAATTTTTTGTTTAACGAAAGTATTAGAGAAAATATCAGAATGGGCAATCCAAGTGCAAGTGATGAAGAAGTTGAAGATATTGCAAGGAAGTCTGGTTGCCACGATTTTATTATGAAAATGGAGCATGGTTACGATACAGTTGTCGGAAGTAGCGGAAGTCATATTTCCGGAGGGGAAAGACAGAGAATATCCATAGCAAGAGCAATGCTGAAAGATTCTCCGATAGTCATACTTGATGAAGCCACATCATATATAGACCCTGAAAATGAAGTGATTATTAAAAAGGCTTTATCAAAATTGGTACAAAATAAAACTGTCATTATTATTGTACATAGGTTATCAACTATAACAGATGCAGAGCAGATTTTCCTGATTGAGAAAGGAGAGCTTGTTTCACATGGTAAGCATAAAGAACTTATAAAAGACTCTAAGTTATATCAAAAGATGTGGAACGCTCATATTGGAGTAAAGGATGGTGAAGTAGAATGCTAAGTGCTTTAAAAAAGATTTTGGATTTCTCAGGTTATGAGAAGAAAAATGTATACCATTCTATATGGGTAAGCTTTTTATTTGCAATTTTTTATATGCTACAAATCAGTGCAGTTTACTTTATAGTAAAAGCTATTACCGAAGAAGATATGAGTATGACTCCGGCGTGGACTGCTTTAATACTTCTTGTTGTAAGTGTAGTTGGAAGAAGTATTACAAATTATTATTCGCAGTTACAACAATGCCATGCGAGTTATTTTATGGTGGCGAATAAAAGAGTGGAAATAGGTGAAATGCTTAAAAAAATACCTATGGGCTTCTTTAATAAAAATAATATTGGTGAAGTTGTAGGAATTTCTACAACGGTTTTGGAAGATGTAGAAAACACAGCGGCAATGGTTATGGTAAATACATTATCCGGCTTTATAAACACGATAGTTTTTACAATAATGATTTTGGCTTTTGAATGGAAAGTAGGTCTTATTGTTATGATTGGCTGCATATTATACTTATTAATTCTTTCAAAAATGGAAAATAAATCAAGAAGCGTTCTTCCTAAACGACAAGTGGCATCGGCAAAATTAGTTGACGCTATTTTAGAACAGATTGGCGGAATGGCTGTTATAAAAGCATTTAATTTAACCGGCAAAGGAGATGAAAAAGTCAGAAGTGCTATTGAGAATACCAGAAAAACAAATCTTGATTGTGAAAAGCTGTTTACACCTTATACGATTTTGCAAAATATTCTCTTGGATTTGTTTAGCATTTTAATAATAGGTGCAGGTATTTTCTTCTATCATAGAGGAGAACTTTCGTTCCTAAATACAGTTATGACGATTATAATTTCATTTCTTGCTTTTTCACAAATTAAATTGGCAGGAAGTGCAACAACTGCTCTCAGAGTTGTCAGTGGCTCTATAGAACAAACTGGGAAATTAGAAGAATTTCCACAGATGGATATTGAAGGAAAGGAAATAAAACCGAATAATTTTGATATTTCTTTTGAGAATGTGGAGTTTTCATATTCAAATAAAAAAATTCTTAATGATATATCTATTGAGATACCTCAGAACCAAATGACTGCAATAGTTGGACCGTCTGGAGCCGGAAAAACTACGTTTTGTAACTTAATCGCAAGATTTTGGGATATAGATAAAGGAAAAATCAGTTTAGGCGGTCATGATATAAAAGAATACTCATTAGAATCATTGATGAGACAAATCAGTATGGTTTTCCAAAATGTGTATTTGTTCCAAGACACAGTAGAAAATAATATAAAATTTGCTAAGCCCGATGCCACACATGAGGAAGTTGTTGAAGCTGCCCAAAAGGCTTGTTGTCATGACTTTATTATGAGCCTTCCTGAGCAATATGAAACAGTTATAGGAGAAGGAGGTACAAATTTATCCGGAGGAGAAAGGCAAAGAATATCCATAGCAAGAGCGATGATAAAAAATGCACCAATTATTATTTTTGATGAAGCTACTGCGAATATAGACCCTGAAAATGAAGATAAATTGCAGGTTGCTATGGAAGAACTTACAAGAAATAAAACAGTCATAATGATTGCACATAGATTGAAAACAATAAAAAATGCAAATCAAATTCTTGTTTTAGCAAATGGAAAAATAACACAGAGAGGCACACACGAAGAGCTGATCCAAACAAATGGTATTTATAAGAATTTTGTTGAAGCAAGACAAATAGCGGTTAATTGGAAACTGTCATAAGTAAAAAATGTTTTGTACCATAATGGTTCAAATATAAATTGTGTAGCTTTTTATGCTACTGAAATACAAGGGAGGATTAAAAAATGAAAAAAGGCTTATCAGCAAAAGATTTAATCAATGTAGGAATTTATACGGCTATTTACTTAGTTATATTTTTTGTGGTAGGGATGATGAATGCAATTCCAATCTTATACCCTGCCATATATTTGCTCATTCCAATTATTACAGGAATACCTTTTATGCTGTTTCTAACTAAAATAGAAAAATTCGGGATGATTACGATTATGTCGATTATTATCGGTGTGTTTTGGTATTTGATGGGATATACATGGTTAGCATTAGTAGGATATATTCCATTTGGCATTATCAGTGATCTGGTTATGAAATCAGGTGGTTTTAAAAGTTTCAAAAAGAATGTTATTGGATTCTGGCTGTTTTCTTGTGGAATGATTGGTTGTCAAATGCCGATGTGGGTAATGGCAGAGACCTATATGGAAGGTATTAAGCAGCAAATGGGAGAACAGTATGCAACAGAACTTGCAAAATATATGCCATCATGGATGGGAATTGCAGCAATTGGAATCATTTTAATCGGTTCAATTATCGGTGCTAATTTGGGAAGGAAGATGCTTAAAAAACATTTTGAAAGGGCAGGTATTATTTAATGAAAGAGTATGAGGTATATAAACCAATTAAACCCAAAGGCTTTTTCTTGGATCCTCGTACTAAAATTCTATTTATGACATTTATTACAACCATAATGTCTGTTGGATATAAGGATATTTTAATTAGCCTTATATCCGCCATTGTGGCAATAGCATTACTATTGTCCAACAAGCAGGTTAAGATAGCTCTCATTTATGGAGGGCTATTTATCTTGGCTGTTATGGCACACTTTACGAAAGATATGTATACTTTACCTACTCTTATAAATACAATTTCCGTTTTGTTGAATGCCCTAATTTTAAGATTGTTTCCAATTTTTATGTTGGGATATTATGTCGTAATGTCTACAAAAACGAGTGAATTTATAGCAGCCATGGTAAAGTGGAAAATTCCAAATGCGTTTATTATTCCAACGGCAGTTGCATTCAGATTCATTCCGACATTGCAAGAAGAACACAACTCCATTAAAACTGCTATGAAAATGAGAGGGATTAGCTTTAAAAATAAAAGAGCGTGGAAAAATCCCGGTTTGTACTTGGAATATGTAACCATACCTTTAATCGTTTCCATTGCAAAAATAGGTGATGAATTGTCAGCAGCGGCAATAAGCAGAGGATTAGGAGGATTAAGAAAGAGAACCAGTGTGGTAAAAGTAAGTTTTTCTCCATATGATGTGCTTATTTTATGCATGTCAATCGCCCTTGTAGGATTGTTTTTATATAGGAGGAGATGAGGATTGATTGAATTTAAAGATGTGTCGTTTACTTACGATAGTGGTGACAGGAATGCCGGAATTTATAATGTTGACTTAAAAATCAATGATGGAGAGGTAGTTGTATTTTGTGGTGAATCCGGTTGTGGAAAAACTACAATAAGCAGATTGATAAATGGGCTAATTCCCGGATATTATACGGGAATCTTGACTGGAGAAGTTACAGTACATGGATATAAAGTTTCTGAAAATCCAATTGATGAATTAAGTCGATATGTAGGTTCGGTATTTCAGAATCCGAGAACTCAATTTTTCAATGTAGATTCTACAAGTGAAATTGCATTTGCCTGTGAAAATTTTGGGATTCCAAGAGAAGAAATTTGCAAAAGAATTGGTAAGGTAACAAAAGAATTAGATATAAAAAACTTACTTGATAGAAGTTTGTTTTCAATGTCGGGAGGTGAAAAGCAAAAAATAGCTTGTGCTTCTGCTGCTGCCATGGAACCTGAGATTTATGTATTGGATGAACCATCTTCTAATTTAGATATTCAAACTATAGGAATGCTAAAAAACATTATAAAGAAATGGAAAGAAAAAAAGGCAACTGTAGTTATTGCAGAACATAGGTTACAATATTTAATAGATATTGCAGATAGATTTATCTATATGAAAGATGGAAAAGTTCACAGCGTATTTTCTTGTACTGAGTTCAAAGAATTACCTAATAGCATTTTAAATGATATGGGATTAAGGAGTATACACCCTGTTGATACCAATAACATTGTGAAAAATATAGAATCTAAGGGACAAATAGAAATTAAAAATTTTATGTTTAGCTATGGGAAAAAACCGTTTCTTGAAATTCATGAGGTTACATTTCCTCAAAAATCTATTGTGGCTGTTTTAGGAAATAATGGTTCCGGAAAATCAACATTTTCAAAATGTTTATGTGGAGTTGAAGAAAAAGCAAAAGGAACTTTGAGTATAAATACAGAAATTTATGATACAAGAGAAAGGCTAAAAAAATGTTTTATGGTGATGCAGGATGTTAATCATCAATTATTTACCGAATCAGTTAAAGAAGAAATTCTTTTGAGTATAGAGAACGATGAAAATAAAGAAGAAAAGGTCGACGAAATATGTGAAAAGTTAAACTTAATGAATTTTATAGATTGCCATCCAATGTCATTATCCGGAGGACAGAAACAAAGGGTTGCAATCGCAAGTGCTATCGCTTCTGATAGAACAATTCTGATTTTGGATGAACCTACAAGTGGTCTTGATTTTAAGAATATGAAAGAGGTTTCTGATGAAATGATAAGACTTAGAGAGGATGGAAAAACTATTTTTATCATTACACATGATCCGGAATTAGTAGAATGCTGTTGTGATTATTATATGTTTATGGAGAATGGAAAATTAAAATGGCATGGTGGTAAGAATGAAAAAAATATAAAGGCAATTAAGGAATTTTTCAAGCAAACAAGTAGTTGCTTATAAAAATATAAATCAAATAAGGAGGAACCTAGAATGAACCAAGAGATGAAAGAACAACTACTAACCAAAAGACCGATAGATTTACTGTTTCAACTATCTATTCCGGCAGTTATTGGAATGATAGTAATTGGTTTGTATCCGTTAATGGACGGTATATTTGCTGGGAAAATCATAGGACAGAGAGCAATGACTGCTTGTGGCGTTGCAATGCCGCTCACATTTTTTAACAGCGGTGTTTCAACTCTACTTGGTGTAGGCTCCGCTTCTGTTTTGTCACGAGCGATTGGAAAAGGAAAAAAGGCAGGAGTTATTGTTATGCTTAGACAATTATTCCTCTTTATACCGGCTATGATTCTCCTACCCATGGCATTTGGAGTGAAAGCGGTTTGGTTCACTCAGCCTCTTGTAGATTTCATTATGATTGTTGTGGGCATCGCTATGATGATAAATGAACTAAAAAACA
>ERZ772956.836-NODE-836-length-21932-cov-4.651780_pt1 | contig 21932 bp, 19 predicted proteins | sample MGYA00580683_ERZ772956 | MGnify/ENA primary metagenome ERZ772956 (study PRJEB29015, sample SAMEA2738077) | human oral metagenome | biome: human oral; feature: human-associated habitat; material: saliva | place: China | collected 2212 ... | reverse complement strand
AGCACAAGACCAATATAAAGCAATCCTCGACTACTTCAAAATAAAATACTAAACGAGGGCTGACAAAAGTCAAACTCGCTCATGTAGAATACCTCTGCAGCAGGATTAAAATCAAATATAAATCTCTATGACTAATAGGGACGAACAAATAACAGAACGATAGAGGAAATTCAGCAATAGCTGATTGTTCAGAAAGCAAGACCTCAGGAGTGCAAAAAGGCATATCCTGAAGTCTTTTTTATATAAGCACAAACATGCTTTTGTGCTACTCACGAAAAGAAAAGAGCCCGCAGGGAAGTCTCCCCACGAGCTCTCTCTCAAAGTATATATCAGACTATACGTCTAGACTTTATTACTCTACAATAGTAACCCATCCATAAGGATCTTCTATATCACCATACTGAATAGCACGGAGACGGTTGTAGAGTTCTTCGCAACGCTTACCCGGCTTACCATCCTTAGAGATCTGGTAAGTCTTATTTTCATCAAGGTCGTCAATGCGAAGAATAGGGCTGATCACAGCAGCAGTACCGCAAGCTCCGGCTTCTTCAAACTCTGCAAGTTCGCTTTCGGGTACATGGCGACGTTCTACATTCATACCCATATCCTTAGCAAGTTGCATCAAGCTCTTATTGGTGATAGAGGGGAGGATAGAGGTAGACTCAGGCGTAATGTATGTATTGTTCTTGATACCAAAGAAGTTAGCAGGACCGCATTCGTCGATATACTTCTTTTCCTTTGCATCAAGGAAGAGACATGCAGAGTAGCCCTTATCGTGAGCAAGTACCGTAGGAATCATACCGGCGGCATAGTTACCCCCAACCTTGATCGTACCGGTACCCAATGGAGCTGCACGGTCATAGCCACGCATAATAGCCATAGGAGTAGGCTTGAATCCTTCTTTGAAGTAAGGACCTACAGGCGTTACAAATACGATAAAGAGGTATTCGGGAGCGGGCTTAACACCTACTTGGGCACCGAGTCCGAGAAGGAGAGGACGGATGTAAAGAGAAGCACCACTCTCGTAGGGAGGGATGAAGCGTTCGTTGAGCTTAACAGCCTTGATGCAAGCCTCTTCGAAAAGTTCTTGAGGTACGGGTTGCATCACAACACCCTCTGCTGAGCGGATCATACGCTTAGCATTCTCGTCCATACGGAAGATACGCACCTTTCCATCTTTGCCCTTGAAAGCCTTTAGACCTTCGAAAGCTTCTTGCCCATAATGGAGGCAGGTTGCCCCCATGTGCATGGTAATCGTTTCTTCGGAAGATACTTCTAGTTCTCCCCATTTGCCGTCGCGGTAGTAGCAACGTACGTTGTAGTCAGTCTTGTGATAGCCAAAACCTAAAGATGACCAATCGAGTTGTTCCATAATACAGTACGTATTTGAGATTTGTATAACACTTGCAAAAGTAGCCATTATCGGTTAAATAACAAAGGCTTTACCGAAGGTCTTGCCTCAAACATACCTTTGTAATAAGCTCGCTGCCCATTGACATAGGTGCTTTCGATGCTGTGATCGAAGCTATAGCCTTCGAAAGGCGACCAACCACAGCGGCTCACAATGCTTTCTTTGCTCACCTCTGTATTCTCCCGAGGATTGACAAGAACGAGATCTGCATAATACCCAGGGCGGATATATCCTCGCTCTTGTACCGAGAATAGGTCACTAGGACGGTGACACATCTTATCCACCACCAACTCTCTAGACCACAAGCCCTGCTCAGCAAGTTGTAGCATCACGAGTAGAGAGTATTGAATGAGGGGACCACCCGAAGCAGCCTTGAGGGCTCCTCCTTCTTTCTCCTGCCAAAGATGCGGAGCATGGTCCGTGGCTACGATATCCAATGCTCCGTCTATCAGACCTTGGCGCAACGCCTGGCGGTCTGCTTCCGTCTTTATGGCCGGATTCCACTTAATACGTGTGCCAAGGCGGGCATAATCCTGATCCGTAAACCAGAGATGATGCACACAGACTTCACTTGTGATATGCTTTTCTTTTAAGGGGAGGTCATGGCGGAATAAAGCTACCTCTCTAGCTGTACTCAGATGCAACACATGGAGGCGAGTGCCATACTTTGTAGCTCTATCGAGAGCCTCCGATGTACAACGATAGCAAGCTTCGTCACTACGAATAAGGGGGTGACAAGTAATTGGGGGATCCTCTCCATAACGCTCAATGTACAGGGCTCGATTACGGCGAATGATCTCTTCGGACTCAGAGTGAATGGCTATGAGATGAGGGCTCTCTGCAAAAAAAGTCTCTACTGCCTCTCTACGATCCACTAACATATTGCCTGTAGAGGCTCCCAAAAAGAGTTTAATCCCGGGGATTATCTTTGGATCTAGAGAAAAAAGGCTATCTGCATTGCTATTTGTTCCTCCCACAAAGAAGGCATAATTTGCCCAAGAGACCTCGTGCGCATGGTCGCGCTTCCACATAAGAGCATCGTACGATGTGGTGGCGGGATTCGTATTGGGCATATCCATAAAGGAGGTTACCCCTCCGGCAATGGCAGCTCTACTCTCGCTCTCTATATCGCCCTTGTAGGTAAGACCCGGGTCTCTAAAGTGTACTTGATCATCAATAACACCAGGGAAGAGCCACAAGCCCTCACAGTTTTCTATCTGGGCATTACGAGCCTCTTCGGGGATGTGGGTCGGAGACATCACCCCCGGATAAACGGCCGCAATGCGCTCCCCGTCAATCAACACAGAACCGAAGAAAGTTTTTCCTTCGTTCGTTATCTGAGCATTAAGTAGTAGTTGTTTCATAGTAGCACGTAGTGTTGAGAGATCCTTCTTCTCCGCTGTTTCTTAATTTGCTTTGCGGCGAGGATATCCTTTGAATGTATGCCATAAACGCAACTTAAGTACCCCCGTGAACGCTTCGCCAAAGATGGAACTGCTCATCTTGGAGACTCCAAGCTTGCGATTGATAAAGATGATGGGCACTTCCGTTAGCTTGAAACCGAGACAAGCAGCCACGTATTTCATTTCAATTTGGAAGGCATAGCCTTTGAAATGGATGGCATCAAGATCAATGGCTTCTAGCACCTCTCGGCGATAGCATACGAAGCCGGCCGTAGTATCGTGTACCTTCAACCAGGTAACGAAACGGACATAATGAGAAGCCCAGCGGCTCATCATGATACGATTACGAGGCCAATCCTTCACGCCTCCACCCTTTACATAGCGAGAGCCCACAGCCACATCATACCCTTGATCGTGACAAGCTGCATAGAGGCGGGGTAGCGCTTCGAGAGGATGACTAAAGTCGCAATCCATCTCAAAAATGTAGTTATACCCCTCAGAGAGACACCACTTGAAGCCTGCAATATAGGCCGTACCCAAACCGAGCTTTCCCTTACGCTCCAAGAGATGGAGGCGCTCAGGGTATTTCGCCATCTCCTCTTTTACGATGGAAGCCGTACCATCAGGAGAGGAATCATCCACGATAAGTATTTCAAAATTACCCTCTAGAGCAAATACTTGGGTAATCATATTGGCGACATTTTCTCGCTCATTGTAGGTGGGAATGATAATAATCTTATCCTTCATATGTAGCGCAACTCTCCTATAATTGCTATCCGTTTTTTTAGTTGCCACAAAGGTAACACAAAAGAAAAAGAGAACACATCACCCGAATACAAGACAAGCCCTACCTATGCTAGGATTAATGTACCTTTGCTCCGTAAAGAAGACAAGCCCCGGGGGAGTTATACGCATCTTTACCCCAAAAGTACGTCATGCATGATCTAGACAAACAGGTAAACCAACAGCTCGAGGACCTAGCAACAAAGGAGAATCTCCGCCAGCTCTCCCTCCCCTACTCCTCTCTAGGGAAATGGATTGTAGTCAATAAGGAGAAGCGTCTCAACCTATCCGGCAACGACTATCTTGGGCTTACTGAGCAGGCTGACCTACGTGAGCAGTTCGCCGCTCTTCATTCTGAGTATAGTACCCCCTCGGGCAGCACCTCATCTCGCCTCCTATTGGGTAACTATGAGGAGGCCGCTCTCTTCGAGACCGAAATAGCAAAGGCTCTAGATCACCCGGCAGCTCTACTCTTCAATAGTGGATACCATCTCAATACAGGCATTCTCCCTGCATTAGCCCATCTGGAGGGTATAAAGGTATATGCAGATAGGATGGTGCATGCCAGTATTATCGACGGGATACGCCTAAGCCGACTCCCTTTCACGCGCTTTAGACACAACGACCTTGAGCACCTTACCGAGCTACTGAAAGAGGATGAAGGGAAGTATCGTATTTCCATCGTTGTAGTAGAAAGTCTCTACAGCATGGACGGCGACGAAGCCGATCTCAAGGCGCTTGTTGCCCTAAAGAAGAGCTATCCCTCGCTCGTTATCTACTGCGACGAAGCCCATGCCATAGGCACCCACGGCGCCAACGGATACGGATTGGCAGAAGAGCAGGGAGTACTTGCCGATATTGACATACTCGTGGGCACATTCGGAAAAGCCCTAAATAGTATGGGAGCCTATGCCGCAATTAGCACCTCTCTGAGGGAGTATCTCATCAATATGGCCCGCCCCCTTATTTTCTCTACAATGCTACCCCCGGCTGTTATAGCTTGGAGCCGATATATATTTGCCTTACTACCTCAATTAGGAGAAGAGCGCACCCAACTGAGAGAGGTAAGCCGATATCTCCGCTCTTCTCTCGAAGAAAAAGGATACTCGTGCCCCGGAGTGGCTCAGATCTTACCCCTAATTATAGGAGAAAATGGGGCTTGCGCTCTTTTGGCAAAGAGGCTACAAGAGGGAGGATTTGAGGTAAAACCGATACGCTACCCGACCGTAGCTCTTGGGACAGCTCGCCTACGCCTTTCTCTTACCGCAGCTATCAATCCGAACGACCTCACCCCAATGCTACAAATACTAGAGCCTCTCCGATGAAACAGCTCCTACTCCAAACCGCCTCTACCCCGGCACCCTCCCTCCTTATCTTTTGTAACGGATGGGCTATGACTCACGCCTCTGTAGAGCATCTATCTATTCCCCCCGGGTATGATCTCCTACTCGTAGAAGACTATAGGCGCCTCGACTTCTCTTTCGACTTTTCACCCTACACTCATGTAGATCTTGTAGCCTGGTCTATGGGGGTATGGGCGGCGACTCTCCTTCATCTGCAGGGCCAATTACCTCCACTATCTAAAGCGATTGCCATTGCAGGGACTCCCTACCCAAGGCACGATGATTGGGGGATACCCTGTGCCATCTTCGATGCAACAAGAGACAACCTCAGTGAGGAGAATAGAGAGCGATTCAACCGACGGATGTGTGGCGGGAAACGGCTACGACACCTATTCGACTCCCTCAAAACACGCTCTACCGAAGAGCTAATAACAGAACTATCTTACGTAGGGTCACAACCCCTCTTCGCCAGCGAGCAAGGGCGCACTCCGTGGACGCACGCTATAATCCCGATCAAGGATCGCATCATTCCTGCCGCTAACCAACTTGCTTGGTGGCAGACGACAGACGTGGCCATCACCACGCTCCCCGAAGCCGATCACTACCCCTTTGGAGCCTACTCCCATTGGGAGCAACTTCTCTCTCCCGATACGCTTCCCCATGAATAAAGCCCAACAAGGTATCGCCCGCTCCTTTGCCCGTGCCGTCTCCTCCTACGATCGGTACGCCCTTGTGCAAAATCAGATTGCTCAACACTTGGTAGCCTATCTACCCCAGGGGGTAAAATACAACCATATCCTGGAGTTTGGTTGCGGAACGGGCCTACTCACCAAAGCTCTGACAGCTAGAACTGAAGTACAACATTGGTTGCTCAACGACCTTAATGCCACTATCCTAGAGAAGGCCGAGCAATACCTGGAGCATCAAACATACACAAAACTCATAGGAGATATATCCGAGGTATTATCCCGGATCACCACTCCACTAGATCTTATTACCTCGGCTTCTGCCCTACAATGGATAGAAGATCCTTTTCTCTTGCTCTCCCAAGCCCAAAAGCATCTTACCCCCCAAGGGGCTCTGCTCATCTCCACATTTGGGGAACGTAATCTACACGAGTTGCGTACCCTCACAGGGCGAGGGCTCCGCTATTTCCCAGCATCGGAATATAGGGAGTTTTGTGCCGAATATTTTAGCGATGTAAAGGTAGAAGAAGAGGAGGTTGTACTGCAATTCCCCTCGTTAACCGACCTCCTGCATCACCTACGAGCCACCGGTGTGACTCACCTCCCCAATGACAATATTTCCTATCTTTGCGGTCGTACCCAACTCGCTCAGCTAGAGAAGGAATACACGATGAAGTACCCTCACCCTCAGGGAGGAATCTCCTTGACCTATCATCCCATATATATAAGATGTAGCAAAAGGGTCTCTAAGTAGACCCCTCAAAGTAGAAATAAAACGAAATAAGCAATATGAATCGAACAAAATTTTTCTCTGTCATTGCATTGGCAGCACTTACATTCCTTGCCATTGGCTGCAAAAAGGAAAGCAAGATTACAGGTATAGTATCCCCCGACATGAAGGGCGAGATGCTACGAATTTACGATCTAGACCAAGAGGACACCTCTGTCGCCGTAGATAGTATCACCCTCGATGGGCCCAACTTCGAATACGTATTAAAAGGCGAAATGGGCAAAGTTTATCGCCTCGTTTCTACTAACGAAGGTATCAATACGATGTTGGTAGCGGAAGCCGGGACCCTTACTCTAGACACCACTTGCAACGCATTCCGTGGCACCCCCATCAATGACGAGAATGCCGATATCTACAAAAAGATACAAGAGGGAATTGCCCAAGGCGGTGAAGTTTGGATCCAAAATGTCTACACCCTTGCTGAGCAATTCTATCTTAAATATGCCGACTCTAAGGCCGGATTCTTGGGCTACTACCTCTGCAAAATGACCTGTGAAGAAAGCAGCAAATTAAGCGATCTATTAGACAAAGCAGGGGATGCCCTCAAGGCTATGCCCATCATTAAAAAGGATATCGCACTCTTTGCCAACCTCAAAGAAACCATGCCCGGCAACCAATTTAGAGACTTCACGGGCGAAGACCCCGAGGGAAATAAAGTATCTCTCGGCGACTATGTAGGCAAAGGGCAGTACGTGCTCGTAGATTTTTGGGCCTCTTGGTGTGGTCCCTGCCGTAGAGCGATCAAGAATGAGCTCCTACCTATCTACGAAAAGTACCGCAACAAAGGTCTTGGCATTGTAGGCGTAGCTGTATGGGACGGCAAAGAAGATCATCTCAAAGCTGTAGAAGAATTAGGCATCGCTTGGCCTCAAATCTTCGACACTGAGGGTACTACAGCTACCGAACTCTACGGTATTATGGGTATCCCCCAGATTATGCTCGTAGGCCCTGATGGCAAGATTGTTGCCCGCGACTTGCACGGAGAGGCTATCGAAGAGATCATCGCTCCCCTCTACGAAACCACGGGCGACGCAAAATAACGCCCCCTGCGCTCTCCTTCCCGAATAGGGAAGAGCCGAATAAAAGGTGCTGCATAGGGATATCCTTTTCCCTATGCGGCATTTTTGTTATTGCTGTCCGGTAAAAGAAAAAGTAAGGGGCTTGTATTTTCCAGTTGTAAGTGCAACGCTTAGGATTGAGTAGGTCGGGAAACAAAAGTTTTCTGACCTACTTTCGTTTCCTTCCCTCTCACACCACCGTACGTGCCGTTCGGCATACGGCGGTTTAATTCGTTTTCAAAGAGTGGCTAATCATGTTCGATTAGTTTCATCTTCCGTCTTTCTTAACTTTCGCTTCCGATGCATAAGTGCTTAGCTCTATGTGGTCGATCGAATTGACGTTTTGACTGTTACCACTCGTCAGCAAAGACTTCGGAACATACATTCTTGATTGACGTTGCGAATTATTCGGTCCTTCGCCTTGTTCTGCTCGAGAACGGCTACTTTGACCTCTGCTGACTCCTCGACATTCGTTGTTACTATCCTTGAGGACTGCCGAGGCCTCACGGGATAAGCCATACATCTTTCATCGTTTACCTGCCTAATTTACACATCAAGGTTACGGTTGCCTTTGGGAACTTCACTGCCCTTAGCCAGCTTGTCCGCTTGATACGCCTTAGTATTAGGTTTCTGTTCGTCAGGCCACAATTTCGCTATTGCTTCTTCTCTCCCAAGGGTCGCCCCTTGAAACTTGCAAGTCGCTATGGGGTTCGTTGGCAACTACGCCCCGGGGGTGGACTTTCACCACAGATGTATGACATGCCCGTCATACTAAAAAACTTCCATACTTTCTTTACAGAAAGTATGGAAGTGCTATGCGAAGAAAGGCTCCGTGCAGAGCCTTTCTTAAGAGAGCTTAGCGCAGACTACCGAGTAACAGTTATCTTAGTTGTAACCACTTTACCAATATTATCACGCAAAGAGACAATATAGGTACCATTCGGTAACTGTTCAGCCTGAACTTCGCCTTGGCAAGATGAAGCAAGATCGAACGATCTTACTATCCGTCCATTCAAATCAAATAAATCAAGCGAAGTAAGAGGCGTGGGGCTTCCATAGCGAAGGGTAGTTATTCCCTCTGCTTGGTAGGAATGACAATATGCAGACTGAGAAGCTATTTCCGTTGCATCAGTGTCGTAATAGATTTCCACAAAGCCCAAATTGGGGCCAAATACCTTACGCTTGTTCGTTAGGAAAATACGCTGATCACGCTCTTCTACCGCAATGAGACGTACCAAAAGGTTATCTCTTTTGTACCCAATCCAAAAGTCTTTGTTCCCATCAAATTCCGGAGTGAATTCAATTGTCTCTCCCTTTCCGATAGATTGCTCTAAGGGGTGGGAGATCGCCATGACAGGACTAGATAAATTAGCCGGATTGAGTAGTGCTGCTCTGATTGTTAGATTTAGTTTTTTGTCCTCCTGTACATCATAGAGCACACCTTCGTTCTTTATTTTGAAAGTCGGTCCGTAAACCTTTGGACAGGCTCCATTCATCCTTTTTACCTTGGCGGAAGATATGTTGGAAACTAAAATAGGGGTAGTGTACTCAGTACCAATCACACTTATTCCGCCCACAATGCGATAAGCCTTTGTTTTGGGAAGTATACCCAATCCTGAACCATCCTCACTAGGAACTTGGAAATAAACACAAGGGATCTGAGCTACAATCCCTAACTTTTCCCCCTTAGCAAAATTGCAATCAGCGAAATTGAATGTTTCCTCTTTTTCGCTATTTGCCGGTACTACTACTACACGTGTTGCTTGTGCATTGACAAGAGGAAGTTGTTTTACAGCCTCGTTCGGATCACTCGGGAACTGCTTAGCATCACCCAAGAATATGGTTACAGGAGCATAGTACTCGCGGTCGCTACTATTCTTAAACTTAAGGGTAATGGTACCATCTGAATAGGCTTTAACAGAGCTCTTTTCACTGACAAAAGTCTCTGCGGTAAGCGGTATTTCCGGTACATCATATTCAATCTTTGTAACCTCCTTATTACTAACAGTTACATAGATAGAGAGTGGTTCTATATTCATATAGGCACAAGGTTCATAAGTGCCGTTAGACTGTGCACTCCAAAGAGGCATTATACGGTATCTTCCATCAGCAAGTGCTGCAGAACCATAGTCAAAATCCAATGATACAACGGTGTTGTTCATGGCTGAAAGCTTACGAAATGTACGGCTTCCCAGATAAACTGCTTCCCCATTTCCGTTGTAAACAGCAGGTTTAAAGTAATAGCCTTGTGATTCGTACGCACCTTGGTAGAGGGATACTTTTAGCGTGAGCCGTTTACTTGCTTTTGTATGTGTATAGCGCACGGAAGCCAAAGGAGTTGTAAGCTTTCCGTCAACTGAAGAGCCGTCTCTATCAGGGCTTAATCCGACAAGGATTTCTTGTGTCATGTTATAGCTTCCGATCCCGGCGCCTGTACCTGTTACTGTGGGATTCAAAGCTTCCAAGCGATAGAATCCGTTAGCAAGACCGTCCCAGCCCCAATTAAAGTGGAAAAAGCCTTCTCCGTTATACCCATCACACACAAAGGCATGTCCGCTGCCATCTACGCCTCTGCCGGTGTAGAATACAGGACACTCTTTTTTAAGTTCGTCAAGAATAAGATTTGCCCAGTCTTGAGCTGTGTAGCCACTACGCGATACTAAGCGAACCTCTTTGTTGTAACGCAAATTATTGCGAAGAACCGGTAAGACATCCCAATTGAATGCTCCACTGGAATAGGAGGAGTAGCTCATTTTTACAGCCATTCCCACATCCTTCAGCAAGGTACCGATGGCTTTTGCTTCTATTTCAGTAGGTTTAACATTTTCCTCAAAGCAACCCGGCATATTAGCCCAGTCGTAATCGTGATCAAATGCAACCTTATAGTAAGCACCTGTATACTGTCCATCGATCCCTCTTGCCTGATAAGTCACTTCCCCCATACCTCTTGTCGGCCATTTATGGAAACGCATGATTTGTGAAAGCGCTGTTGCTACACAGCCGGTTACAGCTTGCTTAGTTTCTCGGGGTACGATTGGGCATTCTGAATTATAGGGATATGTTTGTCCCCATCTTATCTTTTCTCGTTCGAGTAGGGGATCTATCTTATCTGCGCTTCGTAGTCCGGAGGTGTAAATTTGAGTTCCGGAGGACGCATTTGCAGTCCGATAGAACTCCTCTATCTGTTTGTCATAGCAAGAGAACCAGGATTTTATATGATCGGGTATTGCCTTTTCGTCAAAGTGGCCTTCCATTGAGTATGCCAAGACTTCATACAAGCGGTCATCTCCGGCTATGATGGCAAAACCGTCATGGGTGCCTTTATTGAATATGTAGTAATATACTAAAGACTTAGCGTCCGATGAGCGTAGCGAAGAGGATGCCGAGCGAACATAAGCCAAGGTAAGCGGAGTATCACTGCGCAGTGCGTTTGGGGAAAGAATCCTTTCGGCCTTAATGCGAGCTTGCTCTGCTGTAACAGGCTTAGCCAACAGCACGCTCACACTACCAATTATAAATGCGAGAAGAAATAATAGTTTCTTGTTCATAAGTGTATAACAATTCCATTTTTATAATAGGAGAGCAAGAGGAGTGCGAAGCTCCCCTTGTTCTCCTGGGTATAGGGATTGTCTTAGATAATATATTTTACGGCTTTATTTACTCCGCCGGTTGTATAAATAACAATGACAATCGTACCGGAGGATAAGTGGCTGATCGAAATTTCGTCTCCTTCTGTTGATGAGAGAAGGGTGCCTGATGTCGTATAGAGGGCAAGGCTTTCTGCACCCTTTACAGAGAGTATATCGCCTTCACGCACTATTATCTCTTGGTTTGCTTCAATGGGCAAAATTCCGGTCTTTACGGTAGCAATCATTTCCTTTGTTTCCATTGTCAGGCCGGGCACACGTGCATTGGTGATTTTGCATACATACACACCGCTTTGGTCCTTATTTACCTTGTCAATAGAGAGAACCGGTGTATTTTGACCATCTACCTTTTTGCCATCCTTGTACCACTGGTATACGTTCTTTGTTTCAGACAAATCACTTGTGCTGAAAGGTGCATTACGCAAGTCTTCCAATGTAGGAGCAGTAAAGCTGAGGGCTTCGCCTTCCTTTACCTCTTTGCTAGTTTCTTCTACTTCCAACTTATTCTGCGGAGCAAAGATCAGCTTATTCGTTACGTTGGTAGGTTCCTTACCGGTCAATATAGGAGATAGTTTTTCAAAATCCTTTAGTACGAAATCGTTGTTGCTGACATTGATGCCGTGTGCATTGAAACGATAGTAAGGGCCCCAGCCGTCCGGTTGGTGTTCTCTCTCCTCGATGGATCCATAAAAATGGTTGTTTTGAGCATACAATACGCGTAAATCTTCCAGATCTTCAAGAGCAAGCAGTCCGTCTAAACGGCCCTTGAAGTTGTTGTCCTGAATGTAGATTTGAGAGATCTCCAGCATTTTCTGAAGCACCGTTGTGGGGTCACCGGAAAGCCCCGCATTATTTATCCAAATCTTATCCATGCTAGTGAAATTACCAAAACGCTCCGGCAGTTCACCGCTCAATTTTAGGTTAGCAAGGTCTAATTCCAAGAGGCTGTTAATACCAAAACCATCACTTTCCTGGCCCTCACCTACAGGAGCCCATTTTGCGGGAATCGTACCGGTAAACTCATTGTCACCAAGGATAAGCTTGGTCAAATTATGCAATTGCCCAATCCACTCGGGGAGGTTGCCGGTAAGCTTATTCTTTTTCAGATTGAGGTGATTCAATTTGGTGAAATTTTTGAACGACTCGGGAATGGTGCCCGTTAGCTCGTTCATACCCAAATAGAGTTGCGCCAAATCAGTCAAATTGCCCAATTCCTCAGGTATTTCTCCGGTCAAGTGGTTATTTGCCAAAGCAAGTAATACCAAATTCTTCATTGTTCCCAACTCCTTTGGTATGGTACCGGTGTGTCCATTCTGCAAAAGAAGTTGTTGCATACCGGTACACTTGGCAATGGATGCAGGTATTTCTCCTACAAAATTGGGACAACCGCCAATAGCCAAAGCCTTCAAGTTAGCGCACTTGGAGAAGTCCTTAGGCAGCTCACCCTTTAAAGGTAATGGTTTGGGACTTTCGCCCAATTGAATGCCAATAAATATGATCTTAGGAAGTTCCCATATGGAAGGATGAAGTGACCCTAAAGTACAATTGTTTGCTTGGAATTGCAGCAACTCAGGAGTTTTCATCTCTGAGAGAGGACCCGTAATACCTGTATCGGATAGTTCAAGTATCTTTAGCTGTGGCATATCAATTACATCAGGCAGGCCTCCGGTTAGGGTGTATTCTCTTACTTCCCCCGCATTAGCTTGCTTTCTCTGATTTGTAAGCCATAGTTCCTGCAGCTTTTGGAACTGGAACAATTCCTTCGGCAGTGGCCCTTCCAAGAGGTTGTTATCCAAGCGGATCTTTACCAATTCAGTAAGTGCTCCTATTGATGCCGGAATTTTTCCTTGCAAATTGGAGCTGTGAAGGTCCAACTCCGAAACGTGTCCATCCTTAATCTTTACACCTTTCCATTGATCTACGGATGCAGTTAAATCCCACTTGATCCAACTCTTCCATTCTGCTCCATTGGTAGAATTGAAGAGGTCAATGAGTGCCTGCTTTTCGTCTGCCGGGATTAGTTCCTGGCCATGCGCTGTCCTTATGTTCAATCCCAAGAAGGAGACCAAGAACATAAGCGCTACATTGATTAGTAGTTTGTGCTTCATAATGTTATTTGCTATGATTGTAAATATTTGCTATGATTGTAAATCTATATTGTGTGTTATGCCTAATAGCTTTTAGCTTATTCAAATAACAAATGTACAGACAAATGTACAGAATATAATCGAATAAATTATTATCGTGTATCTAAAAAGAGCAAATTCACATTCCAGTGTCAAGTGCAACACAGTTGCAAATGTAGAAAAAAAAACTTCATAGGGAGTTTTATAGCCTAGTTTTTTGCGCGGTTGCAGATTCCAGTATCAAGTGCAACGGTATGACAAAAGTAGTGGCTAGTACTTCATTCGGGGATTTAAAGTCCAAATTTTTCCTAGGTCTGTTGTTTAGCAGCATCCTGATATTTCGTATTTGTTTGTCATCAATGTCTTTGAATGAAGTCCCTTTGGGTATGTATTGTCGAATGAGTTTGTTGAGCAATTCAACGTAGGGCTTGTCTGTGGAACAGTAGGGTTTGGAAAATATAGCCTTTTACTTGTCGTATGTGTTGTGCCGGTGCCGATCCCCTCCTCCCGCCCCAAGCGAAAAAGCATCCTCCTCTACTGCCAACTTTTTCAGTACACCACGAGGTGCTGCATGGGGACAAAAGTCCTCTATGCGGCATTTTTTATTAGACAATTTTATTCGCAAAAATGATGTACCTTCGCAAAGAGACAAAAGAGGACAACCCTTATGAATACATTCTTTATCCTAGGTTTGATTGTGCTAATATTATCCCCCGTTATATACCGCTTCCCTATGCTACTTGCCGGCTATAATACCATGTCTAAGAAAGAGCGTGCAAAGATTGATGAGAAACGCCTCAAAACATATGCCGCAGGAGGGTTGGCAATACTGGGGATAGTTACGATGCTCTTTGGGTTCCTGCCGGAGGGGGCCAAGTGGGTACACATCTCTTATGTATGCTTCATTCTTGTATTTCTGGTCGTCTTTCTCATAGCGACAAACAGCAAGCGTATGCAGAAAAAATAGCCCTGTAAACCCAATCTTCGTGCCTAATTTATTTTCCTCAATAGGGTAATTTCCCGAAAATTATAGGCCAGAATAATGAAAAGAATTAGCCTACTTCTGCTTAGCTTTCTACTCTTCTCTTTGAAACTTACTTTCGCACAAGAGAGGGCAATAGAGGGATTCGTCTATATAGACAAGAAAGAGCCTGCCGAGATGGCTCTTGTAGCACTTCACTCGGACTCCATCACCTCGCATCCAACACTTGTCACCTATACAGATAAGAGAGGATACTACCACATCAATCTAAATCCTCCCCTTGCAAAGCAATATCTCCTTGAGGTGCGATATGTTGGTTACAATGCAACGACCGCAGAGATTGAGGGAGAAAATATCCAAGGGACAGGGCAGTATGACTTCCATTTAGAGACAACTGCACCGGCGGCTCAATTACAGGAGGTTGTCGTCACAGCCAAGCAAAAAATGGGTATCGACCGCAAAAGCTATCACTTCAGCCGAGAACAAATCAAGCAAGCTAAGAGCAGTCTTGACCTTGCCCTGACACTACCCCAAATCAAGGCAGAGGCACGCACAGGGCGAATCGCTTCTGCAACAGGAGAAGCCACTCCGCTCATCCTCATCAATGGACATTACGCAACCAACGAAGAGTTACGCTCTATACCTCCCGGCAAGATTATTCGGATAGATTACTTTGATATAGCCCCCGAGCGGTACAACACCCGAGGGAGCGTACTCGATGTAATCACCAAACCTCTGGATAACGGACACCATGCCGGCGTAGAAGCCTCAGTAGCACCCTTTGCCACCGACGCTGTTGCTCGCCTGTACTACAACTACAACTCAGGAGCACATCAATTCAAACTATTTACAAACAACTTCATCCGCCATACAATCTTAGGGAAGAACGAGGAAGAAACTTCTGAGTACACCACCGCTGAGAGACATCTATACGAATCCGTTGGGACGACTCACACAAGGCTCAACTCCCATATGCTCAAAGCAAGCTACGCCTTTAGCCAACCGAATAAACGGCATTTGGAACTATCCTTTTCCTCTTCACTAGAAAAAAGTAGCAATCCACAATCCTACGATGCCCTCGTACAAATCGGCAACGAACAACAACGTCGCCTAGGTAACATAACAAGCGGAGGACTAGTCTTCACTCCCGTAGTGGATATTTATTACGACCGCACGCTGAGCAGTGCAGGCAGTCGTCTCTTCTCCAACCTCGTCTATACACACAACCAAACGAGCACAGAATACAACTTAGTAGAGAGCCTAACCTCAACTCAAAAAACCTCTCTAGAGGAGCATCTAGAGGGCAAGACTTCTAAAAATTCACTCATAGCTCAAGTCGAATATGCCCATCCTCTAAAGGGAGGATGGCTCTATGTAGGATCTCATTTTATGTATTCTCATGCCCTCTTTCATCTCAATGGGATCAGCACAGGACAAACGCAAGACCAACAAGATCAGTGGAGAGACCGCACGTATCTCTCGTGGGAGGGGAGATGGGGTAAATTCTTCTATCGAGTCACTCCGGCCCTAAGCCTGCACTATGTATCGGCACACAAGGGATTAGACAAAGCACAAATGCGTTGGAGCTTCAATCCACGTCTCTTAGTTGGCTACCAGCTACCCAAAAACCATCGCCTTAGATGGGAAGTAGAAACAGACAACCAAATCCCCGAACTTGGAGAGACTACCGAAGCTATGCGTCAGGTCAGAGAGGGGCTCTTTGTGCGCAACAATCCAAATTTAGAGAACTGCTACGCAGCTACAACACGCCTCTACCACTCATGGAGTCACCCCTATATAGAACTATCCAACACCCTTGCATACAACTACACGAATAGGGATTGGGTGCTGAGTTTTGAGCGAAACGAAGTAAACGGAAAGACAGCAATCATACAGCAACGGAGCAATGCGCTCTATTCTCAATACGTCACCTTCAAAACAAATATTGGTATCAAGCCATTGGGTAGTGAGCAGTTTATCATCCGATTATACGCGCAACCCCGTTACCAACACTACCAACTGACCCAGGCGCGAGAGGTCTCTCTATTTTCTATCCCCGCAGGGGTTAGCGTAACCTATCAGCACAACAACTGGGGAATACAAGGCGATCTAGATCTCCCCCACCGGCGACTGTATAGTTACTTCATCTCCTCTACGGGATGGAATTCTTCCTTGTCGGGCTTTTGGAGTAAGGGGCCTTGGAATCTCCGCCTCGCTGTTGAGAATCTATTCGTACCCGAATCTGATCAGACGTTTAACCATCCATTCCTAGACCTTCAGGAAAAAACCAAAGTTATGCTTCAAGACAATCGTTGGAAAGTAAGCCTGTCTCTCACCTACTATTTCTCCGTTGGGAAGAGCTTTAGGGGTGAACGCTTCCTAGAGAACGAAGACAGCGATCGTGGGGCAATTTAGAGCCAAATAACATCTTTTCTCAGAAGAAGTCTAGCTATAGAAGCCTCATCCACAGGGGAATTCTTGGAGTATAATTCATCAAACGCCCCTATTGTAGAGGTAGTAAATCCACTGCTCTCATGTTATTTTTCCGTGATAATTGCTCATTGGTAGGGTATTCAGACACCTCAGAAGACCGCATTAAAGTTTCATGTTTGTAGAGAATTTGCTACTTTTGCCCCAAAATAAAATGTCAGATAGGTATTTGAACTTATAACATGGAATCGAAAAAAGAAAAAGAGACGACTGCCGGAGAAGTTATCTCGCGTGGCGAGCAGTTTGCAGAGCGTTACTCCAAGCCCATCATGTATGGCGTATTAGGAGTTATTGTTGTGGCCTTTGGTATATGGGCATACATACAGTATGTAAGTAAGCCTCGTGCAGCTAAGGCCTCGGCAGAATTGTTCCGCAGCGAAGAGCAATTTATCATGGGTGCAGATAGCGCTGTACTCAAAGTAAACGGTGTAAGTGAGGAAGGCGTCCTCCGGATTATTGATGAATACTCCGGCACTGATGCTGCCAATCTAAGTCATCTCTATGCAGGCATTGCCTACTACGATCTTGGGAAATACCAAGAAGCTTTGGATGAACTCAAGAAATTCGATGCCAAAGACAAGATGGTAGCTCCTTCCGTTGTACGCCTCATGGGCGACTGTATGGTTGAGCTAGACAAATTGGATGAAGCCGTAACCTACTTCGAAAAGGCGGCATCTCTTGCCGATAATGACGTAGTATCTCCCAGCTGTCTACAAAAGGCGGCTCGTGTGTACGAAGTACAAAAGAAGTACGACAACGCCATTGCAGCCTACGAAAAAATTGTAGAAAAGTACTACACTTCTTCTGAGGTAGATCAGGCAGAAGCTGACATTGTACGCGTAAAAGCTCTTGCCGGCAAGTAATAAAAACAAAAGGCATACATCTCTAGACAGATTATGCCAAGCATAGATAAAAGAAGGGGAGGTACCCGGAGTCGTGAGATAGAGATCACCCTCTAAAGGTACACTCCCCTCCTTATTTATAAAGCCATTACAATAGCAAAACCCAGACAGACCCAATGACAAGTCTCGAACAAAATCATATGGAGACAAGCTACCAATTGCGTAGTTGCTCTCCCAAAGAACTACATATTGCCATAGCCGTAGCCGAGTGGAACAACGACATCACATTTGCCCTCCGTGATGGAGCCTTGGCTGCACTAGAAGCCTCCGGGGTACCCACAGAAAACATCAAAGTGGCTTACGTGCCGGGAGCCTTCGAGCTGACCTATGCAGCGGCCTCTTTCCTCCAAGCAGAGACTCTATACGATGCTGTTATCATCTTAGGATGCGTAATTAGAGGGGAAACTTCGCACTACGATTGCATTTGTGATGGCGTAAGCTATGGTATCACCTCCCTCAATAGAAATGCCTCAGCACCAGTTATTTTTGGCCTCGTAACCACCGAAAACAAGCAGCAAGCTCTCGATCGTGCCGGTGGGAAATTGGGCAATAAGGGTACAGAAGCTGCACTGACGGCACTAAAAATGATTGATTTCTCTTGCGAGATTAATCAATAGTTTGTACCTTTGCACTCGGTTCAAGTTCGGAGAGCGATCTTGAGTGCAATTAGGGCAGTTACCAGAGTGGCCAAATGGGGCTGACTGTAACTCAGCTGGCTTACGCCTTCGGTGGTTCGAATCCATCACTGCCCACGCACAGAATACACTTCTCCCTAGCAGTTGTTTAGGACAAGAAGGAAATGCGGAAGTAGCTCAGTCGATAGAGCATCAGCCTTCCAAGCTGAGGGTCGCGGGTTTGAGCCCCGTCTTCCGCTCTATCCTCCACAGGGATTATGATGAATCTATATGATTTATACAACCCTTTGGAGGATTTATTGTAAAAGAGAGTAACTTATTCTGCTCTCTTACACGTGGGTGGCTCTGTGCGCCTATGAGGTCGCCCGGATGGTGGAATGGTAGACACGAGGGACTTAAAATCCCTTAGCTATTGCAGCTGTGCGGGTTCAAGTCCCGCTTCGGGCACCCTAACCCACTCCCCAAGTTGGTAGGCAAGGGATTTTACGAGAGGGATCCGCTTTGCAGAACCCTAGAGCAGATAAGGATACAAAAGAGTATCCTTTTTTTGTTTACACATATGCAGCTCGACCTCCCCTCTTCCCCTTGCCACGGAGACTCCCCTCCACCTATCCTAAGAAAGAAAATCGCAATAGGGATAGGCTTCTCTCCCCTCCTTTCCACCCCCTCTCCCCTCCATTAGGCTTTATACTAGAGCCTATAAACCGAAAAACACGAGTGAGAAACTTGGTCATCTCAAAAAAAATGCTTTACTTTGTACCCGATTACGGCTCGGCATGGGCGCTTGATCGTATAGAAGTAATGATGCTAAACTTCATTTCGAACAGCAATGTGCGCAGCAAGTAATTGACAATGAGTATAATAAGAAATAACGACTATACAAAGAGATGTCTAAGGCTTGTCAAATCACAGGTAAGCGTGCGATGGTAGGAAACAATGTATCGCACTCTAATCATAAGACGAAGCGTGTCTTCAATGTAAACCTATTCGAGAAGAAGTTTTATTGGCCGGAACAAGATTGCTGGATCCGCCTCAAGGTTTCAGCAGATGGTCTTCGTTTGATCAATAAAATCGGTCTTAACGAAGCTCTAAAGCGTGCCGCAGAAAAAGGATATATAGGCGCATAAATTCATAGGCAGCAATAGCAAAGAATCAATATGGCAACTAAAAAAGCAAAGGGGAATCGCATACAAGTAATCCTCGAATGCACAGAGCATAAAGAAAGTGGTATGCCGGGCACTTCTCGTTATATCACCACTAAGAATCGTAAAAATACAACCAACCGCTTGGAGCTAAAGAAGTATAACCCTATCCTTAAGCGTTATACTCTTCACCGCGAGATTAAGTAAATATAGGAGAGAAAAGAAATGGCAAAGAAATCCGTTGCAACTTTTAGAAGCGGTAGTAAAGATGGCCGCGCCTATTCTAAGGTAATCAAGATGGTAAAGTCTCCTAAGACGGGTGCATATTGCTTCCAAGAGGAGATGGTACTTAACGAAGCAGTACAAGAATTCTTTAAGTAAGAGATATCGTTCGCCTCTCCTCTTAGCTCTTGCCACAAACGAGATGCAAGATGGAGCATTCCTCCGGGAAAGATAGGAAGAACTAGGAATTACTTTTCATCTATAAAGAGAGCTGTATTAGGATTTAATCCTAATACAGCTCTTTTCTTTTTAGGGGATACCCTCACACAAAGGAGAGCAAAAAAATAGGCGCTCCACCTCCCCACCCTTTTCTCTTTCGTAGAAAGAAGAGAGTATCTTTGTGGAAAGAAAAAGACGACAAAGAAGATGGCACATGCAAAAGAGCGAATTATACTAGGAGTAGACCCGGGGACACAACTCATGGGGTATGGACTGATTCGCATTACGGCCACTCAGCCCAAACTACTCGCCTTGGGCGTAATTGAACTAAGCAAATACGAAGATCATTACCTCCGCCTAAACCATATATTCAGTCGGATTACCGGCTTGATTGAGGAGTTCTTACCCGACGAGATGGCCCTCGAAGCCCCATTTTACGGCAAGAACGTACAAAGCATGCTCAAGCTCGGCAGGGCCCAAGGCGCCGCCATGATAGCAGGACTGCAACGCGGGCTCCCCATTACAGAATACGCCCCACTACGCATAAAACAATCCATCACAGGGAGCGGATCCGCATCTAAGGAGCAAGTAGCAGCTATGCTACAGAGAATACTCGCCATACCGGTAGCCGACATGCCCAAACATCTTGATGCCACAGACGGCTTAGCGGTAGCACTCTGCCACTTCTACCAGACGAGTAACCCCCTCGATTCTTCAGACAAAGCTATCCGCAACTGGTCCGATTTTGTCAAATCCAACCCCGAGAAAGTGCATGGGCTCAAATAAATCAGAAAAATCTCCCCGCCCAATCATTTTGCAAATCACTGAATATCAAGAAAAAGAACAGACCTTGAAAAGAAAAGAAGGAGAGTAATTCCCACTTTATAGGCTACACATATTGCAGGAATAAAAAAAAGCAGTACCTTTGCACTCGCGGGTGAGTCCTATACGGTCAGCTCCTTGTGATCCCCCCAGGGCTTGATCGCAGCAAGGGTAGCAGGTTGTAGCGACGCGATATAGGTTGCTCACCCCAACCCTACGAATGCCTCTTTAGCTCAGTTGGCCAGAGCACGTGATTTGTAATCTCGGGGTCGTTGGTTCGAATCCGACAAGAGGCTCAAAAGTGATAGTGGAAAATCCTCTCCCAGTGCTATGATGGCATCTTGGAGAGGATTCTTTCTTTATAGGACATCATTTCCAATCGTCTACAATTCTCCTGCCTTATGAACTTTGAACTAACAAGCCAATACAAGCCAACAGGCGATCAACCGGAAGCCATCAATCAACTTGTTGCAGGGCTCAAGCAAAACATACCGGCACAAACTCTCCTTGGGGTCACAGGCTCTGGGAAAACCTTCACCATCGCCAACGTAATAGCGCAAGCAAATCGTCCCTCTCTTATTGTAAGCCACAACAAAACCTTGGCAGCACAATTATATAGCGAGTTCAAAGCCTTTTTCCCACACAATGCCGTAGAATACTTTGTCTCATACTACGACTACTACCAACCCGAAGCTTACCTAGCAACTACAGACACATACATAGAAAAGGACATGGCTATCAATGCCGAGATAGAAAAGATGCGCCTACGTACTACGGCGTCTCTACTATCCGGCCGAAGGGATGTAATTGTCGTTTCATCGGTATCATGCTTGTATGGTATGGCCGATCCTGGTGTTTTTTCGGATTGTATCATCACATTAAAACGAGGGATGACCTACCCGAGGAGTCGGATCATGCGCGACTTGGCTGCAAGCTATTATATCAATAACAAAGTAGATTTCACCTCAGGAAGCTTCCGAGTGCATGGCGATACGATCGATATTTTTCCGGCAATAGAAGGATATGATGGTGTGGCATATAGGGTAGAATATTGGGATGACGAAATAGACTCTCTCTCAGTTATCCACCCCGTCTCCGGTACTATACAGGGAGAACTAGACAACCTAAGCATTTACCCTGCCAACCTATTTGTCACCACCAAAGAGCAGACAAAGCAGGCCATCGAAGAGATTAAAAAGGATCTTGCTCTCCGTGTAGAAGAATTAGAAAGCATGGAGAAACACTACGAAGCAACTCGCCTACAAGAGCGT